>Ga0181469_101126_pt1 | contig 10121 bp, 12 predicted proteins | sample InSIn2SAF170_2_FD_119081 | JGI IMG/M metagenome (GOLD analysis project Ga0181469, IMG submission 119081) | Clean room microbial communities from NASA Spacecraft Assembly Facility at Jet Propulsion Laboratory, Pasadena, California, USA -... ... | reverse complement strand
TTTTCCAGCAACCGATGATGGACCAACGGTCTCAGATGGATCCACATATGCATTTCGGCCCTGGTGAAACTCCAGGTAGCATGCTGAACCCAGGTCTACAGATTGCGCCGCACTTAATGGGAACCTCCCGTGGCAACCCACTCGGCTCCGGGCCGGATTGTTTCCATAACCCATATCTGGAGTCACTCTGTCAGCAAAGGGAAGATTTTGAAGAGCCACTAGACTTGTTGCAGCAACATGACGCTGGCTGAGACGAGTTTCGGTCTCTAGCATCATAATACCTCTCATACAGCCTGCATTTTCGGCTGGCATTTTTCTGCCTGACCCTCGTGAGGCGGTACAACGTCTATGGCATTTACCTAGAATTATTGCCTCGATTGGTAGCTCCAACTGCAGGTCAATAATTGGTTCGTCGTCGGTGGCACTACTTAACGGTGAACTCTATTCATATGAGCCAGAATCGTTGATTACTCACCATGCCAGCAGTGTCGACGACCGACTAGCAATATGCAGTGGGATAAGGAGACTGAACACAATAAGATTACAAACAGTTCAACAAGCGGCGTTACACTAATATTGTCCACTAGTGTTCCTCGGGGAATACTCTAATCCATCACACCTAATCGCGGGATCTTAAGGCCTTTGCTTGGATTGGCAGCATTGTGCTGAAAATCGTCCACGGAACCTCCAGAAGACTACTTGTGCTCGGACTGGGTGGTTCGGACAGGCCCGAAGATCGGCGTTCTCTTCATTGATCAATGTCGATTTGGATGACTGACTTGGTGTTTGATCGCTACCTCAATCACTTCCGTAGGGTAACGACAAAAGCATTTTCTATTCTTGTACATAGCATGTACATTCCAATCTTTGTTTGGGTTGAGTAAGGTCGATGTCTCGATGAGTCGGGCATGGCTGTAATTCCTCAAACTTTTCCCCTTCACAGCTATAGTTTGTGCTATTGTGCCTTGCTTCTGCATATTTCTGTGTTCACCACCGTCTCTTCTGGGTGTAGCCTATCCGCTGCTCTCCCTTATATGGCAGCATAAGTAAATTGTCCAGATCGAGACTTACGAGTTATAAATAGCAATGCTGCTGTGCAAGATGATCCGAAAGGCATAAAACTGCCAAGAACCAGGATCCACTGTCAGGATATGATATTATGTCAGATCACTAAACCATATTCTGTTGGTTATATACGAAGTCCGAGCACCCGAGGGAGGCTCATGATCTCAGTCCACTCTCGGATCGTGCTTTGGTGTCTTTTTGTGCACGTAGCCGTGAAAAGTCAGGCACTGACGTTGAGTTGTTACTCAGCCAGGTTCATATTATCCAAGATCTGCCGGCTGTGTTGACGCTAATTAACGTCATCGCAAACCCGAGAACGCGTATTTACCATGTGAAGCCACGACATGTCGCAAGTCTACGGATGTGGTAGTGAGTGGGCTATCCAGAAGAGTATTTGACCGCTTCTCATCCCACTATTCAGCATTCGTTCGACTTCTCTTATTCTTAGGTATATCGCACAATTCGTCACAACTCGGTACAATGCAGAACATGAATCAACCCGACCCTTACCAAGCCAGTGGTTATAACCAGGCGACTACTGGACAAGCAGCACCTAATTTACCACAAAGACCAGTAGGAAGCAATGCCGGTTACAATTCTGCAGGCTATGTAAATCAATCAGCGGGTCAAACTGGAGGCCAGGGACTTGCAGCACAATCATCAACATATAACCCAGCAGGCTATGCCGGACAGCCTGCATATCAGTCTGGATCTGCACCTCCACTACAGAATTTGAACACAAATCTACCTCCACCACCACAGCGTATCCAGCAAATGTACGCCGAGGATGACGACCCAACAAGTCCAATTCACTACGCCCGAAACCCTACCAGCCTCATTGCATACCTAATCCCCTTTCCCAAACCACAACTCGGCACAATCAACCCTCCAGACGTGCCCACTAGATTCATGATTTGGACTCCGCCGCCTCCACCATTGCAGAAACCAGCAGAAGGTGAGAAGGAGGACAAGCTCCACAAAGTCCAGCGGAAGTGGCAAGAGGAGGTACGCAGCGCCAAAACGAGCACAGCGAAGACAGCATCCTGGAAGGGCATCAAGTCAAAAGCTACCAAAGGCATTAGCTGGGCTGTCGATCGTACAACCTCGTCAAACCTGGAATTCCTAGGAAGGATGGAATCTTCGCACTCCGACACTGAGCAGGATACTGACGGTCCAACAACAAAGAAGACCGTCCCAGTACAAGAGATGATCCTGGTTTATCCACCTACTATGCGAATGAACAACGAGCAAATGCGCGAGGAGTTTGTCAATACCATGCTGAGGACCAAAACCAAGGCAGAGCGCGATACAATCATTGCAACAGGATTATTGCCAGTATCGTACGGCATTGACATTCTGGCAACACTGGTCTGGCCCTTCGGTGGTCTAGGCGAGATTGACACGGTATGGGCATACTCATCATTCCGTGGAGCAAAGACGGCGCGAAGCGTCACTAAGAGACTTTCATCTGCTTCGAATTCCCAAAATCCACACGACGAGCAAAACGACAACCAACTTAAACTCAACTTCGTTCACTCACAACGAATTGAGGTGTTGACCCAGTATCTCGAAGGTGAATGTCACAAGGTTGATTCACAATTGTTCCCAGAATATCGCACCTCACCGACTGAAAGTATTGTGCTTGAAGCGGTTGGGTGGAGTCCGAGTCGTGGTGGTGGCGAGACCAAGAACTGGGAGGACGAGCAGTGGGAAGTAACTGAGGTTAAGGATGATTTGAAGTTGACTTTCCACAAGGCGGCGAAGGAGTGGAAGAAGTGGTGTTTGTTGCTGGAGAAGAACCCCGAAAAGGCTGCGAAGAAGTGAGAGAATAATCAGGTATGGTTGGCTCCTAGCTAATGCGTAGATTACTTGGAATTGTGCTTGAATGAGGGACAACTATTCGTCGAAAATTCGTGGTATTTTCTTTTTACACAACGTAAACTTTGTTCTTCTGAATTACTAGTACCTTTAAGTTATCGGTGCATACCCACACTGTCCTGATCGGCAATGTATGTTTTGGGACAGGTGCTCCCGTTAGCAGATGTCTAGGTACCCAATCCTCGGAGCACATCAATGTTAGGCAAGGTACCGACCGACGATACTGTGCCTAGGCTCCAATACTTACGGTGGGCCCCAACGTTCATGCGATCTGTGCTCATCTCTCGACATGCAAAGTACGTACTTACCCACTGTACTGTACGTACTGTACATTCACAATGGGAAACCAACGTTCACGGATATGCATAACACACAAACTGTGATAGGATTTTGCTTCTCCCCCAGAGAAAGAGCACCTTCGCAAATGGTCAGCTATGATAGGTGCGCTAAATGTGATGGCTGCAAGATGTAAGGCGACTGGATGCAGATGCAGGTTGCATACACGATCGACCGCAGGGCAGAGAACATTGTGTGTGAAATATTCCGTGCTACTTGTATGACCTGCTTGATTTGGTATGGATTGGCATCAGAGTATTTGGAGAGGATGGGATTAGTTTCGAAAGTAGTTAGGGAGTACTCTAGTTTAGTCGTGCACATGTTTCATGGTCTATCGTGGTCAACGGCACTGCGGTGGTCTTTGCCCAAAGTACGGAGTAAATGTTGGAGAGGAGATCTGGAACTTGCCCTGGGCTTGCCGCCGGTGCATAACGGGTGGCGCTAGAAGAGCTGCCCAAGTTAGTCCGGGCCGTGTGGACGACGTATCGAATCAGCAGTGTGAGGAGTGCAGCTCTAAAACCGAGAACGGAAAAGCTGGTGGATGAAGAAGTTTTTCGCTTAAGAACTGGGGCTTTGGGCAATGTTGGGGTCTGGGTCGGTTGGAATAAAGAAGCTACAGTAGTATAGCACCATTTATCGGATTGATGGCTGAGATTGATCTGCCGGCTGATTTTGATTGCCTCGGCAAAAGCTAGCACGCGGTATTTTACTTGCCGGACATGTCAAAAGTTCTTGGTTATTCTGCTACGGTCAAACTCTGCAACATGTAACCGAGATATTGAACTGAATTTGATGTCAAAAGCCCTTCAAAGGGGGAGCATTCAGAGGCAAGCAAGGGTCAGGCATGGTTGACATAAGCGTAGCTCATTGGCTGATTGGCAATAATTTTAGCGTCCAGACAAGCGTTGTCTAGCGTGGAAGCAATGGAACAGAAGGGAGCCATTCTAGAGCTTTTTTCCCCTTGCCGGGTGAGAATCTCTCGGCCTACAAGAGGCCAGTACAGTGGGCATGCCTGGGGCAAGCCCCAATCCTGCGAAACGGCAAGATAACGCCCTCGCCCTTTTCGGCTGAATAGACAAAAGGTCACGGTCTGGAAACAGTAAATGCAGTGAGGAGTTCTGCAAGAGCAACGTGCTTCCAAATCGTTGCAACTTGCAGACAATCTAGCTTTTCTTTTCTCTGCCAAACAAATGTAGTCTTTGCAATCCTTGTACCTGTTTATCCGAGCTTAACATTAGCTTGAGTGCCTGGTGTCGGTGTGCCGAAGGCTTGAGGCGATCTTCTTGTGTTAACCGCATTCTTGGGATTTTCACATTTGTCTCTGAGAGGCAAGGACCGACCCAAACTGTACTCTCCTCCCAAACACGTTTCCATCGGTCCCTTCTTTCTATCACCTCGTTATACACACCAGTGCTTGTGCTTCATTGTGTTACCTTTCGACAAGCCTCTCGGATCATTCTGATTATCGTACCGCTGGTCATAACCTCACCTGACACAAAACGCTCACTTTATCGATTTTTGGTCTCACCTCAACCAACCACCAAGCGCGCCATCAGTTCGGACCACACCCTCTCTGTACCTGCTTTCGCCAACCATCACACGACTGCCTGTGGTCCCTCTATCGCTACTACCCAATTCGTCCTGCTGCAGTATCTTCCCTTCTCTCAAGGCTTGTGCTCATCGAACAATATACTTTCTTTCTCGCGAAAAGAGCTACAACATCATATAACATACATACCAATTCAAACTGCGGCCACATTGAGTATAGATCTGGTGCGCCACTGTTGTCAGAATGGCTTCTAAGGTCTGTCCTACCCTGCCGTTATCCCCACCCGGTCCTGCCAGAACATGTCGCTGATCTTTTTCAACAGTTTTTACGTGAATACAAGTTGGTAGTGGTTGGAGGTGGTGGCGTGGGTAAATCATGCCTAACCATCCAATTGATACAAAGTCATTTTGTTGACGAATATGATCCAACTATTGAAGGTTCGCATCGCGCTCGGTTTCATCTTTAATTTCCGTCTGACGTTTAACCAGATTCATACCGAAAACAGTGCACCATTGACGATGAGATTGCACTATTGGATGTTTTGGACACTGCTGGACAAGAGGAATACGCCGCCATGAGAGAACAATACATGCGGACAGGAGAAGGATTTCTACTCGTTTATTCCATTGATTCGAAGCAGTCATTTGAAGAAATTAGAACATTTCAACAACAGATATTGCGAGTGAAGGACAAAGACTACTTTCCAATCATTATTGTCAGCAACAAATGCGATCTAGAGCAGGACCGAGTGGTATCAAAAGAGGAGGGCATGCAACTTGCGCGTTCGTTTGGTTGCAGGTTTATGGAGACGTCAGCCAAACAGCGCATCAACGTTGAACAAGCCTTTTACGAGTTGGTCAGAGAAATCAGGAAATACAATCGTGAAATGTCAGGGTACAGCGGCCAACAGCAACTTGGATCTGGAGGGGCTCCAAAACCATTTGACACGGAGGATCGTGATGAGGGCGCTGGCTGTTGTGGGAAGTGTTCGGTTATGTGAAGGGAGGAGACGAGCACAACTGGATGGACGTACCATAAGAGATATCCATACGATATCGCGGAGTTGGACATTGTGGAGTTGAGGGCGGCTCATGCCTGCACGGATTGGTTGGTTGTCGTATTCAAGAGAAGGTGCTCAAAAAGTCTTTCTACTTCTCGAAACAAGTGCTTTGGCCTCAAGCACCATCGACTTGACCATAAGTTGGCGATGGAATTTTCTGGTAATGTGGACATTCTTGTGTGGTGTGATCGGAATCAGACTCAGGCTACCAGCCAGCGCGAGCTTCAGATCGTTGGTCATTCAGAGAAGAGAAGACCCAATGAATGGCTTAATCTACAGCTTCTTGTTGCATGAATATCTTCATTTCTACAGTTTATGCATTCATGTGCACTCTTTGTTCAATGTCTATCACCAAACCACATCTTTTCATCCAACGATCATGTACACGCACACTATCCAGACTAGAGACACTACAAAGCTTCCTCCTCGTCCCATAATTGAGCACCGTTCACGATTTCCTATGCATAACCGTCGCAGCAGCCTATACACACGCGTACTCATATCAGCCATTGAACAAATACGAACATGCCTGCCTGACCCAGATGGGTACCTGTAACAATTGGAGAAACTTACCTGATGATTCGGAAATATAAGCGTATCAGCAATAACGACGTTCTCTCTCCGACCAGCAGTGAAAACAACGACTTCGGCGATGTCGTCGGGTGTCAGGGCTTCGACGCCTTTGTATACGGCGCTGGCTTTTTCTGCGTCGCCTCCGAAACGGACTAGGGAGAACTCCTACCGCGTAGCGGATTAGTAAGTGAACGAAGGAATACTTTGTGGTACCACGGCTTTTCGGACCGGAGCACGAGCAGGCGCAGCATCAGAACGCTGCTTATTCCCTGACTTTGAGCAGCAACTCTTCGTTTTGCGAGTTCAGAGGTCCAACCTCGAAGCTTGCAGGACTGCTCCGAACATGTAACAACATTAGGAGAACGTACCGTTTCAACCTGCCCCGGATCAATCTCAATAACCCTAATCCGACTCGCAACCAACTCTCTCCTTAGTGCGTCCGTAAAAGTGCGCACAGCAGCTTTCGTCGCGCAGTAGATACTCCCGCCCTGGTAACCCTCACGTCCGGCGATACTGCCGATGTTAATGATATCCCCCTGCCCACTCTCACCTCTTTTAAGCATGATCTTCATGACCTCCTGCGTCATTGTAATGAGGCCAGTGACGTTAGTGTCGAACATGGTTTTTATATCCTTGATATCTATCTCCGGCGATTTTGCAACACCTTTGACTAACCCGGCGTTGTTGACTAATATATCTATCTGTGCGTATTCTGCAGGCAGGGATTGGATCGCGGATACAATGGCGCTGGGGTCAGACATATCGAGTTGTAACGGGAGACATTGCACGCCGGAGCCGAGTTCAGATTGGATTTCTGAAGCGAGTTTTTTGAGGTTGTCGAGCCGGCGGGCTGTGAGGATTAGTTTTAGAGAGGTTGGGGAGGAGCGGGCGAATTCTAGGGCTGTGGAACGGCCGATGCCGCTGGATGCGCCGGTTATGAGGATCGTTTTGCCGGAGAGGCGTTTTGAGAGGGCGGTTGTCATGGTGCGGGTTTGGGTGTGGGTGTGGTGGGGTTGGGGGAGGTGGGTTGTTAGTTGGGTTAGGCGGTTTGTTGGTGTTGTTGTTGATTTTGCGGCTGCCAGTGTGAGGGTGTGGATGGGGGACGGTTTGTGGAGGGAGGGTTTGAGTGGGTGTGGGACTCGGAGTGTGCGGGTTGAATGGGCGAGGATGGTTGTGAGCGAGCGGAGGGAGGGCATGAGAAGGGGTGCGGGTAGGGAGGTAAGATATAGGTATTATCCAGATTGTTTTTATTTAGGAGATTTGCGTGGCATGTGGGATGCTGGAGCTTGAGAATCGCATGTTCAATCGTGGAGAGAACGAGCTCGGAGGGATCATTCAAAAGTTGGAGAAATGATGCTCGTTGCATCGGCGTCTGGCCGCATCTTCACCGCGGCACTGGGGTTGGTGAGACTCACGTGATAGTGCTCGGCTTATCTCCTGCCGTTGTGGGTTGACCTCATCTCAATGTTCGTTTCTTGCTTTGTTTGATGTTATGTTTGAAGTTCTAGGTGTAAAGAGATGGTTGTTTCTTTGTTTTCGTTGTTGGCGGAGTGGTTTCGTCTTTCTTTTCTGGGTGATAGTGGTGGTGAGGCTGCTGTCTGCCCAACTTACCAGATTATTCAGAGGTTCATCATAATTTCAACAGGGAAGCATTCACATCTGGTAGAGCTATTCAGGTATCACGGACAGCTGTTGAGATGGCTACCAGGTCTTCCTCCAGGATATTTTCTGCAGGAGATAGCTCTCTCTGCCCATTATGGAGAACTTCCGAGCTTACTGTGAGGGTAGCGTTAATGTGACCACGATGGTATCATTATCGAAGCAGCCAATTCAGGACAGGACGATGCCATAATACACCAGGATGCCACCTACTCGGAAGATCTCGAGGCACGGTGATCAAGATGAAACAAAAAGGACGATCGTGGTTAATTAGCCCATATACAAATAAATAAACTGGTCAGCTTTGGTATCAATGATCTCAACCACGGGAAGTCTTTGGCAATCGCTCTACAGGCAGTCCAGGACTGGATTCAAACTGATAACATGAGCGACAAGAACCAAGGTCTAACCTGCGTGGACGGCATTGACGTTGATCTCCTCGCGGCTCAAGGATCCCATCATTCATCCAACCCATCACAAAGACTTCTTCACCATCTTGATTGTTACTCTCAAGTGGCACACCTCGGTCACCGTGCCCACTCGATCCCGTTTGTCTGCCAGGTTACATTCTGCCACCACCAAGTGAATCCAGTTGCTGTTTGATATCTGCCTAGGTATACCGCGTTGCCGCACTCGTTATACTTGTTGCACTCGACGTGAAGATGGTGTTGCACTCCTTTCCAGACGTGTCGTTGCTCGCGGAACCTTGTTGTTAGTCGCGAGTATCTGACTTCACCAACTTCACGCCACAAGCAAACGGCGTGACGGCGTCAACATAAACATATAAATGCGTCTTGAATTTTCTTTTCTTGCTCTCTCGTTCTTAATCCTCCACCTACATTCTCGAATACCACTTGCTTACCCATTGTCCAAATCATCTACAGAACCATCGCCACCCATAACATTAACAGCACGACCTTGTCAACGAAAACAAATATCGTGCAAGTCATCTGTCCACCTCCCAAGATAAGGTGCCCGAGCCGACGCCATGAAGATGACAGTGGGCGAAGCAGAGCTCAGAAAATCGAAATGGGCTCCTAAGCTAGAACTCACCACAAAAGACACACCGCAGTCCACAATCGACGAGCAGACCAAATTGTCGTCTGGCCCAGCCACATCTCCCAGACCATCCGATTTTGATGCGCCGGCCAACTCATCTAGAGCTGCAACACCTTTTTCCTTGGTTATCGTTGCCAATTCCTCAAGTTCAACTTCATCGAGTCCAACCCTGCCTGCCACAAAACCTGAGATTTCAGCTCCTAATGCGCCTTCGATCATTACCGAGTCAAAGCAAATACCAAAACCCAAGCTGAATTACGACAACCCAGCGAAGCAGCCTCAGTATGTTGGCTTCTACATAGAAGTTGCCACAACCAAGCCTCCTCCTGACCCACGTTTGCGCATGGATGCTCCATTGTTCAAACCGAATGCCGTGAATCACGTTGTACGCGACCAGCAACCAGCCACGAACGTCAATTGTGATGAGTCTTCTCAACCAAGACCAACGAAGTCCAACTGGAAGCCAAATCTCAAGGCAGTCCCATTTGTGCCCGGTTCGAAATCTCACCACACGACTGCTCTAAGCATGTTGAAATCCAATGCAGTCCCTTTTGTGCAGAATGCGAATGCACACTACACGACCAGTTTGAGCACTCTGAATCCAAAAGCGAGCGCAATCTACCCGATACGGATGTGGCTCAGCTGCAAAGCCCAACCGTTCGTTCCTGGTGCACAGAAACATTACACCACCACGACGAATGGGTTGAATCCGACGTCTATGCCATTCGTGCCAAAGACTATACCACACGTCAAGTCCAAGGAAACAGCATCTGCCGAGGATATGTCTACGACGACTACCATGGCTACGCCTCAAGATTTGGTTCTACATGTGGATCCGATCACCATCGCGTTGCAGGCACAAACATTGCTCAGTGTCGCCACTCCACTCATTCTGCTCCCCACCATCGCCAAGCTCCTTACCACGCTGCAAAAGTGCGAAAT
>Ga0181469_101123_pt1 | contig 10139 bp, 4 predicted proteins | sample InSIn2SAF170_2_FD_119081 | JGI IMG/M metagenome (GOLD analysis project Ga0181469, IMG submission 119081) | Clean room microbial communities from NASA Spacecraft Assembly Facility at Jet Propulsion Laboratory, Pasadena, California, USA -... ... | reverse complement strand
GCCAATTGCCCCATGCTGCAGCAGCGACCATTGCACGTGGACTTTGTGCCAGATTTGCAAGACCGGCTGATATCGATGCAGGAAGATTGCTTGGGAGATTTATGTCAGATATTGCTCTTTCCTTGAGATGCTGCTCCATTTTGAGTTGTGTTTTGATCCTGATTGCTGCATCCTTGACAGCCGCGTGATCGTATCGTGGCTTCTCAAGTGTCGAGATCAGTTCCTGTAAATCCTCGACACGTACATCAAGCAATTCTCGGAGCATAACGATTTCAGTCTCACGCTCCTTGATTTTATTCGGAGCGTCTTTGTCGACAGCAGCAAGTTGTGCTTCCAACTTGTCGATCTTTTGCTCACGGTTCTGTAGCTGATCTTGTAGGACCATGATCGTTTCACGCAAGGCTTGTGGTGAAATCTTTTCAGGCAAGTCAGACCCTCTAGCGACAGACATGCTTGCACCGCCAATGCTGACACGGTGAGGAGGACTTGCAACCACACTGGGTGCAGGCGTTGGCAAATTGGCGATTTTGGCGGTTGCAGCTTCGATGGCTGTACGTGCAGCAGTCTTCGTGATCTCGAGTTGACTCTCAAGGTCAAATAGTTTACTTTCGAGATATTCGATCTTATCACGAGCAAGATGGAGTTGTTCTGTGTATTTGTGTTCGAGTCTGCTTCGATCCTCGTCCGCATGCTGAAGGTCTCTGGCATGTCTCTTCTGGAGCTCGATAAGTTTCTCTGCATGCACTCCAAGTCGATGCTCCAGATCCGCTCTGTGCTTAACATCTGCTTGATTTAATGCCTGTTCAAGTTCGTCCGAATGTTTGTGATTGACCTGTCTCATGGCATGGTTGTGGTTTTCGAACATCCTCTGCATGTTCTGTTCATGCTTGACCTTTTGTTCCTGCATTTCAATCGCAGTTGTATCAACCTGGCTTTGCAGAGCGACGATTCGATCATCCGAATCGGATCGTAGATTTCTGATCGTGTTCTTTGAAGCTTCGAGTTCATCCAACAGGCGCTCGGTTTGAGACTCGATAGTGGCTTTCTGTTTTTCTTGCAGGAACTTCAACTCTCTTTGAGCCTCATACGCGGTGTCCTGGTGTGATTTATTCTGAGATTGCAGGCCAACAATGACATCAGCCAATCTAGCAACTTCGACCTGTGCATTTTCGTGTAGAGATCTGAAGTGTAACGACTCTTTATGCTCCTTATGGAGTTCCTCGACTTCGAGCTCTAAGCGTGTTCTTTTCTGCGCTTCATGATCAAGCGCAGACTGCAGAAGGTGGTTCTGACTCGTGATCTCATGCTCACGTTTGCGCCATTCTCCCTCATCATGTCGGATGTCTTCCATGGCCTTAGCCATACGCTGTTGCAGCTGGTTGAGCTGATCTCGAAGCACATCTCGAGATTCCATCTGGTCTCTAGCTTGATCGCGTACGTCTTGGAGGTGTTTCACCAGACTCTCAGAGCGCTTACGCTCGGCGTCAATCTCTTGCCTCATCTGCTCTTTGTACTTGCGATACTCATCTAGTGTCTTCTCAAGAGCCTCAGCTTTCTGCTCGATGCTTTCATTCCTGGCATGTAAATCGTGATACTTAGTGGTCATATCACGGTGCTCCTGCTCCTCCGACAACATGGCTTCGAGATTTCTCTGCGCTTTCTCGGATGCTTCCTTATAGGTAGTGGCTTGATCTTGAGCATTTTTCAGTTGAGTACGAAGAGTATCGTTCTCGACTTCAACCCCTCTTTTCAGAGCGGCTTCCTCATTAGCACGAGTCTCTGCAATTTTCAACGTTGCTTCTAAACCCTCTAATTTCAGGAGCAACTTGTTCGTGTGATCATGGTCTGGTGCAACAGGTAGATCTCGTAATTTGGGATGTGACGAAATGACATCCTCTATAATGCTTTTGAAGTTGCCAAAATCGTCCTGTACAGCTCGCGGGCGATCCTGCTGCTGCTTCAATTCGGCAAGATTTTGATGTATGGAAGAAAGATCAGTCCCCGCCGCTTTCATTTTCTCATTCACCAATTGGCGTAGCTCATCTAAAGTGGTCTGGACCGCTAACATGTTTGTGTGAGATTCCGGAGCTCGATGTTGTTGAACAGTCTTCATTTCCTCCATCATTCTACTGATGTCCAAGGTTGGAGTCACTTGCGCTGCAGCCATTGCTTCCATGACAGCTACTTTGATTGTCTCTTGACGTCGGTCGCGCTTCTTCGGAGACATTGATCGGTAATGTGAATAGCCTTCGTATGCATCGTATTCATCCTCGTCGTCAGCATCCGACTCTCTGTTTTCTGTTGATAGGCTTCGGCGGCCGCCCCGAGGCTTACGAGCGACACTTTGAACTGCGTGTTGGATGTTCGCCAAGGCTCGCTCAACAGGTGCCAGTCGACTTTCCAGAACATTGTCGACCAAGTCGTTCACATGGTCATCAAAGAAATGGGCTCTGGCCTCGAGCTTATCTTGCTGACCTGGCGATAGTTCGGCATTCCAATCACTAATCCCGGCATTGCCATAGTTAAGCTGATGAACGCCTTCAACCTCGAAGCCAAGACCTTTGTAAGGCCTTGTTCGACTTGAAGCATTTGGCAGAGGGAACTGGTTATCGAGCTTTTCGGGACTCGGGCTAGACAAATTGCTGCGGAAATTTTGTTGAGGCAAGCGCATGTCAATCAGGGGTGTTTCCTCAACCGAATCATCTTCACGAATAACACCAAGATCAGGATTCTCCTCGAACTGCTGCATCACAGCATTAATCTCTTCATACGACATGCCATCAGCACGAGACACAACTGATTCAGGCCTTGAAGGAACTTTCTTCAAGGAAAGAGCAATATCTGACATAAATCTCCCAAGCAATCTTCCTGCATCGATATCAGCCGGTCTTGCAAATCTGGCACAAAGTCCACGTGCAATGGTCGCTGCTGCAGCATGGGGCAATTGGCGCAAAGTCAGAGATACAAGCTTTAGTGCTGTTAGTGACTTTGCTAATAGTGTTGGCCCACAGACACCCTCGAGATCAAACACAGCACCTGCCAGTCTTCTAGCTGGTGTTGCAACCCCTCAGGACACAAGCCTAAGGTCGCCTAGTAATGGATCGCGGCCCTCGACTTCCCGACCACTAGCTACTGCCGCGGCTACACGCAGAACTGAGTCTGGTTCGCTTTCTGGAGGCGCTCGACCCCTTCGAGCCTTCAGCTCGCAGCCACGCACATTGTCGAGTGCACGTTTACTGACGCGAGACACGAATGAATCGCCAGCTGACAGTTTAGATTCAGTCATTCGTCCTTCGAATTCTTCAAGCACGAAAGTCGAACCACCTTCTACACCACTTGCACTGAAACCAGAAAGCGATTTTGGTGATGATGTGGACGAGGATGCAAGCCCGCTTGATGGCAAAAACCAACGTTTTGACTCGGGCGACATCGAGGAGCTGATCGAACCTGAGCGGACTGTGATGGAGTCATTGAGTCCGCAATCTTCGAAGACAATGGCGCAATCGGACGAAGAAGACGAAACAGTGGTTGTGGTTGAAGAGGAGTGATGCTCTGGTCTGCTTGTATCACCATGTCTTTAAATGCCACCATTCACCCGGTTTTATGTCATCGAGTCAGAACATATTGAAGCGAGCCGAAAGCAGCAGATGTCGATATTTGTGCAGTGTACAGCAAACAGAATATGTAAAGAGAAATTTGAGCGAGAATCGTTATTGCAAAAACACCAATTGGACATACGATAATCTGTCGAAATCATAACGCCCTACTACCACCACATCACTGTCCATCACACAAACTACTGCACAAATAACAGAAGTCAAGGAATTTCCTATCGTCATTTGCACAGAAACAAGATTGTTCATAGCGCATTGAAAATTTAGCAGGCGAGCATCACGGAAAGCGGACAAACTACCTACAGGTATATTGGTGAAAGTCTTATGAAACTTGCACATCGTGTTTTTACTTGCAACCAGGGAAATTCAAGCGAGGTGAGTGCATATACTGTACAGGATTTGAACTTGAGGGCATTGAGACCCGAGTTATCTAAGATACCCCCCTCCTACGTGCGTGCGTGTGTTTTATGTGTCTTTGCTATTTGGGATAGGTTGGATTGGGTTATGTAGGTAAATAGATCAGGTAAATAGAGCATAATCCATTGGATTAATACCCATCCATACGTTGCATTGCATTGATAGATCGTGATATAGAATGTTTAAATTCGTGTATTCTTGTATTCGTTCTATTCACTTTTACTAGTGATGATGAGTGATGAATAGATGGGCAGCTGTATATGTCTGCGAAATAGGGGATACTACCGTAGTACTTATATCCCCGACTCCATGTGCATGTAGGAGTTGTACGCCGATATAACAATCGAACTGAGTACGGTCCATCTACATACATGTATATATCAGATACTAGAGTAAGTCCATACATGGACGTATGCATCCAGTGCCTATATGGAGATATACCCTCTAGCGCCGTATGGCTTATAATTACGGTACATACAGATGGATTAGTACAAGTGCTATAGCGGTAATACTCGCTTCACGAATGTGCACGAAGAGAGGTTATTTACACTAGCTATGGTACGGAAAACTGAGAAGCTGAGACGGAGGGGTACGCGGTTTTATTGTGCTTTGCTCTTCTCCATTGTACGGTAAATGGTTGCTATACAATATCACGACTGCCACTTTCAATGCATCATCAGGCTGGCTGGGGGCACAACGGTCCCGGACCGTGGACTGGAGATGTCTCTTAGTCACCCAAGTCAACCAAATCAAAGAATGTAAGTGCTATGAAGTGGTGACGTCGGGATATGATATGGCTTCGAAAATCGCTTGCAGGGCGTGCAGATCGTTGTGGCTGACCATGGGAGACCAAGCCTGAGGATGGCAGTGTGGTAGTGCATTGTGCCACAGACGGGCTGGTACGACATGTCACACCGGGCATCCCTTGACCTGCTGTATGAGTCTGTCGGAGAACATCTCATGTGTAGTGTGCGTGATTCGGTCCGTTCTTGAGTACCTCGCTAGAGAACCCATCGATCACCACTATGTGGTAGACGAGAAGGGAGCCGAACCTGTAGCCAACGTGTAGCCCCAGGCTCAGGGTGGGTCCAGGATAAACGCGCAGTCAACAAGCACTAAATCTGCCAGAGTCCAGCAATCTCCAGTTGTCGCCTGCCTTGCCCACATCACACTGCAAGATAAAAAAGCTTTCCAAAATTCACGATGGCCTCTTAAACGGAATGTCTTGTAAATAGCGTCGTCAACCTGGACTCAGCCTGAGGGGGTTCCGATCGCAAGGCTGTTATACATTTGTCTCTGAGCTCTCTGGCTGTTGCTTCGAAGTCGTACCTCGGGTACTTCCCGTCCTGGCTTAACACACTGAAACCGTTCTTGCCCCACGGCCGAATGATCCATGGTGCTTGTATCTATTTTAGAATTAGCTGACGTGTGTTTCTACCAATGGTGTAACATGGGTAGCGGGATGGATGGTATGTTACATACTGATGAAAGCAAGGACCATGTGGGGAAACCTTGGGTGGAAGTACCAGCATTGCTGTTTGCAACGGATTTGAGCACTAGTAATTGGAATGTAGGCTCTTCGCCGTGCCTAGTGCTTTCAACCATGATGAGGTCAACGCCGAATATTCGCAATGGATTGGAAGTGTACAGCACTGTTACCCGGAGGTGTACTGCATCTATGCTGAAATCAACCGGAATGCCCGAGTTTGCAAGCTCTGCACAGAGTAGACGGGCGGGCACTTCCTTAGTTGATGCCTCGACAGCCTGGCCCAGTTTGTTATTGTAGTGCAGCAGTCTTTGTATGAGAGCTTCGTAAGACTGAGTCGTGTCATCGTTGATTTGCTGTGTGCTATGTTTATGGAGAGTTTGGAGAAGTTGACAGTAATTCTGGAATTTCACTAACGGAGCTTTGAAGTGTGCGTCCCATGGCAGACGATCAGATGATGGGTGATTTCTCCCTGATTCCAAGAACGACTTGAAGGCATTACCCCTGCTATGCAACAGGTAGTCGATTTGTGCGTAGATCCTGGGATAGCTACTGGCGTACTCCACGTAAATGTCGCCAGCTTTATCCAGCCAGTGCTCGAACAAGTCAATGTAACCAGGGATCCAAGGACCATTGGCAGCTTGTCTGTGTTTCATAGGACGATAGAGGTATTTCAAGTTCAGGCGATAAACAGGTCGTGCCAGACCGAAGACTTCTTGCGCAAATGATGCAGTGCTTGGGACGCCCATCACAAATGGTTCAGTCTTTTCGAGTCTGCGCTTGTACACGAACTCTATAACATTGAGAGATTGTAAGTATTTGCGTTCGGACGCAAACATCTCGTACAAGATACATTGCCGTTCGATTTCCTTGAGATCAAAGCCTACAAGGCTTCTCGTATCTATCCGCCACGTACTCGCCCAATCATCCCTGATAACAACGGTGTTTGTTAGTTCATCGCTATCAACTTCGTCACTATAATCGTCCATTTCGCTGTCAGAACTGTCATATATCACTTTGATGGCTTGCTCTGGCTCGAAAGCTTCATTGACGTTGATGACTCGACTGGAAGCATTCTTTCGCTTCTCATCCGAAAGCAGATGGGAGTCGTTTTCGCTGGAGCTGTGTTTCAATGTCGTCTGACCACTGGAACCAACACTCTCGAAGACTATCATACCGCGTTCTCGTTGAGCTTGTGTCGTCGCCGATGAGTTAACATCCCGGTCATTCACGCGGCGGTACGCGGGAGAAGCGGCTACTATTGAATCAAAATCGAATCTCGTCGTCGTCGTCATGACCGAATGCCTGACCGAATGCCCATCACCAGCGTGCAGGCTCTGCGTCTCGAAGGACATATCGAAGATTGATCTTGGTGAGTTCGCAGCAATTGTTGTTGCCCGAAGTCGTGAGGCCTGTATTGCAACCTTCTCAAGTACCACGGTATTTTGTTGGAGTTTTCGCTGCATTTCTAGCATAGTCTCACTGTAGAGGTCAGCCACAATATCTACACAGTTTATGATACAACCGACGTTGTAAGCAACTGTAACAATAATGTCAAAGCAGCTTCAAGGCCTCGGAGTTGCCTCAGCAAGTCTTGCATAGTACTTTCATTCCACAGATACTTCGCTTTCGATGTCATTCGTAATTGATCAGTCGCGTCATCCGACGATAAAGAAAGCTTTCGAATCTCATCCTGAAGCACGTCAAATACAATCAGGCATCCAGTTAAGGCTGTGTCGAGAGCCGATTCCAGCTCTGGACGCTCATTGACCTTGTTTCCGAAACCTTCCTGATCACGCAACATTGAGCTTTGTAGCTGTGAAAGGGAGGCACTGATAACTGTAGCCTCTGTGCAAATCGCTCCTATCGTTAGCTTAGCCTTGACAAACTTCTGTTTGAGAGCATTCAAAGCTTTCGCGGTCTGTACACATGTTGCAGTAAGGCCAACTACACTGGCTGTGATGGACAACGGATCCATTGTTCCTCATGATTTGTATTGCACGAAATTCGAGCTCTCTAAGAGTAGTAGAACATCGATATCAGCTGCTTCTTGCTAAGGTGGTGACCAAAAATACCCAGCGGTTGATGCACACGAGCTTCAGCCTCAACTGCCATTAATTCAAGTCTAGGCCTGGCCCCGCCCTGCATGCGTTGTCCCCAACACATGCTTCAGAGCAATTGATTGGTGAAAATGAAACAAGGCCGCATTTGAGGTGGCCGCTTTGGTGCATGTCCGCGTTTGCTCCATTGGTTTGTACGGATGTGGCACACACCGTAACTTTAGCATAGTTGAAGATATGGTCTATCCGTAGTCTGCGATGATTAACCTCCCGAGTTAAGCTACTACTCTCTCATCTCAATGTCCTGATTGTCAGTTTTGTTGTTGCTGGTTGGAGGCGCTATGGTTTCATCCTCATCGGTTTCATCATCAATATCCTGCTCCATCTGCTCAAACGGTTTCATGGCTTCATCGCCGTTTTTGCCGTCCTTTTTGGCTTGGAAGAATGCCTGGCGTTTTTGAAGGGATATCGCTTCGCGGCGATTCATCCGTTCGGTGTGCCGGTCTATACGTTGTTGCTCGAGTCTTTGATGAGCGACGACTTGAGATTTTAAGTGTGCGATTTCTTCTTGTAGGGTATCTATTCGGTAGAGGTCGGTGTTTGAGGGAGTGGTGGTGCCGCTGGAGTTAGTGGTGGTTGAGTTGTGTTTGTGAACTAGGGATTGGATCGCAGAATCGAGAAGTGTAGGAGGCATAACATTGGAGAAGAGGGAGGTGTTGATGACGGAGCATTGTGAGGGAGTTTGCCTTCCGTGAATGACTTGTGTGCTTAGCGTGTATTCAGTTGGGACTGGCGAGGTGGCGGAATCGGATGATGAGTTGTTGAGGTCTAAACGTGGTTTGATAATTGTTGGTATTGTGAATATTGCTTCCTGGTTCGAAGTGGTGAAGCCAGTTGGGGTCAACATTTGTATATTGGTTGCCGATTGGTATGAAAGATTTGTGATTTCGGAGACGACACGATGTTTTGCGACATCCCAGCGGAGAAGTGTGCCGGACACATGACCTGTGATCAATGCTGTCGCATCGTAACTAAGAGCGATGCACTGTGCTGCACCGAGGTTTGAGGTAGAGGGTGGTGACCATTTAGCTTCAGAGGGAAGCTGGAAGGCTGTAGAAGCAATTCGTGTTGAAGTATCGAGGATGGAACATGTTCCTTCGGTGGTCAGAATGTCAATTGATTGTACACTGCCATCTGTTGAACCGATGTAGACAGATCTGTCAGCGGGATCAAAGATGGCGCATTGAGGCGTTTCGAGGAGTAGCACTGTCCGAAGAACTGATAGGCTTGAGAGGGACCAAATGTAACATGTTTTGTCCTCCGAGGCAGAGAAGACAAGGTTGGTCGAAGACTCTTCGGAGTGACCAGTTGCTAGAGCTTCAATGGCAGATCTATGTTGGGTGAAGGAACTAAATGGCTCTCTGTTTGGATCAAGGCCAGTGGTGTTGAAGGTGTTCTGTGGTTTTGCAATTGTTAACAGGCCTCTCAGCGACCAGATATGGATCACCGAATCAGGTGATGCTGATATGACATGCTCACCGTCTGGCGCGACAGACAAGATAGTCACCGGCTCAATATGAGAAGCAGAAGAGGTGCTGACACGACCTGTAGCAACCTCCCACAAAATCAATTTTCCTTCTTGCGTACCTATAATCAAGACAGCAGCTTGTCGGGCGTATGCCAAGCTCGAGATTTTCTGCGGAAAAGGGACTGTTGCTTCCTGGTTACCCTTCTCTCGATTGTAAACATATACAACAGCCTTGCCGGCCTGGGCTGCGAAAACGTGACTACTGCTGATGGCCAGGCAATTCTTTGCAACAGAACTTTTCTTGAAGCCTCGTCGCAAAACACTCTGAGGTTGGAATTCGTGCAGATACACTCCCACATCTTTCAGCGCGGAGCTGAGATGTGCAGCAGGCGGCTTGACATTCTCAGTCGCCGCTATAAAATTTTCTGTTAACATCATATCATTATAGCGACAGTCGGTGAGTAAATGCACAATCGAGTAAAGATTGAGGCTCCTTCCTAGATTTATGCCAAGACTCAAATGTTTATGTAAGCTGAGCCTGAGTCAGGAACGAATTGAATGCGGTAATCTCTTGGCGCACTTTTCCTGCCGCGCACCTTCGGATTTTAGTTAGGGAATTGAATCACAGGTTCAAGATTTCGCGAAATCACTGCCAACAACCCAACACACCACCTTTCTTGTCCTTACACTCTTTCATACACCAGTGTAGGCAAGATGTCGACCTTCGAGCCAGTTGTACGTTCTACCCACGACCGCACTAAGCGCACGCGGACCGGATTGAATTGAAATGGAGGACTGACAATTGCGCAGGTTGTCATCGACGGCAAGGGTCACTTGCTCGGTCGTCTAGCCAGCACAGTCGCAAAACAACTTCTTGAGGGCCAGAAGCTCGTTGTCGTCCGATGTGAAGCCATCAACATATCCGGCGAATTCTTCCGATCGAAGCGTATGTGCACTATCCCTCAAACCAAACCAAACCAATACACCACGTTGCGAGCAAGACAAGCCAAGAAGCACAAGCCAAACACACACAC
>Ga0181469_101121_pt1 | contig 10146 bp, 7 predicted proteins | sample InSIn2SAF170_2_FD_119081 | JGI IMG/M metagenome (GOLD analysis project Ga0181469, IMG submission 119081) | Clean room microbial communities from NASA Spacecraft Assembly Facility at Jet Propulsion Laboratory, Pasadena, California, USA -... ... | reverse complement strand
TACTATGGGAGTATTCTTTTATTGAAAAGGAAAAGCTATGAGAAGTTCAGTGTGCAGGTTGAGTTTAAAGTCAAGGTTGTGTATGTAGAATATATGCAGCATGAGAGCTGTATATTCAATGCGTGGAAACATTTAGTAAAAGACAGGGGCGCAGATCTTATTGGAACTTCTGAGTTGAGCTTTGATGGAGAATTTCGATGAGTTTTTTTAATTTAGATCGATGCTAAAATGAATGTTGATATTGGATCTAAAAGCTTGTAAATATGGATTGTAAATGAAGAGACAGTTTGGTATGATGTTTGTTGGGGTTGATTTATGGGAACATTTGAATGAATTATTAAGGTTTTGATTTGGCAAATACTGAGCTGCAATTTTATATGCCAAGTTGAATTTGATTCTGGGTTTGACGGGGTTACCGTCATCATTTTTGGTATCAGAGCAGGAAAAGAAATGTGTGCGTAGTGTATGTTTGGCTCTGTAAGTAAGATTATGTTCGAGTCAGCATCGGATTTGAAGAATTTGATTCTTTTTTTTTGCTGGTTATGTATACTCTGTGTCATTTTTAATATATTGCAGCAAAAACAAAATTCAATTTTGAAGTTGAATTGGGGAAATGTCATCCTTAATTGGACTTCTTTGAGAAGCCATGCAAGCATGAAGTGTTATGATCTGCCCAAGGTTGGAATGAATGTGCAGGTTGGATTTGCGTTTGCAGGTGATAGACGCAGAGTCAGCATGCTGGAAAGCGTAGGGGCGAGTTGAGACAGCGTGTCGATCTACAGTGTTAACATTCAACAAATCAGATTGCATTGAAGTAGTGGAATGGTTTGTTGATGCTGAAGAATACGATGACAACCATTGTTTCCTAAGTTACCTTGGATCTGGAATGAACGCAGAGAAAACTCTGTGCTAAGATTGGTTCATACATTTGTTAATGAAGAACTGAAGTTGCGTTTCTGATGAAAGCCTGTGTCAGTGTTGAATGGTATTCAGAAGGGTAATGACAATGTTAAAACAGTGGCACGAATTGTCAGATGCAGCGTGGTTGAAGGTAACACGTGGTTCAAAATTTGTGACTAGCTGTTGTTTGATAGTATGCTAAGTAGAGAAATCAATATGAATGTTATGGTCCATCGATTCTCGATGAAGTTTTAACTTTTTATGGAGAACGCATCAGATGTTCATTGAATGCGTATCTTTTTATGAAAGATGCAGATACGTTAGCGTTGAATAGAAATCGATGAGACAACTTTCTGAATAAAGACAGAAGGTTTTGTTGAAGAGCTGGAATAGCTCTGGGAGAGGATTCAAGTTTTTTTTAATTTAGTTAATTGCATGTGGTGAATGAATGTCGGATTGTGAAACTGATGAAGATGGTAGCATAGGTATGCAAGTGTAGTTGAGGAAGGAAGCGAGATCAACAGGATCTTGAAAGGTGAGATTGTGTAGCTGATATTTAACTCTAGTTTGAAGATTATTTACAGAATTTGGTTGCAGGCATAGTGGAGAAATATCAATAGGAAGAAGCATATCACAGCTTGAGAGCAGTGATGGAATCCAACAGAGGATTCTAGGTGTGTGGCAGAACCTAAAGATTCAACGAAGGTTGAATGAAAAGGACAAGTGTGTTCTTAAGAGTTGCAGATGAGAAAAGCCTGAAGGAGGAGTGGAGAATGCTCGAAAGGTTCCAGCAGAGGACCGGGTGATTACCAAAAGACCAGATCCAGAGGAAGGGATTGGTGAGGTAAGTGGCAGCAGGAGAGGTTACTGTTGCAGAGGCTTGATGCAACTCATGAGTGAGAAACTCATGGCGAAGGAAATGACTACTAAAAGTCATAAAGGAGAAAGCAGAGGTTCAGAGGGACACCACATTAGAAGGAGGGAGAAAGATGCTAAGGAAAATGGCATATTGAAGCAGTGGACTAATGAAGAGTACGAGAAAGAGAAAGCTGAGATCGAAATTCATCTTGAGTTATTGATGGAGTTGTTGCAGGAGAATATGAAAGGCCAAAGACATGGTTGGCAGATGAGGAAGAGAGTGAAGTGGCAGAGGCTACAGCAGAAAAGGGATCGACAGATAAACATGCAGTTAGCAGAAGAGCTGAAGAAGCTCGAGCAGATGATGGATGTACAGTTGAGAAAGAACTCAGAGCAGCTGAGTTGGAAGAGGAGGTTTCCATTGATGAAACAGAGGAGGAGATCATTGATGATTTCTTGAGTTATTGGGTAGATCTAGACCAGCTGGATAATGTGAACTCTTGTATTTTTGTAGTTGATAATTTTGATGTGGTTACAGGGGCTGAGGAGGATGCACAATCTTGTGAAGCTGTCACAAGTGTGGAAAGGAGTCTTTCAGGAGATAAGTACTCTGAAGAAGAAAGTAGTGATGCTTTTACTATTATAGTACAGGAGGAAGTTCATATGAATGAAAAAGAGATTCAGTTGGAAGAGTTGGTATATGAACCAACGGTTAAAGTTGTTGAAACTTGTAGTTTTCAAACTGACAAGTTGTGTATGAATGCAGGGATGATACATAATGATGATCAATTGTTTTTATTAAGTGATGGACAGATAACTGAGTTTATTGCAGGAGTTGAGAATTAGAATTATGTTCTGATAACAGATGATGAGATGGTGACAACAGAAAGCTTGGCTTGTGAAAGTATTGAAGATTGCACAAAAAGTTTCTCAAAGGAGATGACAGGTTTATGGCATGAGTTAAGGGTTCTGGAGCAGAGACTAGAAGCACAGAGGATAAGTGTTCAGAGTATAAAAATAGAGATGAATGGAAATAAAGAGGTTCCAGAACACAGAGGTATTCTCGAAGAAGATGATGTCGAGGAGAGACTAACTGATAGTCTCAAGAATGATTGGGATCAGCATACTGAAGTGCTGGCAGTGGGAAGTAAGGCACTAAGGCCTTATGATTTTTATTCTAACAAGTGTTTTGTGAATGTAGGTATTGTTGCAGGTACTGGTGAATATTTGACTCAGTCGAGCAGTCAAATGAAGGGAGAAGAGGTTTTCTGTTCCAGAAGACAAGAGGGAATGGATGATCGGGTGGCAGTTAGAACAGAAACAAGCACAGAAGCAAGAAGTCAGCAAGTGACAGTACAAATAGAGAAAGTAAAAACTGAGCAAGCCGTCTTAGCTCAGCAGACAGTTAGAAATCAGCAGCCGGGAGATTTATTGGACCGAGAGATTGAAAGCATCATAAAATTGATGATGAAAGTATCCCGGAAGAGGTCAGCAACAAGAAAGAAAAGGGAAGACAATAAGAGAAAGACAACAAAAGATAGCAAGAGCATAGCAAGTGGAGCATTACAGCATAAGATATGGAGACCTGGAGAAAAGCAGCATACGACAGCAAAAATTAATGATAACTTGCAAAATAAAATGTGGGATCCAGGCAGACAAAGATTTAAAACGCATGATCTGGAGATCATGATCATTTTCTACCTTGGGAGTCTGATGCAGGAGTATAGACTCAGGAAAATACTTTGTATTTTATTTAAATCTAGGGGTTCATGTTTTTGAGAAATTATTAATTTTATGTAAATGTTTATGAGATTTTGAGAGAATTGTAATGTTTCCAAATAATTGGAAAACATGAGAGGAATTAGCCTTGAAATAATTAAGAATTAATGATTGAGCCTAAGTTAGATTTAGTTTCAATATTTTAGGGATAAAATCTAGATTGTAGGGGTGTTGAGATATTTGAGGACTTTGTTGAGTGATTAAATGGATTTGAGCCTAAATTGGTTCAATTCAATTTGTATAAATTTATGAGCCTCAAAGGCAAAGTAAGGGAGGTAGAACTTGAATAATGAGAGTGAGAGTGTGAACAGTGAAGGGGTTTCTGTTTGGCAGCCTTCAGCAATTGTAAAGGGCTAAATAGCTGGAAATCAGGCCTAGGAAAGGATTGTATTGTAAGTGTTTTATGTGTCAATACAGCCTTTGATTTTTTACTGTATGTCTAGTATTGAGTTTGCATGAGATTGGATTTATGTGTTCAATGAATAAACCGAAATTAGGTTGTAATGAATTGTATGTATCTGTGGAATAGAGATTCGATTTTATATCTCACTCTTAAGTTTTATATTACAAATTCAATTCAGAAAGTGATGAAGGTCGAATGCATTAATGAAAAGCCGACTAATGTTATTGATTGCGCTGGTGATGCGAATGATCGAATTAAAAAAATTATTAATGGAAATGTCCAACATGAAATTAGGCTTGCATTCTCTGTGGGAAGGATTGTATTTCGTTTCATTGAAGTTGAAAGTGCTGTTCTATGTCAATTAGTGGATCCATATTATAATTGGTATCTTCAGAAATCGATTAGGTATGTTGGGTAAATAGATCTTTACATACATCGATTTGAGCATTTGTTGTGATATGTAGAGCTGCAACCATTAATAGCTCGGCATTCAAATCAGTTCGATTGTTTGTTGTGGAATCGCATCGGAAGTTTGTGTTGAACACATATATATATGTTATTCAAATGTGGTGACTGCCGATCGTATTGAGTGCAGACATATTGCATCGAAATATCAGTTAATAGATATATATATATATCTTGCAATGTGTGTTAATTTGCCAATTGTGAATATATCACATCGGACTTGGATCAATCTGAAAATGGTTGGTGTTATATGTTAATTGCGGCCAATGCAACATAGATATGCCTGAAACTAAGTTCTGAAAAGCGTTTTAACGCTGTTTTGATGGTTATTTGAATATATCAAATTTGAGCTTCTTAAAAGTAAGAGAACAGGAATTTTTTTAACTGTTAAGAGTTGAGATTCCGTTTGTTGATTGCTGTAATCCATTTTGGAGATGTATTCGTTTTGTATGAAGAATGGAGTGGTCAAACTGATAGCATGGGAAGTTAAATTCATGAAGACGCAAACATTGCAAGAGATCAATGGATATTCAATGAGTTTTTAATCTATGGGAGTATTCTTTTATTGAAAAGGAAAAGCTATGAGAAGTTCAGTGTGCAGGTTGAGTTTAAAGTCAAGGTTGTGTATGTAGAATATATGCAGCATGAGAGCTGTATATTCAATGTGTGGAGACATTTAGTAAAAGATAGGGGAGCAGATCTTATTGGTACTTCTGAGTTGAGCTTTGATGGAGAATTTCGATGAGTTTTTTTATTTGGATCGATGCTAAAATGAATGTTGATATTGGATCTAAAAGCTTGTAAATATGGATTGTAAATGAAGAGATAGTTTGGTATGATCTTTTTTGGGGTTGATTTATGGGAACATTTGAATGAATTATTAAGGTTTTGATTTGGAAAATACTGAGCTACAATTTTATATGCCAAGTTGAATTTGATTCTGGGTTTGACGGGGTTACCATCATCAACTGTGATGAAAATTTAAATTTTTGAACCAAAAGTGGTGCATCATACTTATGTGTGCAGCAAGATTGGTGCAGTAATGTTTGACAACACACCAGAGGCAGTGCATGACTGTGTTTTCAGCACATCGATGAATTCTTTTTTTTTTAATTGAAAGTTATGTTTTCGTATTTATAAATACATGTTTCATTTAATAATAAAAAAATTGTATTTTATTTATGAGTCTAATGTATTTATATTCCAATCATGTAGGAGAGATGTCAACAGAGGGAGAAACAACAGGTGCAAGAGTAGCAGGAAGACCCATACAATATGGTCCGAACATGGGATACTAGAGAGAGGGAGAGGGATTTATACCCTCTCCCTTTTACTACAACGACCTGAGTGATCTTAAGGAATGTATGCCACCTTCAGTACTATGAGGATGCTACATCTCTGAAGGCGCACTCTATCTTATTAGTGCATCTGATCCACCAATGGAATGTCTAGGAGCAAGATTTCCATGTCGGTCCTGGGGCATGGTATAGGCCCTCCAAGGTGGACATATATCTTACCAATGGCCTATCCAGGAGAGGGGAGGATTTTCCCCAATTCTGTGATGTCCCCCATGGATTTGCAATTGAGGCTTAACTTGCCTACACTCAGAGATATGTAGGGAATCATACAGTACATCTAGTATATTTCCAGGTGTGTGATGGACAACTATATATTTCTTCTTTTACTATAGAGCAAGTTAGATTCTTCTCGTTATTTGTCACCACCATTGAAAACTCTAGTAGTGATATGCAATGCATTTGTTTCCCTCTGTTGTGTTATGTCGATTCTTTGATTCAGGTGCCACATTGTATCAAATGGTCTGCCATTTTTTTAGGCAGTTATGTATGGATTTAGATAGATGTTGTGCATTGAGACATGGGAGGGTGGCCTTCCATTTCACTTCAGAGTTTTTTTTGTTTATTTTTTTAAAGGTTTCTAGGGATGAGGCCTACATTTGACTATCGCCCTCCTAGGTTGATCACTGAGGTCAAGATGCACATGTGGGGGTATATGATGCCCAAGAGGGGTTTTCCAAAATATCTGGCCAAGATTTCCACCGAGGCACTTACGCTATTGGTGTTATGCAATCAAATCACAAAAATATAGATTAATGACTTAAAATTATCCTCTTTTAGGGGGAAACCTCCTTTACATTACATGAATGAACAATTCTTAGATGATACAAATGATAATACCTCCTTTGTATATATAGGAGTCTAAGTGGTCACAATATAATTAGAACCTACATAACAATAATAATGTAAGAGCACAACAATAACAATGGTGGGCTTCTATGGGGCACAAAAGTAACAATAAGGGGGGTACCCTAGTATTATAGGGACATAACATGTCCCTCTCCTTCAAAAATCAGTGTCCTCAATGCTTGAGTAGTTTTGTATGCTTTTGTATAAAATTCTCACCCTCCCATGTGGAGTCTTCAAAGGGTAAGTTCTTCCACTTAATGAGATACTCTGAAATTGATCGATTTCACAGCTGTCAAGTTCTTTTTTCCATGACTACTTCAGGGCCAAATATTATTTTTTCTTCTTCGTCAAGTTCTAGCAACACTGTTTGAACTGGAAGCTTATCACCGATAACCTTCTTTAATCATGAAACATAGAAAACTAGGTGTACTTGGGAACACGCATGCAACTCCAATTTGTATTCCATAGTAGAAATATTTTGCAACACCTTAGAAGGACCATCGTACTTGGATGAAAATTTATTATCCTTCTTAGCTTGCTTGAGAGACATTTGTTTATGTGGTTGTAGTCGTAAAAATACCCAATCACAAAACACTTGTTAGAATAAAAATCATAAGGCCTTAGTGCCTTACTTCCCACTGCCAGCACTTCAGTATGCTGATCCCAATCATTCTTGAGACTATCAGTTAGTCTCTCCTCGACATCATCTTCTTCGAGAATACCTCTGTGTTCTGGAACCTCTTTATTTCCATTCATCTCTATTTTTATACTCTGAACACTTATCCTCTGTGCTTCTAGTCTCTGCTCCAGAACCCTTAACTCATGCCATAAACCTGTCATCTCCTTTGAGAAACTTTTTGTGCAATCTTCAATACTTTCACAAGCCAAGCTTTCTGTTGTCACCATCTCATCATCTGTTATCAGAACATAATTCTAATTCTCAACTCCTGCAATAAACTCAGTTATCTGTCCATCACTTAATAAAAACAATTGATCATCATTATGTATCATCCCTGCATTCATACACAACTTGTCAGTTTGAAAACTACAAGTTTCAACAACTTTAACCGTTGGTTCATATACCAACTCTTCCAACTGAATCTCTTTTTCATTCATATGAACTTCCTCCTGTACTATAATAGTAAAAGCATCACTACTTTCTTCTTCAGAGTACTTATCTCCTGAAAGACTCCTTTCCACACTTGTGACAGCTTCACAAGATTGTGCATCCTCCTCAGCCCCTGTAACCACATCAAAATTATCAACTACAAAAATACAAGAATTCACATTATCCAGCTGGTCTAGATCTACCCAATAACTCAAGAAATCATCAATGATCTCCTCCTCTGTTTCATCAATGGAAACCTCCTCTTCCAACTCAGCTGCTCTGAGTTCTTTCTCAACTGTACATCCATCATCTGCTCGAGCTTCTTCAGCTCTTCTGCTAACTGCATGTTTATCTGTCGATCCCTTTTCTGCTGTAGCCTCTGCCACTTCACTCTCTTCCTCATCTGCCAACCATGTCTTTGGCCTTTCATATTCTCCTGCAACAACTCCATCAATAACTCAAGATGAATTTCGATCTCAGCTTTCTCTTTCTCGTACTCTTCATTAGTCCACTGCTTCAATATGCCATTTTCCTTAGCATCTTTCTCCCTCCTTCTAATGTGGTGTCCCTCTGAACCTCTGCTTTCTCCTTTATGACTTTTAGTAGTCATTTCCTTCGCCATGAGTTTCTCACTCATGAGTTGCATCAAGCCTCTGCAACAGTAACCTCTCCTGCTGCCACTTACCTCACCAATCCCTTCCTCTGGATCTGGTCTTTTGGTAATCACCCGGTCCTCTGCTGGAACCTTTCGAGCATTCTCCACTCCTCCTTCAGGCTTTTCTCATCTGCAACTCTTAAGAACACACTTGTCCTTTTCATTCAACCTTCGTTGAATCTTTAGGTTCTGCCACACACCTAGAATCCTCTGTTGGATTCCATCACTGCTCTCAAGCTGTGATATGCTTCTTCCTATTGATATTTCTCCACTATGCCTGCAACCAAATTCTGTAAATAATCTTCAAACTAGAGTTAAATATCAGCTACACAATCTCACCTTTCAAGATCCTGTTGATCTCGCTTCCTTCCTCAACTACACTTGCATACCTATGCTACCATCTTCATCAGTTTCACAATCCGACATTCATTCACCACATGCAATTAACTAAATTAAAAAAAACTTGAATCCTCTCCCAGAGCTATTCCAGCTCTTCAACAAAACCTTCTGTCTTTATTCAGAAAGTTGTCTCATCGATTTCTATTCAACGCTAACGTATCTGCATCTTTCATAAAAAGATACGCATTCAATGAACATCTGATGCGTTCTCCATAAAAAGTTAAAACTTCATCGAGAATCGATGGACCATAACATTCATATTGATTTCTCTACTTAGCATACTATCAAACAACAGCTAGTCACAAATTTTGAACCACGTGTTACCTTCAACCACGCTGCATCTGACAATTCGTGCCACTGTTTTAACATTGTCATTACCCTTCTGAATACCATTCAACACTGACACAGGCTTTCATCAGAAACGCAACTTCAGTTCTTCATTAACAAATGTATGAACCAATCTTAGCACAGAGTTTTCTCTGCGTTCATTCCAGATCCAAGGTAACTTAGGAAACAATGGTTGTCATCGTATTCTTCAGCATCAACAAACCATTCCACTACTTCAATGCAATCTGATTTGTTGAATGTTAACACTGTAGATCGACACGCTGTCTCAACTCGCCCCTACGCTTTCCAGCATGCTGACTCTGCGTCTATCACCTGCAAACGCAAATCCAACCTGCACATTCATTCCAACCTTGGGCAGATCATAACACTTCATGCTTGCATGGCTTCTCAAAGAAGTCCAATTAAGGATGACATTTCCCCAATTCAACTTCAAAATTGAATTTTTGTTTTTGCTGCAATATATTAAAATGACACAGAGTATACATAACCAGCAAAAAAAAAGAATCAAATTCTTCAAATCCGATGCTGACTCGAACATAATCTTACTTACAGAGCCAAACATACACTACGCACACATTTCTTTTCCTGCTCTGATACCAAAAATGATGACGGTAACCCCGTCAAACCCAGAATCAAATTCAACTTGGCATATAAAATTGCAGCTCAGTATTTGCCAAATCAAAACCTTAATAATTCATTCAAATGTTCCCATAAATCAACCCCAACAAACATCATACCAAACTGTCTCTTCATTTACAATCCATATTTACAAGCTTTTAGATCCAATATCAACATTCATTTTAGCATCGATCTAAATTAAAAAAACTCATCGAAATTCTCCATCAAAGCTCAACTCAGAAGTTCCAATAAGATCTGCGCCCCTGTCTTTTACTAAATGTTTCCACGCATTGAATATACAGCTCTCATGCTGCATATATTCTACATACACAACCTTGACTTTAAACTCAACCTGCACACTGAACTTCTCATAGCTTTTCCTTTTCAATAAAAGAATACTCCCATAGTA
>Ga0181469_101117_pt1 | contig 10159 bp, 8 predicted proteins | sample InSIn2SAF170_2_FD_119081 | JGI IMG/M metagenome (GOLD analysis project Ga0181469, IMG submission 119081) | Clean room microbial communities from NASA Spacecraft Assembly Facility at Jet Propulsion Laboratory, Pasadena, California, USA -... ... | reverse complement strand
CCTACTCTGTTTTTTTTATTCCTTTTTTGCTGTGCGCCTCACGTCCACGTCTCAGTTCATTTACTCAGGGATGAGTGGTCTCAGAAAGGTAGGAGTAGTCATTGGGCGGAGCAACGAAGTTGAGTGGGGGTGGGGTACGGGAGTTGGCGTAATCCATCATTGGTTTTCTCTTGGAAATCACATATAGTATATGAATGCGAAGGGTGCAAAGAAGAGGGTGAGCCTGTCGAACTCTCGACCTATGCCTTTTAGTTACTTATTTGAGAGCCCAATAAGTAAAATGAATCCTAAAATGTGGTGAAAATGAATAGCGTGCATGGATCAAGCCCAACCCCCCTCCTGAGCTACAATCGTTTTATTATATGATATTACGCTTTATAGCTTCACTTACCCTGTTAAGCTATAGTTCAAATACTTCAATAAGCACGACAAAATGGCCATATTTAGGACTTGTGAGGCCCCAACCCTAAGAAGGGTTCAAGTGCCGTTCCAGCGTGCTCAAATGGCCATAGAATTCAGATTTCCCGGCATCCGGCTCCCCATCCAGCGCCCCAGCTTACAAGCTCCCAAGCTCCCCAGCCAGCTCAAGAAAACCAGCCAGCAATCAGCAAACCCTCGGTTAATCGACCAGCAAGCGTTTGGCGAGAAGAAGAATATCCCTCAAGCTTCATTATCTCCCCTCGGGGATTGGGGTGGGTGGGTAAATAGTGGTCGAGTCACTTAACGTACCTCTCCCCCTTGTCGAGAGTTCGCGTGCTCACCCTTGAAACTAGATTTTTCTTTCTTTTGAACCTGGAATGAAATCGCTCGACCATAAGAGCCGCCATCAATGAAATCGGATGTCAATTAATACCATCTTGCCCCCTAGCTCAATGGGCACATTCTAAAAAATCCCTTCAAGCTGAGAAGGACGACCATCATAGGCTTTAAGGGTAATGGTGGATGGGACTCAAGGGAGCCTAACTTATGCCAGACCATAGTGGACATTACACAAGTAGATGCACCTTCGTCAATGATACACCAATGGATGATGAGGTTTTTGAATCGTGATAGGGATTTGAAATGCAACAAACAGGCCTTGGCTAAACTTTTTCTAGGTCAAAGTGAATGAAACTCGAATTTTATGGGTCGATGGTGCCCAAGGCTGATAGTAAAGCCTTCCGCTGGGAAGGGCAAATTTGGAGGACCTCAAGTGCTGACAGGTGATTGAGCCAAGTCATCAACAATACTATAGCTATGGGTAGCCCTCGCATGTGGGTTATGAGCAGTACGATGTAGAGGCGTGTTTGGTACAAGTGGTGTAGGGTCGGCGTTGATGGATCTATAAGAGACTACTAGTCGAGGGTTTAGCATCACCATGCTCCACTAGACTCAGCTCGGGCATACCATATGTCCGGTTGCAAGTCTGAAGGTGTATGTCTAATGAGTTCATGTAGATATTTTGATAGGATGGATGTCCTGGCTGGAAAGGATTAGAAGGCTAGTAAGATCTACAAGATTGGAAGGATTGAGGTTATTACCAGGCACTCGCACCTGCACCACCAAGCTAGCAGGAAGTCCTTTCATAGCTGGAGTAATTAGACTGGAAGGAATATGAATCGTCTAAAATAATAGGTCTAACCCTTTCAAGTCAGTAATAACAGTTGCTTGTCTCTTATCAGCTTGTCTCTTATCTCTTATTGGTATTGGTAAGGAAGCCTATATAAAGCCTATTCCCTATATTGTCTTTCTAGCCTAGCTTTCCTACCGAAGTGGAGCAACTTATAAATTGAATCTTTCTGATCAGCGAAGAGCCAAAACACAGTTCATCAAAAGCAGTGAACCGAAGGAACATGTTACCAACAGTCCGTTTACCAATAGCCCCATGTGACCAACAGTTAGCACACTGTGTTTACTTAGTTTCACCCGGCATCCCAAGCGATTTCATCCATAAAAACACCGAATGAGATATCGATGTTGACAAAGTTTCCACCAAACGATAGATAAGTCCGCACTGCCAGTCAACGAAATAAATAAGTCCGCCAGACGAGATGAGACTAGCGATACCATCACAACAAGAAAGATTTACAACAGCTGTTTGCTTGTTACATATGTCGATATACATTTTGAGGATCATATGCAAAGATATCCAGGGAGGGGCTAGAGCCTATAGCCAGTATTCGGGGAGGAGCTAGAACCGGGTAGAGGGGCTATGTGCAGTATATTGAGTCTTTTAGGGGAAGAAATCGATCTCTCAAAATTGCATAATGACATATATAATATATGCATTATCTGCTAAAGCGTAATTACCTATCTCATTCAGGCAGGGAGATCGTCATGATGCGCAAGCAGGCTCAACCATAAGGGTGAGGGTGAGCCTGTCGAACTCTCTCTAAAGGAGAGGCCCGGTAGGCCCGGTAGGGACTCACTATTCATATGGTGAGGCCCGGTAGGGTGCGTAAGCACGCTCGACTAATAAGGCCGCCATCGACTCGATCGAGGTTACGAGGTCGAGGCCCGGTAGGGTGAGCCTGCCGAACTCTCGACTAAAGGCCGCCATCGACTCACTATTCATATGGTGAGGGTGAGGTACGTTAGTGACTTTTTTAGTTACTTATTTGAGAGGGGCCACCCAAGAAGTAAAATGAACGAACGCTCGACTATAAGGCCGCCATCGACTCACTCATTCCGATGGGTGAGGGGAACAAACAGAGAAGTACGGTGACTGGAAAAACCACAATGACATATCTAATTCATGACTGGATTCGAGAGTGTAATTACATATATAATCGCAACATTGTCTGCTAAAGCGTCGAATGGCGCGTATATCTAATAATAGCGACCTTGTCTGCTAAAGCGTAACAGGAAGAAAGCGTAATTACATATATAATAGATATTGGGATTGGGAGCCACTGCTGCTCGAGCAAGTCAGTCATCTGATTTCATTTGAATGAGAAGGGAACGAACGACTTGTCCCTTTTGTCTATCCCTTTTTCGGTATCACCCTGGCGACGGGGAAACTACCATCACTCGGTAGGGAAATGAGAATCCAAAATATTCATATGTATGTGACCATTATATTAGAGGCACCCTCCTGTTTCCACCTCCGCTACGACAACGTGTCACAAACAATATTGGAAGTCGTTGGTTGGGAAGAGAGTACAAAGCTCGCAAGCAACTTTGTGAAAAACGAGTGGAATTTTGGAGAGGGGCGATGGCGTTTCTCAAGGTATTTGTCTTCTTGGAGTCAAGGGAGATAGTTCGGGGGCTGAACTACATCACCGCCTTATCTCGGCGTTGAAGCCTTTCAGTATTTCTGTGAAACATTTCTTCGTGTATAGGAGTTTGAGCGCCGCCTGCGTAGCCTTCTTAGTCAAAGGGGATCGCCGTAATGGCTCTATTTGGGCTATCTGGGGTGTGACTGTGGAGGAGATCTACAGCCTCGCTTACGCGAGATGTCACAAAAAGTATCTGAAGCACGCTCGGTACATCGTCTCTTCTGAGAACCCCAGTATTGAAACCATTCTGGGATCCTATCGATTCGATAATGATCTGACTTAGGCCAACCCTGAAGGTCATGGCTCTTACCGGTACTAACGACTCTTATGATACCGGTTAGAGAGATTGAAAGGCCAAAAGGTAGGAGGGAGAGCACCCCAAGATCTATTTGTTAGTGAAATGTGAGAAAAGGTATGCTTTTTGAAGTACTTATTCCCTGATGGCAAGATGGCGTAAGACGGCAAGATAGCGTTGGCAAACCACCGCAACATATATAATGGCAATCGAAAGAAATCAATAGAGATATATCAGATTGCAAATTGAAAACCACTGAATCATATATAATAGAATATTGATCGAATTGGCTTTGAGGGGAATCAATATGGGTAAGTAAGTCGCTCGCTACCTTACCTTCTGACTGATTCTGGTCTTTTCCGGTCATTTCATGACGATCGGTAATGTTCATGACCTTGATCGATCGCATCGTTAACACGGAGCAGGGGGCCCCACTCCAAGCCAAGTGAGATCCGCATCGCATCACCAATCGGTCGGATAGTGGGTGAGCTGCTGTCAAAATAGTAGTAGTAGTTAGTAGTGGTTGACAGGATCGATGCGGCTTCTTGAAATATATATATAGGGGTCGGGGGTATGTCATTTATCACACTCTTTCTCGCTCGATGCAATATGACATATAGAAGAAAATCGCTTCGCGTTTCGATTACATAAGAGGCCGCAGAGCTCTAGATCTATATTCATTTCCTGCGCCCCCTCCCTCCATTTTCCTTCCCCTATATTTGAGAAACGCGAAAAGACGACGATCTCGCTCGCGGAAAAGGAGCAGGAGGAGTCAGTATCCTTCCGAAATCGATCGAAAGATTATGAAATACACAACGAGAGAAAGTTGCCTACGGGGAAAAGCACCTAGACAATTCACTTTTGGTACAGAGAAGTCCGCTGGGAGAAATCCATCGGGGCGTACTACGGTTCTTCACCGAGGGGGTGGATCGAAGCGATTGCAGCGAAGAATTGATTCGAAACGAAGCACTTCACCTATGGGCATTGTGGAAAGGATCGAATATGACCCAAATCGTTCCTCTCGGATTGCTTTAGTACGATGGATCTCCGGGGTGCTGCTACGCCGCCAGAGTAGGACTTGCTGCAACACTCCGCGTGAGATCCTCGAACCTACTATGGCCACCATCGGCGGCCTATTTTCGTTCTCCTCCCTACCCGTGGAGATCAAGGACGTTTTATTACCCGCCCTCTCCTCTCCAGAGGCCCAGAGAGAGGCTGCAACTTCCCCTTCCTTACGCTCTTTGGGTTTACCAAGGATAGCGGTAGTTGGGGCGAAGCCCGCTTTCTTCGCTCCGCGAATGAGAGAAGAACTCTTTCAGAAAACAAAGTTCTCTCTTTGCGAGGTCCGAAGGTGGGGAGCGCATAGCGTTCGGAGGGCGCATAGGATAAAACGTAAAGCAGCGCTTTCCCGGCAGAGTGATTGGCGGCAAGAAACTTTCAGGCTTGTTGAAGCTGCTGAGCATAACGAAGCAAGGCCGAAGGCGGATCAAGGGCCGAAAGCGTGCAAAGTCGATCGTGCACCTGTCGTGTGACCCGTTGGTCTTAAGCAATGTATTTTGCGAAGCGACCCCCGAGTAATTGAACTTCGATCGGATGCGGGTATCCAATCCCGCCGCTGGGATGCCCAGCTGATTCCTGGGCCTTGACAAAAGAATGGCCGGCCACCCTTGCCTTGACGTTACAGGAGCAAAAGGCCCGGGGCGTAGCAGGATGAACCAATGTGTGTGAATGAGTGTAAGCTTCGTTGCCCGAACGCGATTGGTGCTGACCACACTAGACTCGGGGACCTGCTGGTAGCAAGAGAGGCCAGGCGGTGACGATTGAGAGGTTGTCACTGAGCATTCCTAGCCACACGGGAAGAGAGGTCAAATGGCAAGGCCATACGCTCGTGGGGCTCCTCGCGGAGTATAGCTCACATCCAAACATCTGATTGGGGAACGGGGCAACGCCCATGAAGCTGAAAGGAAAGGCCTGCCAGGCCGTATGCCCATGGGTGCAGGATTCTTCGAAAAAGCCGCTGGCTGACTCGGAGACCCAGGACCTTAGCTTAGCAACGAGAAGAGATGAGCAGAATTACCATTCTAGCTTATTCCCCGAATGCTCGGGATTGCTTCCCTTCTTCACCTTACGTTGTCAGGTGAGCGTCTTTCAATTTACTTATTGGGTGGGGGGGCTCGAGCCACGTCCTCGCCTTCCTTTCGTCAGGCGAGCCCCCTTGCCTCGCCTTCCTACCGCATCCGTTTAAGGATTCTCAGGATCATCACTCTCAGGATAGGGAGAATTCTCGGGGAGATCCCCGAACCCCCGTTACCGCTCTCTCTTTCTTTGCCACTAACACTACCCCTCCTATATGAATATCACTAGAACCTCTCTCATCATCACTAGGAAACATATCTAATCCTATCATTCCCCATAGCCATAGACCTATCATTCCCCATAGAAAGCTTTATGTCTTTTCTTACAAGGGGCATTAGGAGCGATAGATAGATAAGGATGGACAGAGTTAAGGTCCGTAGGGGGTTGGGCCATTCATATCTCATTTCTAAGCTCCATAGGGTGCGCAAGCAGGCTCGACCATAAGCCCCCCCACCCAATAAGTAAATTGAAATTTCTTGCTCCCATGACAACCTTTTTTGAAGGTCCAAGGCTCCTCGGGGGCACTAAAGTCTATTTTCTATTTCATCAACTATGCCTTTTTATGTAGTTTCCCTATGTTTGGCGGGATGGAATCATTTGCTTTTAGGTTGAAAGGGACCCAGATTGATGGCGAGCAAAATGAAAGGGCGGCTGCTGGCAGAAGAAATGGGCGCACAATAAAGAGAAGAATAACAAACGACGGGCGCGCTTACTTACGTGCTGCTTCCTGCCTGCCTTCTACCGCTTGACTTACTGCCTTTGACCTAAATATTAACTCAACGACCTCACGAACTGCCTTCATCAAACTTGCTGCCATATATCAATTGCTTGCCGTCTGAGTCAATATCTTCTCTCGACCTTCCTGCCCGCCTTCAACTTACTGCCTTGCCTAAGATATCTTGATGCCTGCCTTATCTCTCGAGTGATACCTGTCCGTATTGATGATCTTCCTGCCCGTCTCGATATACCTGAGATCTTCGATCTTGATACCTACCCTCTAAATCACCCGTTTCTCCTCTTCAATTTACTTATTGGGTGGGGGGGCTTATGGTCGAGCCCCCTAAAGGGTCCTTATCAGTCGAGCCCCCTGTCGGGTCCTTGCACTCGGAAGCGCAAGACCTCCGGACCTTTTCTTTCCACCCGGATTTTGATTTAGACCTGTCTCTCTTCTTTACACCTCACAAAAGCAAACTTCACGGATTGATTGCTTTCTTACTTGCCTTAGCCCAACTCACTCCAAGAACTCCACCAACCACTCCACCAACCACTCCACCAACCACTCCACTAAGAACTCATAGACAAACTCCCACTTTTGATTGCTTACTTACGCTAACAAGACCTAGGCAGGTTATAGAACCAATAGGACACAGGAGAACTTCACTGGAATGATGAACAAAGCAACTCTACGGAACAATCGTTCTTACCTCGACTGGAGGGATTGTCATTCCTTCCATCCATTCGAGGTAGGAACCTGACGGTTCCGTAGATGTAAGTGGGTGTAGGAACATACCAGTGTTCCATAGCGGCAAGTTGGGGTATGGCCTCTATCTAAGGTCTGGATTTCATGGGTTATGGATTGAACGGGTACATCTCTTTTCTCGCCTGGCGGACATCTATTCTCTCGTCGTCTGTTGGGAACTAGGCACACTCTCTAGCTAGCGTATGGCGGGTTAACTCACTTGGTGTCCTTCCTTGCACTAGGAAGCGCAAGCCCCTCCGGGACCTTGGTGTCTCCTTGGCGGGTGCCTTACTTGGCGGGTGCCTTACTTGGCGGACGTGGACTTGGTGACGTGGGCTTGGTGGTCCTTTAGTTCTAGGCTTCTGATGACTGGCTCTATCCTCTAGTTGCAGAGGAATAAACAGTTTGCCCGGTTCCACGAGCAAAACCAGTTCGAGTTTGAGTTCCCTATTCAGTTATTGTTCGAGCAGATCGAGTACGAGTCATATATATAGCATCAGTAGCAGCTTGACCAAAATCCCTTCCAGGTCGAGTTACTGATACAGAGCTAGATTCGGTTGATACGATTAATCCAGCTTATGTACCAGCACGACCAGTAGCAGCAGGAGAAGTTTGGAAATGACCTTGGAATTGGATATGGAACTTAGCGAAGGTAAGCTAGGACAGGGGCTGACGCTATTGTTTAAGTCTACAGTTGACTTATTATTCACTGTTTGCTGTTCATTATTTGCAGTTCAATTTCATATTGAAAAAAGAGTGAACTAAGTTTATGATGCTGCTGCTCGTTCAACTGGATCTGCTGCGCCTGGGTCTACTAGTTCTAGGTCTGGGTCTGCTACTTGTGCTACTGGATCTACTGAATTGGTTAGTGCTGCTGAAACCACATTTCAAGGCCTGATACCGCTGTTGGTATGGGATTTGAGTCATATACCACTTGATCCTGCCAGTGGATGCTAGGGTCAGGAAGGGGATGGAAGGCTTAGTTCGACCAGTGATTCCAGTCATGAATGAGATCTATTATATATGTCATTTCTTTCTTTCTTGATTGGCCCATTCATGCACATGACTGGCACCATCCTTCTTGACTGGCCCAGCTACTGGGCTTCTCTCCTGACTGGCCCATATGGGTTTCTCTCTACTGGCTCATTCCACTACTATCAATCCAACCAATCTCTACCGGCATGGCTCTACCGGCTTGACGGGCCCACCTTGTCTGATTACAGACAAGCGATATACATTCCTTGCCCTCAGAAGCGCAAGCCCTCCGGACCTTTCTTTTCGTTCGCAAACCAAAGGTGCGAAGCCGCTTGTCCCTCCGGGGGCAAGGACCCGACAGGGGGCTCGACTGATAAGGACCCTTTAGGGGGCTCGACCATAAGGATGCGTAAGCAGGCTCGACTGTTAAGGATGCGCAAGCAGGCTCGACTGATAAGGCCGCCATCACCTTTAGGTGCTCGACCATTTTTTGACTTATTTGAGGGGCAAATAAGTAAATTGAAGAGGACCTTTAGGTGCTCGACTGATAAGGCCGCCATCGAGAGGAGAGGAGTTCTTCTTATGTATTAGCCTTTGGTAAAGCCGCGTCTAATAGAAAACTCAAAAAGCGCTATACATTATAAAGAGAAAAGGACACTTGTGCGTGGTAGTGACTAACTCACTCGGTGTCTTCCCGTTCCCTTGTACCTTCCCGTACTGTATCGTCCGTAGTCCTGCCTGACCTCAAACTATGTGTTCCATCAATACAATTGATCAATCGCTCAATCAATCAATCTCAATCAATCGGTGTCTGGGCCAACCTTCCTCAACAATGTGTGTTTTGAATCTGGTGTATTGCCTCACCACCCCGTGTGAACTCTGGGTATTGGTTCCTGAAGTTGTGTAATGAGTATGGGTTCCAGAAAGCTGAATGAGTATTGTGTCCTTCCTGAAGGCCGAATGTGTATTGGTGGGTGTTGTTATTGAAAGCGTAATGGGTGGGATGAACTGGCATACATAACGTTGTGTCCAGGCCTCTATTGTGAAAAGGACTTCTAGTGGTGTGTCAAGACCCTAATCGTGTGTCCTGCGGGCCTTGTGCTATGGATGGTCAATTCGCTGGCCGAATACTCTTAGTAGAGTGCTTCCCGCTCCCCCGATTATAGATGGAATGGCGGAATGGAGCTGGGTAGATTTATTGACCGGAACCACCCGACCTGGATGCTTTCATACGGAACCCAGAATCAGGCACGAGATTTCACAGGCCCTATTTAAGTGCCAGAATTCATAAAGTTGACTAAATAGAAATGCTAGGTCGAGGGTGGATGGATATGACTCAAATCCCATACAAACACAGGTTCTAGATAGGAAAACATGCATCTCAGAAGCTTTTGAAAATGAATTCACGGACCAGAACAATCAGCATGGCTTTAACATCTTGCTTCAAAGTAGGGCCCTGTCAATTAGATATTTGCCTAAAAAAAAAAGTCAATTTTGAGACCCGGATGGGGAATTATGCCTAGACCCCCAACAACCCATGGTTTTTGATAGTTTCAATCGTATTTCAGAAGGTCTTTAGGATCGACCCAACGGAACAACTTCTTGAGCCACCCAACCTTTAGGATTTGATTCTTCCTGACCAAACTTGCTTTTCGCAGAATGGACTTGAACAAATAGGTTTTGACCTCTCCTTTTAGTCGAGCCATGCTTACGCACCCTTCGGTAGTTTCAAGCCAATTTGTATGAAAGTACCGACAACCAATAGTAGGGTAGAAATCAAATCCCCATCTAAGAGGTACTTATAAGAGCGATGGCGGCCCGATAGAATAGCACGGATAGGGCCTTTCGCTGTCGCTCGGGGACTTAAGCTGAGCGAGACGGGGTGAGTAGTAATATACATAATATTCCAGATGGGCATGTGAGTTAGCTGTGTTAGTGAACCAGCCTAATTATAGGTGGGGTTAGCGGTGGTTGTACCAGTGCTAACATACGTGCATGTCGTAGGGTTGGTCGGCTGTGTTAGTTGTTAGCTAGGTT
>Ga0181469_101110_pt1 | contig 10190 bp, 15 predicted proteins | sample InSIn2SAF170_2_FD_119081 | JGI IMG/M metagenome (GOLD analysis project Ga0181469, IMG submission 119081) | Clean room microbial communities from NASA Spacecraft Assembly Facility at Jet Propulsion Laboratory, Pasadena, California, USA -... ... | reverse complement strand
GTGATGGATGAGGAAATTGGATAAGGCATTGAAAAGGAAAGAATGTATGATTGTCATTTATTTTATATAGATAAAGGAAATTACAAGAAAAGGAAGATTAAAGGTCACACGTTGCATGTGAGGAGGAAATTAAAGAAAAATAGAGGAAAAATGAAGAAATCAAAGGCATCAATAATAAAAAGACATTATAGCATCAGTTTGGGGCCTTTTGTCAATTTAGAATTGGAATTGGTTTCAAAGAGGAGAATAGCACCGATAGTAGAAGGCAAGCAAAGGAAAGAAAGGATAAAGCAAGGAAGACTTGGATCAAATGACTTCAGAGGGAATACTTAGGTAATTAGCTACATGTATGATTTTGTCACTGGTTTTAGTATGCATGCTTGTATTTGGTTCATTTATTGTCATTTACATGTGTTTTGTTGGGTTTGACAGTGGTTTCAGGGTTGCCTTGCCATTTCTGAATATCCATGGTGTGATGGGATTCATTCTTGGTTTAGCCTTGGATTGCCAAAAGGTTTTAGATCTAGGTGAGGTGGTCACAGGAAAATCCCCAAGGTTGGGGGTTCAAATGGTTATCTTTGGGAAGCCCTCAATAGGTGGGTGGAGATAGGAAAATTCCTCAAGTGATGGTGAAGGAATTATGAGGCATGCATGCTCAGTTTTATTGAGTGATCTCAAGACTGATTTAAGTGAAATCATGGTACTGTGAGGGTGGATATGGTTTAACCTCTAGATTCCCTTGGTTGGTTGTGCATTATTTTATCTCATAAGATCCCACATTTATGCTTCGAATGTAGCACTGTAGTGATTGGATGAAGGAAATATTTAGTTTAGATGAATCTATGGTCAGGTGTTACATGGAAGTCTATGACTTGGTAGGCTTCTGCATATGTTAATAAGTGCTAAGTTCATCTTACATTTCATGAGTAATTATAGTTGTTATTATGTGGATTTAATGGTTGTTCTATCATTGTTATTATTCTAGTTATAAGCATGGTTCTATGGTAGATTCAAGTTATGAATGTTATCATGTTTGATTGATAGATGAATGGTTATTGAGTGAATGGACTAATAGATGTTATTGCATCTATTATGAGAGGGTATTAGACCTTCTTGATGATTTTAAGATAAGTTTCATATCTTTTTGTTCAAATATGAATTCATGACCTGTAGAATTCTTGTTCGCTATGTGTTTGACTGGATGAATGTCATGGTTAGACCTCATTAGGTCAAGTTCTTTTCTAAGTCTTGTGATAAAATCTTTTTCATTGTGTCATTTATAGTTTTTGGATGTTTTATCAAGTTCTCGGTAGAGGTTTGGATCCTAACCCTGAAAAGGTAGCTCAAATATCGAGGTTGCATGCAAAGAACTAAGTAATTTAGTCTACAGTCATTTGGAGGAAAGGTCATCCACGCAACTAGAGGGTTACATTATATGGCTTACCTTGTTATGCAAGCAACTAGGGCTCAATACCACTGAAAACAAAAGTTATCTCAAGGTTTGGGCACCTGGAGTGGTTGCTTAGCTCCTGGAGGTCTTGTAGCACATGATGGAAGTTAGTAAAGTTTCAAGTTTTCGATTCCACTTACTTGACCATGCTTAGGAGGTTGAGTCATGTTATAGTATCCCTCTACTCATATTTTCCCTAATAGGCCAGTGAAAGTGGTTAAATGTGGTCATGTTATAGAGTGGTATGAGAGCATGGTTCAAAAACTTGGATCAAATGGGATGTATGGATGTGGTTATGCATGGATTTTCATGGTCATGGTTGTCATGCATGAGGTCATGGTATGTAGTTAGTATTTTCAAGCATGATTTTGGCATATTGATGAGATTATTATTATGCATGTATCATGATAATGTGGATTGATTTTTCATATAATATAAGCCTCCCCTAAATGTCATTGAGGTATGAATTTGGTTATGGTATCTATTTGGTTTATCTGACATGGCATGATTGTAGGAAGAATAGAATCATAGATGACAAGAGAAATGGTGGGCTGCAATTCATGTGAATCTACCTATAGATCAATTCGTTAGTAGGGAGATGAGCATTCTCCTGATATAGAAGACACATTGAGGAGTTTTAGGGAAGAGATAAGAAATTCCAAAGAAAACAATGACCGATTAGTTGGGGCTTCAGAAAGACATGCAAGGGCTCAAGAGAAGCAAGAAAAGGTTGATGAAATTATTCTTCAGAGTTTGTCAAACTTGAAGAGACAGGTATAACTGAGGATTAGTCAGGAACAAGAAGAGAAGACTAAGGGGGCATATGGTAGTAGGCCTCAAACATAATACATGTTAGATACAGGGCACACAGTGAAAGGTGGTAGATCATTGGGTACACCTGATAGGGGGACTGATATGTATGGGTTTCATTCTAGTTCCTCATCCATGAGACATCATCATCATCACCGCCATCATCCTTATAGGAGGAATGAGTACGTACCTAAGGAGTTCAAAAGGTCAACCCTCCTACATTTGATGGAGATATGAAGAAGTCAAAATATGTAGAGGCATGGTTGCATGGGATAAAGAAATTATTCAGATTTCATACATATTCAGAGGACATTAAAGTCAAAATAACTACCTTCATTATTAAAGGGAAAGAAAATATTAGGTTGGAAGATTTTAAGAATGTCAAAGGCATTTGAGAAGAAGAGTTTATCTGGGATGAGTTTGAGAAACTCTTCAAGAAAGATTACCTATCTGAAATGTCTTATGAGGACAAAGATAAGGTGTTTTCTGAGATGCATGTGGGATACATGAAAGATGATGAGTATACTAGTAGGTTCCTATATTTTTTGAGGTATGTTCCTTACATCAAGGATGAGCACACAAAAATTGAAAGGTTCATCAGTGGGTTGGTGGCAGTATATAGAGACCAGATTGATTTTGATTATACATGATCATTGGAGGAAGCCATCCATAAATTGAAATATTGTTATGAGAAATCAAAGCATAAAGCTAGGACTGAGCATGATTTGAAGGGGAATGAGAAAGTTAAAGCGAAGTGGCCACCAATGTAGGGAAGACCTCAGTATGCAGGTGATAAAGAAAATGTTGTTCCTTAAAGGCAATTAGGAGAAAAGGAAGTTGGAAGGTCACAAATTGCATGTGAGGAGGATATTGAAGGAAAATAGAGGGAAAATGAAAAAATTAGAGGCATCAATAATAAAAAGACATCGAAGCATTAATTTGGGTCCTTTTTTCAATTCAGTTTTGGAATTGGTTTTAGAGAGGAGAAGAGCACCAAGAGGAGAACGAAAGAAATAAAGCAAAGGAAGGACAGGGAAAGTAAAGGAAGGGAAAGAAAGCAATAGAAAGCAAGGATCAAGAAAGGAATAATTGGGTCAAGTGGCTTAAGTATGAATAATTGCATGTAATAAGTTGCATGTATGATTTCTTAGTTGGATTTCCCATGCATGGTACATGCATGTGTGTATTTGGTTAATTTGTTGTCATTGGCATGGTTTTTGTCTAGTTTGAAAGTGGTTTTAGCCTTGCCTTTTCATTTTTAGATAGCCATGGTGTGATGGGATTCATTTTTGGTTGAGTTTTTGATTGATGAAAGGTTTTGGATTTGTGTAAGATGATATCAGGAAAATACCAAGGGGTGGGGGTGGATATGTTTTTTCTCCGGGAACCCCTAAATAGGTGGGTGGAGATAGGAAAATTTCTCAGGGGATGGTGAAAAAATTGTGAGGCATCCAAGCTTGGTTTGGTTTTGTGATCTCAAGAGAGTTTTAGATGTGATCAAAATAATGTGAGGGTGGAAGCAGTTTATCCTATGGATTCCATTAGTTGTTTATGCATTGGTTCATACCATGAGATCCAACATTCATACTTGGAATATGGCACAAAGGTGATTGGCAAAAATAAATATTTGGTTTAGACCACTCTATGGTCTGGTGATATGTGGAAGTCCTTGACTTGGTTGGATTTTCCATATGTTAATAAGAGAAAAGTTCATATTTTAATTCATGAGTAATTATACTTATTATTATGTGGCTTTAATGGTTGTTCTATCATTGTTATTATTCTAGTTATATGATGGTTACAAGCATGGTTCTATGACATATTCAAGTTACGACTCTTATCATATTTGATGGATAAAATAATGGTTATCGAATGAATGACCTAATAGATGTTATTGTAGTTATTGTGAGAGGTAATTAGACTTTCTTTATTATTTTCAGATAAGTTTCAGATGTCTTTGTTCATATATGGGTTCATGACCCACAGATTTCATGTTCGCTATGTGTTTGAGGGAATGAATATCAGTGTTAGAATTGATTAGGTTAATTCCCTGTAAATTTTTGTTTTAAAATATTCTTCCTTGTGTCATTTATCATTTCTGGAAGTTCTATCAAGTTCTGGGGATAGGTTTGGATCCTAGCCTGAAAAAGTGGCTTAGAGCACGGAGTTGCATGCATAGAACTGAGTAATTTAGTCTACAGTAACTGGGAGGCAAGGTCACCCATGCCACTGGAGGGTTATAGTTGTTGGATTGCTTTGTTATGCAAGTGAATGGGGCTTCAGATCACTAATTTTTTTATTTTTATTTTTATCTCAAGGCCTGGGCACCTAGAGTGGTTGTTTAGCTCCTAGGGGTCCTGTATCACCTAAGCGAAGTAAGTAAAGTTTTAAGTTGTTGATTCCACTTCATTAACTATACTTCATAGGTTGAGTGATGTTATTGTAGCCCTCCGCTCATGTTTACCCCAATAGGCCAGTGGAATTGGGTAAATGTAGGAGGTGGCATTACATAGTTGTATCAGAGCATGGTTCGAGCACTTAGCATGGTCAGTAAAGTTTCAAGTTGTCGATTCCACTTCATTAACTATACTTTGGAGGTTGAGTGATGTTATTGTAGCCCTCCACACATGTTTACTTCGATGGGCCAATGAAAGTGGGTAAATGTGGGAGGTGGCATTACAGAGTGGTATCAGAGCATGGTTCAAACACTTAGATTAGATGGGATAGATGCATGTAGTTATGCATGAATTGTCATGGTTATGGTTTTCATGCATGAGTTCATGGTATGCAGTAAGTATTGTCATGCACGATGTTTTCATATTGATGTGATTATGATTATACATGTATTATGATAATGTGGATTGATTTTGTAGACGAGATAAACCTCCAGTGAATGTCATGGAGGTATGATTTTGGTTATGGTATCTATTTGGTTTATTTGACATGGAATGCTTTTAGGAAGAAGAGAATAAAAGACAATGAGAAAGATGGTGGACTACAATTCATGTGGCTCTCCTTATAGATTAGCTGGGAAGTAAGGAGATAAGTATTATCCTGATATAACAAATACATTGAGGACTTCGAGGGAAGAGATTAGAAGTCGCAACGAAGACAATGACAGGTTTCTTAAGGCTCAAGAAATACTTTCAAGGGCTTAGGAAAATTAGGCAAAGGTTAATGCAGTTATGCTTGAGAGTTTGTAATACTTGCAAATACAGGGATAGTTGAGGATTATTTAGAAATAGGAAGAGAATATTAATGGGGCTTATGGTAGCAGGTCTTAGTTAGAATACATGTTAGATAGAGGGGACTCAGTTAGAGGTGGTAGATCATTGGGTACACCTAACAAGAGGACATGTATGTATGGATTTCATTCTAGTTCCTCATATAGGAGAAATAATCATCATCACCTCCATCATCCTTATAGGAGGAATGAGTATTTACCTGAGGATTTCAAGAAACTCAAGCAAGTTATTTATGATGGAGAGATGAAATAGTCAAAAGATGTCGAGGCATGGTTGGTTGGGATGAAAAAAATTCTTTAAGTTTCATTATTATGAAAAGAACATGAAAGCAAAAATAGCTACCTTCAGTCTTAAAGGGAAATAAAATATCTAGTGGGAAGATGTGAAGAATGTTAGAGGCATTTGAGAAGAAGAATTGATTTGGGATGAGTTTGAGAGACTCTTTAAAAAGAAGTACCTATCTGAAAGTTATTATGATGACAACACTAAGGAGTTTGATGAGTTGTAGATGGGATCCATGGGAGATGGTGAGTATACTAGAAGGTTCTTGGAGTTGTTGAGGTATGTCCCTCACCTCAAGGATGAGAAAGAAAAAATTCAAAGGTTCATCAATGGGTTTCTAGAAGCATATAGAGACCAAATTGAGTTTGATGATCCACAATCACTAGAGGAATCCATGAGGAAACTTAAGCATTTTTATAAGAAATAAAAGTATAAATTTGAGCCTAAGCATGATTTGTAGGGGAACGAGAGAGTTAAATTGAAGTGGCCACTGAAATGGGGAAGACCTTAATATGTAGGTGAGAAAGAAAATGTTGTTTGTTACAAGAAGTTTAATAAAGTTGAGAAGGGACATGGGTCTTATCCCATAGAGTAGAAAAATAAAGGTGATGCTAGGGGACCATTGTAGTGTTGTATTTGTGGCAAAGATCATCGCAAGAAATATTTCCCATTGTACCAGGGTGGCAAACCTCAGATATATAGTGCTGAGGAGGTACAGACACTTGGGATGTTGGTCATAACATTCCTCAGATTTATGAAGTTGTGGACAACAAGCAGGAAGATTTCCAAGCAAGCATTATTGAGATAGAAGTTAATTTTTGTGATCGAGTTCTTCCTATTGATTGACCTTGGATCGAATTATAGTTATGTTAATCCTAACCTAGTGGATAAGTGTGGTTTGAGAAAAGAAGTGCATGCAGAGTCTTGGTTGGTGCAATCGGCTACAGGTACTAAGAAGAGATTCCATCATTTCATAAGATCTTATGAATTTGAGATGAATTATATGCCTATGTCATCACATCTAAATCTTATTCCATTGGGATCATATAGTATGCTTATGGGTATGGATTGGTTTTACCTCGACAAGCGCAAAGTAGATTGTTATGGCAAGGCTATTGAGTGTCTAAATGATAATTGGGAAAAGAGAATCTTGTAGGGAAAGAAGAAGCCTACATAAGTTAAAATGGTTACAATTATTCCAAATAAGTGCAACCCTAGGAAGGGGTGTGTACTATTTGTAGTCCATTTTTATAGTGAAAACGGTAAGAATGTTGAGGATGTGGAAGTCCTCAAGGGGTACCTTATCTTGTAACAGTTTCAAGATGTATTTCCAACACAGCTTTCAAAGTTTCCTCCCCATAGGGAAGTGGAATTTATTATTGAATTGGTATGAGGAGCAATGCTATCATCAAAGGCACCTTATGGGATGAGCATTATAGAGCTAGTGGAATGAAAGTTTTAGTAGAAGGAGATGCTTGAAAAGGGATACATTAGGAAAAGTGTATTGCAGTGAGGTGCACCAATATTATTTATGAAGAAGAAGGATGGTACTATTAGATTGTGAATTTATTACAAAAATTTGAATAAGGTGATGATCAAGAATATGTCTCCATTGCCAAGGATCGATGACTTACTTGACTAGTTGAAGGAAGCAGTAGTGTTCTGAAATATTGATTTGAGATCACGATACCATCAATTACACATTAAAGAAGAGGACACCTACATGACTTATTTTTGAACCATGTATGGGCATTATGAGCATGCATAGCACTTGGTAGCAGTATTGATATTTCTAAGATAGAATCAGTTGTATTCCAAGCTTATTAAATGTAGCATCTTTCAGATAGAGGTACATTACTTGGGATATATTGTCTTAAAAGAAGGCATACCAGTGGATCCAAAAAAGATAAGAGTTATCATGGAGTGATAAGCTCCTAACAATGTGGATGAGGTCAAATCATTCAAGGGGATAGCAGGTTGCAATAGATGGTTCATTAGGAACCTCTCACAGATTACATATCCTATTGCATCATTGCAGAGGAAAGGAAAGAAATTTGAATGGATAGAGGCATGTGCAACAAGTTTTGATAAGTTTAACCAGTTGCTTATAGATGCTCTAATGTTAAATATTGCAGATCCAGATAAGCAATTCATGATGTGATCAGATGCTTGCAAGAGAGGACTTGGTGGAGTCATGATGCAGGAGGAATAGTTGGTGTGATATGAGTCAAGAAAATTGAATGAGAATGAGCATAACTATGTAACTCATGATCTGGAGTTGGCAACCATTATTCATGCATTGAATATGTGGAGGCACTATCTTCTTGGCAGGAGGTTTTTGTTGATGAGTGATGATAGTGGATTGAGGTTTCTATTTTACCAACCTAATCTAAATTTCAAGCAAGCTAGACCATTGGCCATGTTCAGTGAGTTTGAATTTGAGATTATATCCATTAAAGGAAAGGAGAACATGGTTGAGTCACTTGGAGAGTGCAGGTAAACCATGTTACAACTATGAGCTCTTATGGGACAGATTTGTAGGATCATATTTTATAGGTTGGGTGGTAGGATGATTGGTATTAGTATCTTAAGAACATGTTATAGTAGGGTACAGGTGAAAAGGATGTGGATTATCTTGTCATGACATATGGCTTGTTGAAATTTATGGATAGGATATATTTTCCAGATGAAAATCAGCTCAGAAAGGTTATCTTGCAAAAATTTCATGTCAATCCATAACCAGGTCACTTGAGATATCAAAATAAGTTGAAAATTGTGAAAAAATTGTACTATTGGCTAAATTTGAAGAATGAAGTGGCAGTTCTTGTTATTATATGCTTGGAATTTTAGCGCGTGAAAGTTGAATGTAAGCACCCAGCTGGTTTGTCACAACTTATTCCAATTTCAGAGTGGAAATGGGAGGTCATTTCAATGGATTTCATTACAGATTTTCTAAGGACATAGAATAAGCATGATTCCATTATAGTTGTGGTTGATAGGTTGAGAAACGTAGCTCACTTCATTCCAGTGAAGACTACTTATTCAACTAGTAAGGTAGCACAAGTATTCATGAGGGAGATAGTGATATTCCATGATCTTCTCAAGAAGATTGTGTCAAACATAGATGCCAAGTTTACTTCAAAGTTTTGGAAGGATTTATTTACAAGTTTGGGTACAGAGTTCATCTTCAGTATATCTTATCACCCACATAGAGATGGATAGATAGAGAGGGTCAATAGGATGCCAGAGGAAATGTTGAGAATGTATGTTATACACCGGCATAGGAGGTGGGAGGAGTATCTTCCACTAGTAGATTTTTCTTACTACAATGGGTATCAAGAATCTTTGAAGATGAGTCCATTTGAGGCACTCTATGGGTGGATTTGTAATACTCCCATTAGCTGAAGTGATCAAGCGAATAGGTTACTAAAATGAACATACATATTCGTAGAGATGGAATAGGAAATGCATGTCATAACGAACAATGTAAAAGCAACACAAGATAGACAAAAGAGTAATGTAGACGAAGATAAGGCATTTAAGGAGTTTCAAGTTAGGGAGCATGTGTACTTACACATCAATCCCAAGAATATCTTCTCAAGGATCAAATCATGTGCCAAATTGGCACCTCGAAATTGTGGGCCTTTCGAGATCTTTGAAAGGATTGGACCAATGGCCTACAAAATTACACTGCCTTTGATAGTGAAATTCCATGATGTTTTCATGCTTCATTGCTTAAAATATATGTGGAAGATTTTGATCATGTTATTAATTTATTTGTATTGTAGGTTTTTGATGGTGTTGGACCTGCCAACATGACATCGGGATCTCCCCAGCAAGAAGTCTCAACTAGACCTCAGACCATTTGGTGTAGGAGTCTGTTAGGGTCCCACCCTAACCCCCTTATTTATGTCATGGGATCACGTCAGAGTCAAGAGTCAATAAAGCCCATATTAATATTTGTAAGTGGTTAACCCGCACTTAATGTCGGGACCACAGTTAGTTACAAATGGGCGGTAGTATTAGTTAAATGGTAAATGGGCGGTAGTATTAGATAGATGGTATTAATAAAACCCACGATATTGGCTCGTGGTATTGCATGTATGAGTCATATATATAGGATAGAGACTCCCTGCGAGGAGCATTGTGTCTTGTTTTGTAATCGAGCTCTGCTCTATTGGAGGTTGCCCCCTCGAAGAGGCCTGTGAACATTTCTCTCTGGATAATAAAATCATTGCTATTCTGTGCTCTGGGTATATTTATCTCGCATATTCTGCGTTCTGCTTAAAACTCATATATAACTCCTGGAAATCCATTGTAATGGGCCCCAAAGTGCGAAGCCATTCTGCACCTAGGACAATGTCGCAACCCCCCATGTGTATTGCAAACATGTGGGTTTTCAA
>Ga0181469_101108_pt1 | contig 10205 bp, 4 predicted proteins | sample InSIn2SAF170_2_FD_119081 | JGI IMG/M metagenome (GOLD analysis project Ga0181469, IMG submission 119081) | Clean room microbial communities from NASA Spacecraft Assembly Facility at Jet Propulsion Laboratory, Pasadena, California, USA -... ... | reverse complement strand
AACACGAATAAACTAGAAAGCATTTCAAGTTAAGAATGTACTATTTGTTGCAATTTTTTACACATTTATTTTATGATTATTCTTTAATTTTTTTATATATAAATATTTTTTATAGATAAAAAGAAACATTTTGTTGCTAATTTCGTTACTTGTATGTAATGCATGTTGTTTTTTAAAGTGGTATTATTTCAACTGTAATAATTAAGTAGTAAACATTTAAAGTTCTCAATATTGCTCGAATATTTATACAATACATCCAAAAATAAGCTCCAAGTAAAGTAAGAGAGTAAATAATCAAGATATTAACAGAGAAAACAGTGTCAGAGATAATTTAATTTGCATTTAAATTAGCAGCGTGCATTTTCTTCACATTTCCCACCTACTGAAAAGTTGACGAAAAACTATCCTTTGATTATTCTAGGCATAATCATCAGATCTTACCAAATAATAATTATTGTTGTTAATTAATCGGCGAAGTTTCCAAAATAAATGCTTAGAATTACTAAATATGTTGCGGATATTTTTTACACTTTTATGATGTGAGAAATACGTCTTTAAAATCGAGATGCCGGATATCAGTTTGAAATATGAGGTGTAACAAAAATAAGCGATAGCTTTAAATGTTATACAACTACGTACAATCAAGCTCCTTATTCGCATTGATATGCAAGGTGTAATAATCCGCCGATAGCCGATAAGAATGGTTCTTGAATATATTCAATTTTATGACGAGTAACCAACCGTCTTCACTTGAACGTTCATTTTCAGGGGCTTGGTTTGCTTTGAAAGATTCGCGAATGAAAAACTGGTGCAGTATTTAACAATGTTGGGGCATTGTGGCAAATTTATTCAAACTGAAAATGACGGAACGCCGATCAAAAAAAGGCTCGTAGCAATTCCAGGAATAATAACTATATTTGTAAATTTATCAAACTACTTATATATTTTATATCTTTCCAAAACAGACGCTCGAAGAACGGTTCTCGACTCTCATTAAACACTTCAAAACTCTTGTCATTACCAAATTCCTCTTGAACTTTGTATTCCGTGTTAAATAGTTTGCAGTCACATCAAAAGATTAATGCTTCTTGAATCGATATGAATTTAATGTATTCCATTTCCAATCAAACCGAAAAACAATATTTCACAGCAAACAGACTCGTTAGAAATATCTAAAGCAGAAATCGATACTCCATTGAACGATATATACGGCAAAAAGTCTGAAAATTAAATTCTCGAGTTTAATATCCCAAAAAAACCCGGCAAAAGAAAAAAAAACGAGGGTTTCTTCGAGCGTAAACTTTCGCATCAAAGAACTACTTACTAAAAACGACCCGCGACGCGACGGTACTAAATTCAACGGTTTCACTTGGAAGTTCACCGCCGTCCGAATAAAAAATATCTCATTGTGAGGCAGTACGCAGAAATCGTGATTAAATTTTGGCCCACGCAAATGGCTTCTTTGAAGTGCAATTATTTATTGACGAATTCGAATTGCGATCGGGAAATTAATTTTCCTCGCTCGTATCGTCGCAATTTTCCGTTTGTGAACGCGACGTGAACCTGTAATTGAAATATAAACGGCATTCTGCATACCCATATATTGTGTACGGTTCTTATTCTGCGTGTGAACTGAAATAATTAAATTTACATATCCAATAATAACCTAGTCTTTTAATTTGTAATAATTTGTAACGACAGAAAAAATAAAAATAATCAAAACACTCTTAAGCGATAAAGATTAAGTAAAGATTCAGTAGCAATGTAAAGAAGAAGTTGATAGGTCTTAGATAAATAGGTTTTTCTTCAATTTATTCGTATTATAACCAGGGATATAAGGATAGAAGAATATAGAATGAACTATATTAACAACAAATTACAACAGTCAAGCCCGGTTCCAATAATGTAAATCTCGAGAATAAATTTATGTCGGTCGTAAAAATTATCATTTGGTGTAGCTTGACGTCTGATAATTTTGTTTACCGTTTTATCTTTATTTTCAATCAATTTTGCCGTTTCGTTGTTTTTTTTTGCCGTTGTAGTTCTTGTTAATGTTGCTCATGGTTAGTTTGTTGTAATTTATTCAGTAGTTATGTTGATTATTCCGACCGCCTTTAGGCGTTAAAGTTGATTATAACGACTAAAAATCAAATTTACCTTCAGGGTAAATTTAGACGGCTGTTGTTCACTAATCTCGGAGTAATTTTACTCCGCCGTCTGGTAGCGCTGCTGTGAAACGTCTAATGTCGACTTAAATTTTATCCCCTTAGCGACGGCGGAGTAAAATTACTCCGAGATTAGTGAACAACAGCCAATAGGAGACCGCACGGCGCTGTCAAAATTTACCCCGAAGGTACATTTGACGTTTCGTCGTTCTAACTAACTTTAACGCCTAAAGGCGGTCGGAATAATCAACAAATATACAAAATAATTCACAACAAACTAACCATGATCAACAGTAACAAAAACAACAAGGGCAAAAAAAACTAAACGGCAAAATTTATTGAAAATAGAGGAAAAATGGTAAAAACAATGTCGGACGTCAAGCTATACCGAATGATGATTTTTACTACCGAGATAAATTTATTCCCGAGATTTACGTTATTGGAACCGGGCATCAGGGTGATGAAGAAGATACTTATCAGGAAAAGCACAAACACACCAAAAATATGCAACTTATACACAGAGCATGCCGTAGACAAAATCAAAGATTGTCATCAAGATAAGACTATTTTATAAGAATAATTATTAACATAAACACATTATTCTAATTATAAAACAAAAGAGTGGTCGTTGTTTTTTCGCAATTTTATCAAACTATAAAAATTGCTTCAGTCTACTATTCTTTAAACAAAATTGCACAACTGCCTTTCTATGTACATTATTAGACTTCGTCGCAATTAATCACAAAAAAGTGAATAAAAAACATATAGATATGAGAGACACAGGGGGCATGTATATTTCCTTGAATCAAGAAAAGTCTTTGATAAAATCAATAAAAGCGACAAACTGTACGGTATACCCGACAAAAGTGGAACAAATCTAAAGATGATAAAGAACGAAAAATATCGTCTACGAGGGAAAATGAAACCCTGCAGCCTCTACAGTAAGGTTTGGAAATATTAACTGTTGGGAAGAGCAGATGGAGTGAGACAAGAATGCTTCTCAAATTCCTTGCATTTCTGTACGCCTCAAGAAAATGTACGAGATATACAATAAACAGGAAAATAAAAAATTAATAGACTCAAAAGTTTCCCCAGCTGCGTTTACTTGCTTAAAAATATATATATTTTTCTACTTTGCTAGATCAGATTACTGTACAGCAATGCGACCCCTATAGCCAAACAAACAATAATTAAATTGCCTATTTAAGTATGTTATACGTAACACCTACTTGTTCGGTGTTTCTTTTTTGCATATTCGAAATTCTTTCTGTTGGATTAGGATTTTATTTTTCTAGCATAAAAGTATATGTTAAGGTGAGGACTTCCCTGTTTTTGTAAATAGATGCATTTTTAAATTGAGAACAAAATAATTAACATTTCATCAAGTGTTTTTGTGTTTAATATTAATAAAATTAGTAAAATCCATTCAAAGTTATCGATATCGTCATTCTTCAGCATGTACTTAAAAATAATATCAAATATGAGTGCATAAGAGAAAAATCCCGCACATAATACCATTTCAATATAAAAAACTACAACTGCACTTATTATAATACTCTAAATTGAAAGAATTTGTTTCTATTGTATGTATATTTTATACACTCGAGGTCTAAATTACTTTTACAGAAGCAATTTTATTCCAATGCACACAACAATTATTATTATGCCCTCTGTGAGAATTTTAACAAATAGTAATAAATAAACAAGGGAAAGTATGAGGTTTTTTTTTAATTTTTATAATTATTTTCTATTCATTTTAGATTAAATTCATCATGAACAAGTTTGACGAGTAGTTTAACGTTTCGGTTTTTAATGTAGCAAGCATTTTTGCTTTCTGAAACACCCTCCAACACTAACTTCAAGATAATGTCATGCCTTGAAATGTGTGTCATATCATTATATATCTTCATTTAAATAATTAATTTGTTTTTTTATATTTTTATTTTGCCATTATTATCAATAGTCGCTTATTCACAACTTTCTGTTTTTCTTGTTTTGTTCTGTCTTTAATTTATTACTTACTGCTTACTGTTATTATCATTAACATTCCTTATAGATATATTACTTCTAGAATATTCGGGTGCTTATAATTTTCCCAAATCCAAGCTTATTATCGCTTAGATTTTCTTAGTCCATTTTGTATACACTTAGTTATTATTTTACATAAAATTAGGATGTATGGTAATCCAATTCTTACAACTTATATATAATATATTGAAAGTGTTGAAATGGTGAAAAAATCGTATGAACGATAAATATGCTACTTCCGAAGAAAAACGGCTGAACTTTCAAAACATTAAATATATGAAGGCTCTGATTTCACTTGACAGCGTATTTTTCCGCCATTCCGCGCAAATACACAATTTCATCGGAAATGATGTCCTGCACAAAGTAACTTTTCGGCCTTAAAACGGAAAGAAATTCTCTCTTGTCATTTTGTTCATGGGTTCGTCATGTTCCGACGCCAATATAAAATCTCACGTTTATCGATGTGACCTGATAATTGTGCGTCGAAGCTTGAAAAGCCTAAAAGGAATAAATAAAAAATTAATAGAAATCGATGCAATTCCGAACCGATCGCCAGCGCTGTCGCGTCACCGGAGGAAATTACATCTTTTTGCACTCAAACCGACACCGAACTTAAACCGTTTAAAAACCGAATCAAAGTTCACGGCGTCTCCGGCGAAGTTCTTCCGCCTCTTCCGACGAATTGAAACAATTCGCCCTTCAACCGAGCCGGAAAAAATTGCCGCCCCGACCGAAACTTGTTTGCGACATCGCGCAGAAGAAGTTTCATTGCGATAACGTAATTTTGGAAAACTCTTTTTATTGGGCGCAAACGTAGAAATGCGTACAAGGAGACGGAATTCGTGTGAAAAGTTCCAGGGTTTCTTTTAAAAGCTAATTCACAAGCAGAAAATCTGCCGTCTTGACACGGAAATCAATCTCTGTCAATTCTATTGATTCACATTGAAGTGAAACAATTGGCCAAGTTTTCTTGAGAGAAACACGTCGAATCAACTGAAAATTACAAGCTGGGATGAAAAGATTAACAAACGTGTCAAGCCATCCAACTGTTGCCCACGAAGACTATACATATTGCTAAAGAACCATTGAATTGGAGTCCCTCTAAGACTCAATCTCAGTTAGTTAACATATCGCGCCTACGTATAAATTAGCAAGAGATGTCCAACAACTGGGGCCAATAATTGGGAATATTGAGCGCCATGTCAACAACTGCCGTTATTTTGTGAATAACAGTTATTACTAGTGGTAACTAGTAAGTTAAAATCATGCATGTTTGTTGTGTCGTTTCTTACTCATATCTACAAAATCGTACATTTTGTGTATTTTACATTCTAATTTCTTATTCAACAAAAATAATAATTAGAATTCATTTTGATTATCCACGTAACTGAGTATCATATAATATAATAATCAGATAACCAGTTAAATTCTAAAAGATTTTGTGACATTTTTAGAAATGTTTATAATGAGTGGTAGAACTGTTTTCATAGTTTATTGAAAAAGTAATAGTATCGAGGAGAATATTTTGATTTGAATATTCCGTAATTAAGTAAGTTATACACAATATACTCATATGTATGTATTGCCTTATAATAAAGTAGTTAATGAATTGAACACTAATTTCTTCTACAAAAAAAATATTATTGATAGATACATGCAGTAATTATTTTCATTACAATTAATGTTCTATACTAGAAAGTTGAATATTGATTATTATCCGATGTTATTTTTGTCGTGAATGGGTATACTCTTCAACATTGCGTGGGCGGAAAAGAATTCGTTGAGCGTTTAGAGGTGAATAAAGAGTTAGCGTCAAATTTATTTACTCGTATATTTTAATCTGTACTAAAAATATACCATTTAAATTTAAAGTGAATTTGATATTACATAAATAGCTCTATGAGTACTCCAACGTATGAAATGCCACGTTCTATGTTATAGCTAGAAATGTCAAACAATTTGTACCTAAGTGAATTTGAGAATATAAAGCTTTACATTTTGTTTTTTGTATCAATAGTTTACAGTACATACTTCAAGACCACTAAATGTAATCATGAAAACTGGAATAATTAATAAGTGCTTTTTATTTGTTATATTGAAAACTTGAATTTATATATGGCCTTTTTCCAAATGTATGTAAATGAAACAATACATTAATGATGACTGTTTGCATTCCAACGATAAACAGCTCGAGTCATCATAGGAGCTTGAGTTTCCGCCAATACAATTAATAATTATATATTTTTTTCGGATATAGTGATGAGTTGAATGTAATCACATATTGTACCAAATTTTATACATTCAGCTTTGATAAAATTTGAGATATGGAAGTTCTAAAACAATAGAAAAAGCGACCATAAAATATACTATTTCCAGCAGTGTTGGGTCATTTGCCAATTTGAGTATCTGAGTGAAATATACATATACATGCCGCTCGAGCATATGTCCTTAGATATACATATACAGGCCGTTGAGTATACCCTTCATATACATATACATCACCCCCTGTATACCCTTCAGATACATATACATGGAAATTTGCGGTATACGTATACATATACATTCCATTCTCCGGCTTTTTTGTATATAATATACAAATATACATTGCAGTGTTGGTTGCCTACAATCAGGCGTTTTTTATAAATGTATTGCTATTAGTAAACATTACTTTAATTGCAAAATTTACCCCTTTTTGTTATCCATTTGATTGTGCATTATTTACAATACTATTAGCAATAATAAATATACCCTAATTATAAAATTATATTTGTTTTAGATGGAAAGCATACGTTATTTGGTCATGTGTAACATACTCACAAAAAGTATAATTATTCAATAAGCAAGTAATTATACATGAAGCTATCAAAAATATAATTATAAGCATGTTGTGAACTTATATGAAGAAAATAGGACATTTACTGATAACCATTGATCAGTCTTCATGAAAGAATACATTGGTATAATATGATACAATATTACTATATTTATTAAAGTAGCAAAATTGGCAATAGAAATGAATGCAATGCAATATCGAATGTATTACATGTCATATATATAATTATTAATGTCAGATGGCCGGACATGAGTAATAATTAGAAATAATTATAAATTATACTATAAAGGTGCATACATTTCCGTAAATTTTAAGGGAAAAAACGCCTGATTTGTAGGCAACCAGCCAAATAAGTATATGTATCTGAAAATGGACAAACTTGAGTATCTAAGAATATGTATACATCGAGGCTCGAGTATATCCTGGGTATACTTGACCTTGAGACCACCCAGTATACGTATACAATATACATATACACTTGCCTGTATATCGTTACAATATACATTTTTGACCTTGAGCGTTTGCTGTATACATATACATATACATTTCTGCACCTCTGCTGTATATTATATACAAGTATACATATACATGACCCAACACTGATTTCCAGTATACCTATAACCTTAAAATTTGGAATATACGTGGAGTTTTGTATCTAAATAAATTAATAGAAACATCGAAAATCAATGATATGTTTCTTTAAAAATTCACGAAATTATGACAAAGTTATAGTGCATAGCATACTGGCTCATTTTCCGAACTCGCAATTCCAGATTTTTATTTTAACAATTCTTTCAACTTTTTTTATTAAACGAATTTGATCACTTTTCCATAACGACCTATTAAACTGATGCCATCGTTTGAGCAGAAAAAAACTTACAAACTAAATTATAAAATACTTACTACATAAAAAAGACAAGGTTAGCATGAGATCAATACTTTCTTTTGAAGGTAGACCGGGTGCCGTTTTTATTGCTGAATTCGTACAAAAATGTAAATTTTACGAGCAGATATTAAGTCAAATCGCAACAGACGTGTTCCGACGGTAGAGTATTTGTTCAAAATAAATCTTTTTATTGGAAAATATTATGCCGTAGTCTTTTTATTAATTATGCGGCGGCTACTTGATTATCTGCTTTTCGTCGGCGTAATTTCGAATGATCAAGATTACACTTTTCAAAATATGACAAATTGGATTCGACTTATCAAATTTTGTGTTAACCTGGACTAATATTAAACGTTGCAAATCAACTGCCGTTCGAAAAATATTACTTTGAATATTTTTTACAAGAATGATGAAAATCCCACTAAAAGCATTTATGTGGAAGAACAGGCCACGTTCTCGTAATGCTATTACTGTAGTTTACTGTAGAAAATCCCAATTAGTCAATATACTGATGTGTGAAGTTGACATTATAGGGATTGACTCTTTTGTTGGTACCATTCCGTAGTTTTTTAAAAGACCATATGCTACGTTCGTCTCAGGTAAAGTCCATCGTTTCTACTGATAGTGTTAGAGTGCTGTATTATTTTGATGATTTTACTTACTTTGGCCAAAACCTCACTTTGTCGAAACTGACTTGATGACCCTCTGTTAGCGTGTGTGTTAGTTAGCGGAAGTGTCAGTTCATGCTCGAACATTTTTTGTTCGATGGATTTTCTAGTTTTTCCGACGTTAGCCTTTCCGCACTTTGCTTATTTTAGTATTGGCCAGTGTGCGTTGGTTTTCAATAAACCGAATGGCCTAATAGGCCATCTACCTTTCGTTCCACTGAGACCTCCAGAAAAGCAAGTTTTGTTGTTGACTTGTTTCTATGGTTAATGTAACGTTAAAATGTATGTTATTTATATGTTGGAGAAAATCCTGAAGTTTTTGTTTTCCGTGAAGCCATTTAACAAACGTGTTATCAAAGTAGCGTAACCATATGTATGTTGTAGTTGGCTGCTTCTATGGCCTATTCCTCGAAATTTTCTGTATACAAATTTTCTATCTTGGGCCCAACGGGCTGCTATGGCGACACCATCTTCCTACCCTCAGTACAAAGAGAGTTTGAAGAGCTCGATCACCGCGTATTGAAACAAGGCCGAAGTAGTTTGATCGGAACTGTTGAAAAAAGAGATTCTAAGTTAAAACTGACCAGCAGGCCGAATAGAATCAAGCGTATGCTACTGACCAATATTGGGCCATTTTCCAATTTGAGTATCTGAGTGAATTATACATATACATGTTACATATAACCCAGTCCAAGTATACCCTCCATATATATATACACGACGTTTTCGTTTATAATATACAAATATACATTGCAGTGGTTATTGCCTAAAATAAGGCGTTTTTTATAAACGCATTGTCTTTAGTAAAAATTACTTCAATTGTAAAATTTATCTTTTTTGTTATCCATTTCATAGCACATTATTTATAATACTATTAGCAAAAAAAGAGCCCCGATTATAAAATAAATTTGTTTTAAATGAAAAGCTTACGTTATTTGGCCATTTGTAAACCTTAAAAGTGTAAATAATAGGATTGTAAATGCATGCAATAATAATAAATAATAAATAATAATATATAGAATTATAATCATTTTGTGAACTTCCTCGAAGTTATTTGAAGAAAACAATAAAATATTAAGTGATAAACAATGAACAGTCGCAATGAGAGAATGAAAAGTGTAAAATAACACAGTATTAATGTATTTATCTTGTTGTAAGAATGTTTTATGGATTTTTTCAAGTGTATGTCCTACGATTCATTGGTATAATATTCATTATTGGTTGGTAAAATTAGACAAACCACCAAATACCGCTCCATATTGACCAGGGCGCCGGCGGTGGCGCTGCATGACAAATGACAGAGCCAGATAAATATTGAAAAATAAATTTTGCAACGCTTGATTGGCAGGCAATCAGTCATACATGTATGAATATGTACATAAAAAATTGACAAATGCGAATATCTAAAATTTGTCCGAGTATATCCTGGGTATACTTGACTTTGAGACTCTTCAGTATACATATACAATATACATATACAATATGCATATACAATATGCATATACAATATACATATACAATATACATATACAATATACATATACAATATACATATACAATATACATATACAATATACATATACAATATACATATACAATATACATATACAATATACATATACAAT
>Ga0181469_101106_pt1 | contig 10213 bp, 7 predicted proteins | sample InSIn2SAF170_2_FD_119081 | JGI IMG/M metagenome (GOLD analysis project Ga0181469, IMG submission 119081) | Clean room microbial communities from NASA Spacecraft Assembly Facility at Jet Propulsion Laboratory, Pasadena, California, USA -... ... | reverse complement strand
GGGTCGTCGTCAAAGGTGGAATCGTAAGGGAGCACTCAGCCAGCCAAAATCCAGGACTTTGAGCAAACGAGACTGACCATGGCCCTGCTCTTCTCATATCAATCACTCCTACATGTCCTTCTTGTAGAGCTTTAATGAGTGCTTCTTCGTCGATGACACCTCCTCTAGCAGTATTTATAATTATGCTTCCTTTCTTCATTGTCTTTATCTCTTTATCACTTATACTGTTCCTCGTTTGAGGACTCAATGGAGTATGCACAGAAAGCACGTCCACTCTCTTTAGCAAGTCGTATAAATCCTCGCAGTATTCGGCATTCTTGGGCGCCCGATCTGATGGTTTCCGATTATGATATAGGATCTTCATTCCGAATGGTTGGACCATCTCGAGGAAGCGTAGTCCTATACCACCCAATCCTACGATTCCAAGAGTCTTGCCGCTTAGATCGAAAGAAGCTGCTTCTAGCTCGGGCATAGGTGTGAAATTGCCTGCGCGAAGATGGTTTGCAGCCCAGGTTGTGTTGCGCATGCATGATAAGAGGAGGAAAAGAGCAATGGTCGCGGTGCCTTCGTCGACTGCTCCTGGTGTATTTGAAAAACCGATACCGCGTTCTTTCATGAGATCGACCGCTACGCCATCATATCCAGCGCCCTTGTATCCTGCGCATAGCATAGAGCGCTTTAGTAAGGATACTTTAAGATACTTCTGCGGTCAAGCCCACCAATCCATTTGCAAGACTCCGGAAGAGCCTGGACGAGCTCTTTGTCCAACCCGCCAATGACTTTCTTCGCAGTACTACCATCATAGAAGATGGCGTTTATGTTTTTGTATTCAGATTTGAAGAGATCCAGCAGTTCAGCCCGGGATTTTGCTTTGGATTGCTGCGTGGTGTGAGAATGGGAGTAAGAAGGGATTGGACAGATGTGGATCAAACGGGCATACGATGACTTGTGCGATGCTTCCAACCAGCTCGTCGCATTCTTTATGAGCCCAGATGAGATGGCCTGCAATGCGATGTCAACTGCGAGCTTTCTTGGAGACTCGGTATTGCACTCACCGAGGAAGAGGACTTGTTTTGACATGTTGGAGTGATTGATATGAGAAGAGCAACAAAGAAGATACAGTACTGTACGATAGAGAGAGTGTCCGGGATTATCTATGGGTAAGGCGGCTATTTGCGGTCTTAGACGGCCCGGTCTCAGTTTCAACTGGATTTCTGGCAGAGTCGCAGGAGCCGGCCCTGATGTAGCTATGCTTTTCGGTAAGGGGCCATTAACTGACCTGTACATCGTGTTATACAGAACCCTTGAATGTCAAATAGCAATGTACACTTGATTGCGATCTATCTCAGCCCAATTTCAAGGGTTGCTCTTTAGACAGTCTACCATCAACTAACAAAGGTGTTTAAACCTCGCGCCAACTCGTTCAAAACTCGATATTATCATACAGATACTTAGCAAGAGGTAGCCTCGAAGCAGCTGCTCGCTCAGGATGAGGGTCGTCGTCAAAGGTGGAATCGTAAGGGAGCACTCAGCCAGCCAAAATCCAGGACTTTGAGCAAACGAGACTGACCATGGCCCTGCTCTTAATGATCAGTTCACCAACGCAGAAGATGAGGTGTGTTCGACAGCTAGCTCTATACCGACAATCCAGCTGCTAATCCATTCCGCAAAAGATTCTGAAAGCAGCCATCGCCAAATGTGCGCAGAAGCCGCTCAGGATGAGCAAGCCAAGACCCGTATACTAATTGCTATGATGTACTACAGACGGCAAGAATCAATGGGCTCGAATCAGCTCTCTCCTCGTGCGAAAGACCCCAAAACAATGTGGGCGACCCAAAACGACGCCAACCGCTCCCAGGACGATTGCTGAAGTGTGTTTTTCTCGCAGGCAAAGCAAGATGGTATGAATGGCTCGACCCAAGTATTCGCAAGACGGAATGGAGCAGGGACGAGGATGAGAAGCTGCTCCATCTCGCAAAATTGATGCCTACTCAATGGAGGACTATCGCACCCATCGTCGGCAGAACAGCAAATCAATGCTTGGAGAGATATCAGAAACTACTAGACGATGCTGAACAGAGGGATAATGATGAGCTAGGCCTCACCGGGACGGCTGAAGCTGGACCTTCAGCGGACGATGTACGAAGACTACGACCGGGAGAGGTGGATCCGAACCCTGAGGTTAGAGCTGCGAGACCAGATCCTATTGATATGGACGAGGATGGTCAGTCTCAATCCCCTTCATGGCTGGGAAGCGCTGACTGAACCGTCTCCTTCATCTTCACAGAAAAGGAAATGTTGTCTGAAGCACGAGCCCGTCTAGCGAATACACAAGGCAAGAAAGCCAAGAGAAAGGCACGAGAGCGTCAGCTCGAAGATGCACGTCGTTTGGCCATGTTGCAAAAGAAGCGAGAATTAAAAGCGGCAGGCATCCAATCACGCTTCAAAGTCAAGCAAAAGGGGATGGACTATAACGCCGATATACCGTTTGAGAAAGCAGCTGCACCTGGATTCTACGATACGACTGAAGAAGCTGCTCGAGTTGCTAATTTACCAATAGGAAAAAGCATGAAACAGCTTGAAGGTGGAAAGAGGAAACAAGATATGGAAGAAGCTGAAAAGCGCAAGAAACAGAAAAAAGCTAAAGACGCTGCTAGTGCACAAGCCAAAGAAGGTGGTGGTGGTGCAATGGCCAATTTCCTGCCTGCAAAAGATCAGCAGATCCAGAAATTGAAAGAGGAACAACAGATTGGTAAAAGAAGGAAATTGCAATTGCCTGGTGCACAGGTCTCGGAACAAGAATTGGAAGAGATTGTCAAGATTGGACAGGCGGGAGAGAGTGCTAGAATCGCGGCTGAAGAAGGTGGGAATGAAGCTGGAAGAGGATTGCTGGGAGAATATTCAGCACTGGGACACGCAAAAGATGCAAGAACACCTCGTACAGCCCCTCAGGGTAAGCGCGGTTTCCTTCTAGCTGAGCTCCTTGTAACATGTACTAATCACCGTGAATCTTCCCCAGCCGACAACGTCATGGCAGAAGCTCGTAATCTGCGCAGCTTGACTACTCAGCAAACACCTCTACTCGGAGACGAGAATGCTGACCTGCACGAGCTAGTCGGGAGGTCCGGCTTTGAGGCAGCTACGCCTTCCGGGTCCGTCCAAGCTACTCCAAATCCTCTAGCAACACCCTTCAGGCGTCCCGGCGGAGGAGAGGTCGAAGCTACACCACGAAGTGTTCGGGGTATGCCGGCTGGTGCACCAGGAGCCACTCCTCTACGGACACCTATGCGAGATAGTCTAGCCATCAATACACCCTACGGCGAGACCCCTGTTTCCGAGACTCCTCGAGAGCAGAAACAACGTCTTCGATCTGCACAATCATCTCTTCAAGCAGCTTTCGCATCCCTTCCAAAACCCAAGAACGACTTCGAGCTAGTCGTACCTGAAGACGACGATGATGACATGGAGCTTGATGGCGGTGTCCCATTGTCTGTGGAAGATGCAGCAGAAAGAGATGCGCGAAATGCAGCTCGTAAAGCTGAAGAACAGCGCAAAGCATTAGCTCGACGAAGTCAAGCTGTTAAACTGGGCTTACCGCGTCCAGTCAACTTCGATCCTTCTAGTCTTCTTTATGACTTGCAAAATGCTGAAGAAGGGTCTCCTCAACAAGAGCTGGAGAGAATCATCGCTATGGAAATGGTGAAACTGCTAGAACATGATAGCATTGTGCATCCTGTGCCTGGTGGAAGCAGAGCTGGAGGTGGTAAAAGCAAGATGGAGCAGATCCCAGATGCAGATCTAGATGCTGCGCGAACAGCTGTTACTCGAGAACTCGGCAGTGTCTTAGGCTTCCCTGGTTCGAACGAAGGAGCCGTCAAGCGGGCCATTATTTCGCAATCGGATCTTTCGGCTTTCGACAGTGTCTGGAACGAATCTTCACGGTCATTGACATACGATGCAAGCTCAGCTTCATTCGTCGAGATGGCTTCTTTGTCCAAAGAAGAGATCGCCAAAGGACAAGCTGCTCTTCTGGACATGTATAAGAAGCGCATGACAGCCGATGCTTCTAAAGCCGCCAAGACGGAAAAGAAGCTCGGAACGCTCCTAGGAGGCTATCAAGCACGCTCCAAGAAACTTGCTGTCCAGCTTTCAGAAGCTACAGAAGCGTTAAGAGAAGCGACATTACAACTTGAATGCTTTGTACGGCTGGCGGAGAATGAAACTACGGCTATTCCAAGGCGTCTCGAACAGCTACAGAAGGAAGTTAGGGATATGGAGCGCATTGAGAGAGAGGGACAGAATAAATATAGAGATTATAACCATGAAAAGACGGAGTTGTCCAAGAAGATTGAAGATATGGAGATGGAGTATGCAGAAGCTGTCAATGAAGCTGCACTTAACGCGATGGAAGAAGATTAGACCATGTCTTTGAAGTTGTTATACTCGATTCACATGTATGTATCCACATAGCGTATCAGTGCAATATACAGAGAATGTCGCCTGAAAAGTTGCAGGTGGCCATTTCCGGAGACGAGAAATAAGCTTGACACTGATGCGAATGCGAGATAACAAGTACAACACAGCCACTGTGGTATATCTAATTACTAAACTCGTCGTCCCTTTGCCTCCGTTGCCAACGGATTTTGCAGCTTCTTCGCGTTTGTCCTGCCCTGCCCTGAGGGTTGGCAGTCTGCAAGCGGACCTTACCGCCTGAAAGCGAGCTTATCTTCCGCCAAAGCAGCAGCGTCGTCCCATGTATAAGCCTGCAAGCGTCCGTTCGATCAGGGAAAGTTATATAATGGCTGCAAGGCTTGAAAACGCACCTCGTACACGTATGCGACACCAAAGACCAAGAATAGGACCGCACCTCCGAGAGTGACGTGCTTGACGGAAATCTTGGTAGCTAGATACCGACCTCCTATCACAGCTGCGGCTGTACAGGTCAGATGCCCGATGACTGTGCCAATAGTGACGATGTAGACGTTCTGCAGAAGCAAAGAATGCAGCATTGAGTACAGTGAACTTGTATATCAGGAGATCCCAGCTTACATGAGCAGCTGCGAGCGCAATAGTTGATATCTGGGACCTGTCACCCCATTCCGCCAAGAAGGTCATAATGAACGTCTGAACCAGGATTGGGTTGAGGAAGAGTTGTGCAAGATTGGCGATTCCATCTTTCAAGCCCTTCAACCCGCCTTTGTCGCCTCTATGGCCTTTCCTGTTTGTGAGAGATAGCTTGCCGGTGTTTCCCCCAGCTGATGAAGACAGCGCGTGTACTGGACTAGCCATGTTTCCTTCTTCTGCTTGTTCCAGTCGTCTAGCTGTTGAGGTAGTACTGCTCGACTTCTCCTCTGCATCTTCAACTTCTTTCTGTACCTCGCGTAGCTCTTCTTGGATCTTCTCATTGCCTCCTTCCATCTCGATGCCTTCTTTGAGCATCATTGCTCCGAAGACAAAGAACAGTAAGGCCGCTGCGACTGTCGTGTATCTTCGCGGAAGCAGAGATGGTAGGATGTGCCCTAGCACCGCGGACAGCAGGGACATCACTGCCAAGGCCAGAAAAGCTCCAGCCAGGACGATGAGACGAGGATGTCGCATTGCCATGATTGCGGCGCTGTTCAGATCTCCCCAGCATCAGCTTCAATAGACCCTGGAGGACGTGGATCAAGAGGTTTGGGACGCGCACAGCAGGAAGGTCTTGTCTCCGATTTCCGAGACTGTGTTGATGAACCAGAGTGTTTAACAGAGTGTTATGCATCAGTAATCCAGGGTTAATGCATCCAGTATATTCTTGAAGGGCCTCGACTGACCAACGATAACAGCTGAAGGACGCGAGCATTAACCTCCAAGGTAAGCCCTGGCTTATACGACCTTAAGGCTGCTACAAGGCTCACCATAGCTACGCGCTAATCCATGAAAGTACGGCGAAGCATCGAGCGCGTCCATTTTGGCTGAGAGAGTCGACAGAGACGAGAGAAAGCAAAGCAAAGCAATTCTTTTGGCTTTTTGGCGATTTACAGCAAGAAATCATGAGCAAAGATGACACAAAGAACAGCACAAATGGCAGCAAGAACGGTGCTGCTGCATCTACTGCGAAGAATGACCAAGCTGGCCCGGTAGCCTCGACTTCCCAGCTGCCTTTATTCGAGATGTCTTCGCAATTCAAGTACTGACTCAATCGCATCAAGATTGTGACCATCTTACTGTACTGATTCGAAGCTTCAGAACATGGCGCTACTCGTCTAAGGGCCTGGCAGATGCACGGGCTGACCTGAACACAACGGCAGTCAACAGAGTCCGGTCTATGCTGGAAGAAGATTTAGCAAGCAATCAGCAGAGCCAAGATGGTGCTGGTTTCACCGCGACTGCTGCGCCCGCGCCTGACGAGGTGCAATACTTGACTGTCGCGGACGAGCTGTCCCTGGTCGCATACTATCTAGCCCAGCTCGTCAGGCTTTGCAAGACATATAAATTCCCTCTGCCCGTAGAGAGTACTGCTATGACCTACGTGAAAAGATTCTACCTACGCAATACGTGTATGGACTATCATCCAAAGAACGTCATGTAGGTTTCGGTTTTCAGCTAGGAACCCCCCTTCCTATTTGCTAATGTTCTACATACATACGCAACAGGCTCACATGCCTCTTCCTGGCTACCAAGACCGAGAATTTTCCGATCTCGATAGAAGGGTTCGCATCTCGAATCCCGAAATGCACGCCAGAAGACGTGCTTTCGCTAGAATTCCTAGTCGCTCAGTCTCTCAAGTTCCAGTTTAAGGTGCATCATGCAGATCTGGCTGGAAGAGGCATGTTTCTCGATATGCAGGTGCGTTTGGTCTGCCGATTACGACGTACGTAAATACTGATTGTGGAACCCACTTAGACTATTCTGGATGGCAACGAGGATGATATCGCCCATCTAGCTTCTTCTACCTACCCTAAAGCTTCGGCCTCTATCCTCCTTCTTCGGCTTACAGACGCCGAATTCCTCTACACACCCTCCCAGATCGCACTCGCTGCTTTCCATATAGCTGATCCCTCACTTACTGAACGCTGGCTTTCGTCCAAACTGGTACTAGCTTCTGAAAGCAAGCTCATCGTCGATAAAGCCATGTTCCAAACTACCCTAGACAGCCTGCTCAAAGACGTTATAGATCCCCTAGTCTTATCAGTAGAACAAGTAAAGAAAGCAGTAGATGTAGAAGCTGTGCGAGAAGTGGATAGAAGACTTAAATTCTGTAAGAATCCAGAAAAGAACCCTGAGAGTAGTCTGTATAAGAAGAGGGAGAGGGAGAAGGAAGAACAAGAATCTAGAAAGAGAGAAAAGAAGGTCGCGGAAGCGAAAGCGAGGGAAGTCGACCCGTTCGCCTGAACTTATCAGTAGTTCTGGCCTCGTTCGCATAATGTTGTTGTATCTGACTCGAGGCGATCAAACGCTCTTAGAACATTTGAGAAGCTGTAGTATAGAGGGGACTAGCTACATAGGGGGAAAAGAGACGTATTATGCATCTAGGGAGCTTCGGTACATTCCGCACCACGTTACAGTCACTTGTCCTTGAATGGCTAAATGGCACAACGACATACTGAATAAAAAATTACTGCTCATCGTGATACTGCGCCTTCGTTTTATGACGTACTTCCTGCCCTCTGCGTTCCGCCCGAATCGTTCGAAGTCTGCCGATGCCGTTGCGACTCCACAGTCACGCCTTGCCAGTCGTCGGCGTCCTCTTTGCTGTCCCTGAACGTCTGCCGTAGTGCCGTGCCAGACTCCTCATCTCCTTCAGGCGTAAAAGACAGCGTCTCTGATGGGAATGAAAGTGTTTTGGCCGTAGATGGGACTACCACAGCTTCCGTTTCTGTGTCGAAGAAGAGCGATGCAGGAGAGCCTGCTACGTCTGCGCATGCCAGCCGTGCAGACTGCGGCATCTCCTGCCACTCTTCATCAGCGCTGTTCCGATCCTTCGGTCTTTCCACTCTTGTATATTCCTTGGGAAGACTGCTTGATGGCACAGATACTCCAGCGGAGCTTTGTCTGTCTATACTCTGCCCACCCATATTCGATTCGCCTTCGGAATCTTCGATGTCCCAATCATCCGAATCAGCATAATCGACGCTATCGGCGTCTTCTTTGCTCGTATTGAGCTGCCGTAACGTCTCCGAGAGACTCTCTGAGAGCTGCGACAATTTTGCATCCCGTATAGCGTCTGCTGGTCTACCTGTGCTGCTGAGTGTTCTGCTTGGATTCCTCATCCACGCAGGCATCTCTTGGACGATATGTATGATAGGCTGTGCACCTTTCGCAGAGCCGAACTCCTTCATTCGTACGCAAAGATCATCCCAATCTGCCCGTGTCTCACAAAGCAGACCGACAAGCATGCTCGGATCGAGACCAGTCAACGACATCTTGCGGACTTTGTCGCAGTGGAATGAGAGTAGTTCCTGAGGCTGATAGGCAGATCTGAAGCAGTCTTCCAGCTGACCTGGCCTACTCGCGCTCGAGCGTAAAGCTTTGTGTTCGGCTTGGTGCCGCAGCTCGTCAGGAATAGAAACCTTCTTAACGCTTGGCTTGGTGTGATGGGGATCGATGTAGAATAGATTGTCATTCTGTGTACCCACGAAGTAGTAGGAGCTCGATGGTCTGCCTCCTGCGATCCCAACACATTGCGGTAGCGTGAAGTAATGCTTGATTGACTTGAAGTAGATTGGGTTGACTCCATTGTTCAGTCCCAGACGTACGGGAACGAGTATTAGGACCGGTCTTTCCCACTGCCCTTCGGTACCACTGGCGCCCGCCATGCTAAACACTTCAGATCGATAGATCGTGGTGTCGATTGCTAGTGCGACACCTAAATTGGCTGGCTGAAAGCTGTTTGCGAGTGACTTGATGGCGCCCGCTGCGGTGGATGGTCCGAACCATTCTCCAATTTGTTTGCCAAGCCGCTGACCTTCAGCTGCAAAGCGATGAATGGAGAAAGGTGACAAGGGAGATGGATCATCGAGAAACCAGCTGATCAAGCGTACGTAGACGTCGTAATCGGAACGGTCTCGCAATATTTCAGCTCGTCCAGCTAGCGGATGCCTCCACTCTACCATTGACCGTGTCAGTTTGCCAGTGGCATTTGACAGGAGTGTCTGGGCTTACCTCTCCCGAGATGAACATCGACTAGAGCGTTCGCCAGCAGACTCTGCCCAGTTCGCAACATGCAGCCCCAGCCAGTATCGCTGGTTAGGCCGTTCTCTTTCGCAGAAGGAGAGGAGCCTCTGCCTATACTAGCACTGAGACCGTTCAGCATGGAGCTCCATGCGCCACTGACGGCATTCGCTGGCGACAATGCTGGCGAAACAGTCTGCAGAGTCGGTATAGGTAAGAAGCTTGACCCGTAAGTGAGTTGTATCCGCGAATAGAAATCTTCGTAAAAGTTTGCAGGCCACCCATGAGTTTCTGCTAACGTACGGCCAATCTGTTCTTGTGGTCTGCTTTCCACAACGGAGAGCCTCGAAGGTGCCGATACAGACTGCTGAGAGCCCACGGAAGACGATGATGACAGACGAGACATCGTCTGAGAGGTCGCCGATACGCTCGAATTGCTAGAACTCGCTCGCCCTAGTATCTTTGAAGGTGACCGAGACGGTCTCTCAGGAAGAGAATACTGTGCTATGCCATTGAGAGTGCTACTAGGCTTGAAGGCCGAAAAGAAAGCAGCAGATTTGGACCGAGGAGGCGAGGCAAAGGGTTGGAGTGTCGGCAGGCGGGAGGTGGAGGCTTCAGGAGTATCGAGGTGATCGCTAGCTTCTCCTAAGCTGGTTTTGCTGCCTCGCCGTCCTTCCCGACCCTGTCCCAGACCGTTACGCTTGATCCGAGGAAGTCGAGGTGATTTGTGAGCCTGGGGCCCAGAAGATGGATGTGAAGATGAGGGATCACTAGTGGAGGGGCGGCGTTCGGTTGTCGCTGGCGGCATAGCTTCGGGCCTATATCCGTCATGCCGCACGCCAAGAAGCCATATATCATCTGGACATTGATCGGAGTTGCTATCCGAGTCTATGAAGTACTGTACTGCGCGGTCGAGGAACCTATCGAGCCCTCCTATCCGCAATGCTGGCTGCGACGTTGATGCTTGTACGTTCAGTGCTTCGGGTCGGACTGTCGCGTCGATACTATTTCTCGTATAGCGCTCATTATCACGCCTCTTGTGCAACTTTGACGGTGAACTTGT
>Ga0181469_100957_pt2 | contig 10245 bp, 9 predicted proteins | sample InSIn2SAF170_2_FD_119081 | JGI IMG/M metagenome (GOLD analysis project Ga0181469, IMG submission 119081) | Clean room microbial communities from NASA Spacecraft Assembly Facility at Jet Propulsion Laboratory, Pasadena, California, USA -... ... | reverse complement strand
AAGAAAGCGTGGACTCCTTTCTTTCAGGTCTCTAGAAAACACTTTATTTTCTATGTGACAACTATAACATAATAATTATCATTATGTTAAAACAGTGATAGCGATAACAATGTCAGAGTTTTCTGATTCATCTTCTGCGTCTTCTTTAAATACTGGCATAATTGCTAACCAATTATTATTTTCTGTTTCAATACTTCCCAAAACAACTTCTTTACCAGTAACAGTTTTAACACCTTTTAACAATAGGGAAGAAGTAGTAGTTATTTTGAAACTATTATCTATATCAGCATCAATAATAGTTGTCTTAGCACTACGTTCTGGATACTTCCACACTTATCTATGACCCAACTATTATAATTGAAGGATATCCAGGAGATGAACTAGTCATCCCCATGACAGTCATCAGGGAATTAGATAAAATAAAAGTAGAAAATAATAGTAAAGGAGAACGAACAAGAAAAGTTATTAATTATATTTCACAATTAAAAGACAGTTCACAAGAAAAAATAATTAAAGGAATTCCTAGACCTTGTGGTGGAACTTTAAGAATAGAATTAAACCATATTCTTTTAAAAGATGAAGACCATGAAGCAATAATCACTGAAGATGATAAGATTATTATGGTTACCAAAAATCTTAGTGAGGAAGGTGCACCACATATACTTATGACTCAAGATAAGTCTATGAGTATCATAGCAGAAACTTGGGGAGTAAATACTACACAACACAGTTTTATTGATAATTCACAAGAAATACCAACTGGAATAATCACTATAGAAACTACTCCAGAAATAATTAATGAATTATATGAAAAAGAATTTATAGACACGGTATTACTAGACATAGAAGAAGAACCACTTGTTAATACTGGTGTAATATTAAAAAGTGGTAGTCAGTCAGCGATAACTATAGCAGATGGTTTAGGACATTTAGAACAATTACCACATGATAATTACTTATTTAACTTGTCGCCTAGAGGAGTAGAACAAAAAATACTTGCTGGTTTAATAAAAGGTGAACATAATGGTGATTATCCAGAAGAATTTTTAGCATCAGTTTCTGGTAGACCAGGAAGCGGTAAAACCACAATAGCATTATCTTCAGGATTATCTCTTGTACAAGAAGGAGTATATGAAAGAATACTTATTTTCAGACCAACAGTTAATCTTAGTAGGAACAGTGATTTAGGATACCTACCAGGTGGAATAGACGATAAGTTAGCACCTTGGAAAGAAGCTATCAATGATGTTTTAAGAGATTTAGGTTTAGACAATAATGAAGAACAAGGAAACTCTATAACTGTAGATAATAAAGTATTACCTTTAGAAGATATCATTAATATTGAACCTATTAATTATATTCGAGGTAGAACTTTCACTAACTCTTTTGTTATCATCGACGAGGCACAAAATCTAGAACCTGGCGAACTAAGAACACTTCTTACACGTTTAGGAAAAGGAAGTGCTTGTATTATGACTTGGGATCAAGGACAAATAGACAATAATTTTATACGTTCTGGAAAAGCAGAAGGACCACTAACAGTACTCAATAAAACACGTAATATTCCAAATGTTTTTCATATTAACCTCCCACGAAGTGAACGTGGTGGAATAAGCGAACTATTTGTATAACAGTTTAATAATGTTAATTTAACACTCACACAATAATTATTGTGTGAGTGTTAAATTAACATTATTAAACATATTTAATTATCATATTGTTTAACAATCTCTTCTTCTTTAATCTCATTATCATCATTCTTATCACTGTTTATATAACGAGCCTGTAATGTTATCTTATTATCATCTCGTATTGCTATCAAACTGTCTTGCTTAATTGGAGTGTCTAATCTTATTATCTTTGTTACTTTAGTAATATTTCCAATACTATTATATAATTTACTAACTACTTTTATTTTGTCATTATTACCTTTTATTTCTATATAAATATCATTAGGATTAATACTATGTTTAGGAGTATTAAGTTCTATAGTATAATGAAAAATATTATCAAATTCATTAAAATTTTCTTCTAGATCATTATTATTTACTTTTTCCAAAATCTTGTTAACAAAATTATTATCATCATATTTTTTTAATAATTCTATTAATTCTTCTTTAAAATTTTCTATCTTACTCAAAATATTTCTCCTCTCTTATTAATAATAAGATTATATCAAATTCGCACAAAATAATTAAAACATAATGATTTTTCAATGTTTGTATTGTTATTGTTATTAACAGAATAACATTTTAAAATATTTTTCAATAAGGAAAACAAAATGAAGTTTAACAAGAAAAATAATAGTGAATGGCATGTCACAGGATATGATACACGAAACAGACCTATCTATTCTAAGATAGACAAAAATATCGCAAATAACCGTGTTTCTGGCAGCATAGAGGCGATAAAAAGTGATTATGATACAAATACACCAGAAAACATTAAAATCCCCTTAGACGGGCACACAGAGCAACTATTAGACTCCCTATATTCTCAAGAATATGAACCCTATCTAGTAGGTGGAAAAATAAGAGACCATATTTTCGGAAAAGAAAACAAAGATATTGACATAGAAGTGTATAAAGTAAAAAATATTAATAATCTTGTAAAAACACTAGAAAAAATGGGAGCAAAAGTAGATACAGTAGGAAAATCTTTTGGTGTCATAAAAGCAGTATACAAAGACAAAGATTATGACATTTCTTTGCCAAGAAAAGACTCACTAAAAAATAATGGTTCTAAACATACTGATATTGAAGTACAAGTAGACCCCGATCTTAGTATTGAAGAAGCTTCTAAAAGACGAGATTTTACTATGAATGCTTTAATGTATTCACCTATAGAAGAAAAAATTATAGACCCGCATGGTGGACTAGAAGACATTGATAATAGAATACTTAGAGCAGTAGATGATGAAACTTTTATTGAAGATCCTCTACGAGCATTGAGAGGAGTACAATTCGCTGGTCGATTTGATATGGATCTAGACGATCATACCATTGATATTTGTAAAAACATGACATGGAAAAATATTTCTTCGGAAAGAATACAAGGAGAACACATAAATTATTATTAAAATCAAAAAAACTTTCACCAAGGATTAAACACTTTATATGACATTCAATGGAATGATTTAACACCACATATTACTAAAAATATTGATAATCCAGTACCACAACACGTTTTAGACAAAATAAATAATTATCCTATTACAGATGATCAAAAAATAGCGCTTACTGCTTCAGTATTAGACTATTATTATTCAGATTCAACTAAGAATATTGGTGAAGATTTTATGCTTACTTCCAAACAAAACAAAATATTTAAATATTTAACGTTAAAAGATATGGATAAAACACTTCCTGCTTCACAAATGCGTAGAACAATACATGGTCAAGGTTTAAAACAAGAATATTTAGAAAATATTACTGAATCATTAGGTATCAACAATTCACCTAGACTATGGGATAATAACCCACCAGAATATCAAGTAAATGGTAAAACACTTATAAGTAAAGGATTAAAACCTAACAGTAGTTTTAGTACTATTATTAGTAAAGCACAAGACTTACAAGACAGTGGTATTACTATAACTAACACAATGTTAGACAATATTATTAAAGAAAATTATAAATAAGAAAAGGTAATAATTATGATAGGAAAAAAGAGAGACAAGAATAATAGACGTGACACTGGAAGAAGAAAATCAAATAATCAACCTATATATGAGTGGAACTCTAACAATGATAAAATAGCCCACAATGATAAAACTATAAATAATGTTAAAGGTGATTTTAATCAAGAAGAACCACATAATCAACTATTATTAGAAGCACCGCCACAAAGAGAATTAACTAAACAATTCTGCCATGAGATTAGTGAATGGTTAGTAGACAATATTGATCGTGACGATGTTATTATGGGTACAGTTCATGGTAGTTATCTTTATGGTACTGCCCACAAAGATAGTGATCTCGATCTTTATGTTGTAGTAGAAAATGGTAAAAATAAAAGTAAAGTAGTACATGGTCAAGATGTACAAATAATGAATTTAAAAACTTTTGTTCGTCTTGCTTCAGAAGGTAGTCACCAGGCAGTAGAAGCATTAAACTCACCTTACAAAGTTTTTAATGATGAAACACCTTATAAAAATTATATTGAAAGTTTGAGACCCTCAGAATATAATTTTGTTAAAAAATGTAGAAGTGCTGGAAAAGCTTTTCATAGTAGGGGACTAGAAGAAAATAATAAAAAAATGTTGAGACATGCTCAACGTTTAGAAGATTCTGCTAACGCTATGATGAATGGTACTTATAGTCCAGTATGGAAAAACATTGAAGAACCAAACGATTAATCAATTTATTGATTCAGTGTTCTCCTAGAAAAATGTGATAAAATATTATTTTTATCACATTTTTCTAGGAGAACACTGAATATGACAGAAAAAATCACAGCACAAAATAATTCAAATAAAAATATAAAAAAATATTTTAATAATAAATACTACTATTATTTAGTACTTATTTCTAGAATAATAATGGGTACTGTTTGGATATATGCTGGTTTAAAGAAAATACTTGGAAATTATCTAGAATTATTATATTCAATACAGTCTTATGATCTTTTCAGTGACACTGTTTCTATTTTTATTTCTAATACTTTACCAATATGTGAAATAATTTTGGGATTACTTATACTTCTAGGTATTTTTGTTAAACCAATAGGTAAAATAAGTTTATTTTTACTCATATTGTTCGTTATTGGTTTAACCCAAGCATTATTGCGAGGATTAAGTATTGATTGTGGATGTTTTGGTGAAAACAGTGAAAACAATGGAAGTCAATTAGACATGATTTTAATAATATTTAGAGATATAATATTTATTGTACTAACAAGTATCTTTACTTGGTCAAAACAACATAAATATGCCCTCTATCCAGGAAAAACATCATGAATCTAGAAAAAGAATTATTAAGAATAAAAAATTATTGTCATCTTATTGATATACCTTTAGAAATAACACAGTTTGACAATAATTACTTGTTAACTATCCCCTACAAAAACACTACTATTGATTTAAGAAAAAATAATATTAATATAACTGCAATATTTAAAGATGAGTATGGTCAAAATATTATTTCTGGCAGTAAAGTTTCACAAGGAGTAATAACTGGAATAATAGAAAATGTCACTAATGAAGGTTAATTAATATAATATTATCCTCTAACAACAATTGTTGTTAGAGGATAATATTATATTAGATTTAACTATTTTTCTTCAACGTGTAATTTAACACCATCTTTTACTGTTAATGCTCTAGTACCAGATCCAGAAGCACCTTGTGTAGACAATTCTTTCACATCTACTATTGTTGCTCTACCTTTACCATTTCTAGTTAATCGTAGTTTCATATTATTAGCTTCTTCTTCTGATACTACTTTAACCCAAATAACCTCATCACCTTTTACTTTTAAGCCATTATAAGGTTTTGTTCTAGTAAGATAACCTTTCTGTGTAAAAGCAAGTAGTGAAGCATTTAACGGACTACGTTTCACTTGACCTTTCGCAGTAACACTTACAATAGTAAGATCCAAATCTTTAATATTATTCATATTGAAAGGAACACTATAGATAATCTCATCGTCTGCTTTGAAAGTTGCTGCTTGTCTATGTAGATCATCTGGATCATTTCTAATAGACTGATTTTCTACTTCATGTACTATTCTCTGCATTGCTAGACCATTCTTAGTAAGCATCATAACACCATCAGTAGTTTTAGCATCAAAAGCACTAACAATAGTAGAACTATCTACTTTATCTTTATTATTATCATATACTTGTTGTGTCATTCTCTGAATACCATTATGAGTTACTACAACCATAACATCTTGCTCATTGATAAGATTAGTTGTTTTAACTTCAACATCAGTATTAGCATCTTTATCTATTTCAGATTTTCGTGGAATATCACCTAAATCTTTTATAGTCTTTTTCAAAAGTTTAGAAATCTCACGTTTAAATGCTTTATCATCATTTAAAATCTTATCTAATCTTTCTATTTCTTTTTCTAACTGTGTTTTTTCTTTTTGTAATGCTTGTAAGTCTTGGTTAGAGATTCTATATAATTGCATACTTACAATTGCTTCTGCTTGTACTGGTGTAAAACCATAAAGTTTAGATATTTGTGCTGCAGAATCTTGTTTACCGTTAGACTCTTTAATAGTTTTAATAACATCTTCAGCAATATCTATCATTTTTAAGAAACCGTCAACAATATGTAACCTATCCTTATTTTTTTGTAGATCAAAATTGTATACTCTTCTAGTAGTTTCTCTACGAAAATTTAGAAAAATCTCTAAGTAATCTTTTAGTGACAAGAATTGTGGTTTACCATCTACAATAGCAAGCATCCTACAATTATAGTTCTTTTGTAAATCAGTTTTCTTGTATAAGAATTTTAGAATATTGTCTGGGTCAGAATTCTTTTCACAGGAGACTACTATTCTAGTATTTTCTGTACCATCATCATTACCAATAGTTTCGTCTTCTATTGATTTTACTTGAGTTTCGATATTATTACTACTAATTGCTTTAATCATAGCATCAATAAGTGGTTTTCTCATTGTTCCATAAGGGATCTCATCAATAATGATATCTTTGTCTTCGATAGTTGCTTGTGCTCTAATAACAAATTTACCATAACCTTTAGAATATATTTTTTCTAATTCTTCAAGTCCTAACAGAGTGTTTCCAGTAGGAAGATCTGGTCCTTTAACTATTTCTAATAGTTTTTCTAATGTTATGTTAGGTTTTCTGTTTTGTTCTTCAGCAGCTGTTAACAATTCTATTGGGTTATGTGGTGGAATATCTGTCGAAAAACCAACAGCAATTTTAGAATTACCTGACGTACCATTAGTAAATAATAATGGTAATTCTGTAGGTAATACTGTAGGCTCCATTGCAGTATTATCATAGTTAGGAACCATGTCTACAGCATTTTTATTCATATTTTTTAGCATTAATTCAGAATAAGGTGTCAACCTACATTCCACATATCTGGGAGCAGCAAAGTTTCCATTAATAAGTGCTGTACCCTTGTTACCGGCAACATCTGTTAAAGGCAAATAATAATTCCATTCTTGAGACATTCTGATTAACGCATCAGATACTGATTGATCACCGTGAGGGTGATAACCTAAAACAAGACCAGCTACTTTCGCAACTTTCATATGTTTAGAATTATCAGTTAGTTTAGCGTCTTTTTTCATAGTATGTAATACTCTACGCTGTACTGGAATTAAACCGTCTCTAGCGTCTGGTATCATTCGCATAATAGCAGCACCAGAATAAATAATCATATTATCATTAATATTATCTGAAGCTATTTCATGCTTATATTCTTCTAATGAATAATCTTTTATTGTGTCTTCTATTTTTTTTCTTCTAGCCATAATGATTATCTTTCTTTTAAATGATTATTTTTTCTTAAAGAATTAATCCATATCTTTCTCATTGATATAAATATTATCCATTATATAATCTTTTCGTTTATCACTAGCATTTCCACCACTCTTCTTGGTAGTCCATAAGTTTAATCCTTGTGATAATTCCATAGCGTCTTCTACTGTTAATTGTGTTAGTCGCCTAGATCCACGAGTAACAGTAGTTTTAGACAATGCTGAAGCATCCATCTCACCAAGACCTTTAAGGCGAGTAACTTCCCATCCTTTATGGTCTTTTTTCATCTCATTATATTCTTTTTCATTAAGGGCAAACGCTTCTACTGGTTTACCATTCTTATAAGTTTTAAACTTAAATAATGGTGGGTTAGCAATATACACGTGACCTTGTTTTACTAATTCTGGGAATAATCTCCACATAACATTAGTAAGGAGTGTTCTAATATGAAAACCATCATCATCAGCGTCAGAACAAATAATTATCTTATCGTATTGTAATTTACTAATATCAAATTCTTCACCAAAACCAGTTCCTAGAGCAGCGATAATGGTTCTAACTTCCTCATTTCCCAATATTTTAGTTAGTTTTTCACCTGTAATATTAAGAATCTTACCTCTAATAGCTAGAACACCTTGTGTAATAACTTTTTTACCTTTAATAACTTCTGGTCTACGAGCTGAAATAACACTACCAGCTGCAGAATCACCTTCCACAATAAATAATTCTCTATATTGTGGGTCTCCTGAACCTTGAGTAAGTTTAGAAGACATTGCTAGTTTTTCTTTTTTATTACCTTTTTTCCTAGCTAACTGTGATACTTTTCTTGCTTCTTTTGCAGCATTTCTAGCTTCAGCAGAGTCTTGTGCTCTCTCAATTATCTTTTTACCAAGTTTCTCATTACCATATATCCAAGAAGCAAAATTGTCTTCTACTACTTTTCTTACTGCTTGATTAGCTTGAGCCGTACCAAGTTTTTCTTTTGTTTGTGACTCGAACTGTAATATTTCACCTGGAATACTAACACTTAGAGCCATAATGACACCATCTCGAGCGTCAGCTGGATCTATCTTTTTGACACCTTTTTTATGTAATTTCTTATCTGTGGCAAAATCATTAATTACTTTAGTGATAGCATTTCGAGCACCATCAACATGTGGTCCACCTTCTTTTGTGGGAATAGAGTTAGCAAAAGAAATAATATTATCACTAATATCACTGGTATACACCATTCCTACTTCTACTTTTATTTCTAATGGACTACCATGATTTTTCTTATTGTCTTCTACTTCAATAGTGTCTGTAAAATGTAGTGGTTCATGCATACCAATATAATCACTGCCTTCACCAGCAGAGTTTACTAAGTCTTTCATTCCTCCTGGGTGATTATAAGTTTTTTCAAATCCTTCACCACGCTCATCTTCAATATGATAAGTAACTTCTGGTGTTAAATATGCTTGACTATCAATTTTTCTTGATAATTCTTTAATATCCCACTCAATAGTGTCAAAGATAGTATCATCTGGTAAAAATGTAACAGTAGTACCAGTTTTAGCATTCTTTTTTGCTTTTTTATGTTTTTTATCTATTACTTTTTCTTGCTGAAAAGTAATAATGTAATCATTTCCTGAAGAATCAATCGCGTCTACAGTAACGTATTTAGATAGTGCTGTAAGCGATTTAATACCAATTCCGTTCTGTCCTCCACTGCTCTGATAAGCATTACTATCATATTTACCAGAAGTATACATTCTTGTGAATCCTCTGATAACTGCATCAAAATCTTTACCCATAGGGACACCACGTCCCTCGTCTGATATAGTAACAGAATTATCTTTATTTATTTTTATATCAATTTTGTTACCGTATCCAGCGGTTGCTTCGTCAACAGAGTTTGTTATCGTTTCTTGAAAAATTTGATTTAATGCACGTGGAACTTTACCATCTACTGAACCAGTAGAACCAACAAACTGTCCAGGACGATGCCTAATAATTGACAATCCTTCAGCAGACTTCAAATCATTATAATTATTTTTATTAGCCATATTATATTTTAATTCTCCTTTAAGATAATAATTACAAGTAAAAATAATCAAACCATTATTCTTATTATCATAATAATAACTATATTAAACAATAATATCATAATCATTCCTATTATTATAATTATTATCCCACAAAACTTATGATAAGTTTTGTGGGATAATAATTATAATTTTATTAATGTTCTTTTAATTTCACATGTCCATATCTTTTTTCAATACTTCATGTTTCTTTTCTAAACTGTTCAATAATCTTTCACTAATAACATAAGAAGCTGTAGGATGTTTCTTAAAGAATACTGCAGCATTTACTTCTCCTAATTTTGGAATAGTAAAATATTCACTATTCTCAGTATCAACATTAGGAACTTCAGAAATATCAAATTCTTCTACTGGAATAGGTTCAATATCAACTTCATCAAAATCAGGATCGTCTTCTAGTAATGCTGCCATTAGATAAGGATCTACTCGAATAACCCAACGATTCTTTTTAGCAACTAGATCACCGTTTTGTGGATCAGCAATATAACCTTTAAGAATAGCATTATCTGCTATTTCACCATAAGTCTTGCTAGAACCTTTTGCTATTGTTTCACCACAAGTTCTTACTAAATCAACATTCTTATCATATGGGAATCCTGGTCTAAAACTAATATCTGTTGTTGCTAATTCACCAAAACGATTCTTATCAAAAGCAAGTCTAGAAATTTTGTAACCATTTCCTTCTAATGTATTATTCTTT
>Ga0181469_101100_pt1 | contig 10251 bp, 10 predicted proteins | sample InSIn2SAF170_2_FD_119081 | JGI IMG/M metagenome (GOLD analysis project Ga0181469, IMG submission 119081) | Clean room microbial communities from NASA Spacecraft Assembly Facility at Jet Propulsion Laboratory, Pasadena, California, USA -... ... | reverse complement strand
ATCGGACGTCATGATTCGATTGACGGCAGTAAAGCCGACGATATATCGCTATAGACAGCTTCCTTCGAAGACGGTACTGAAGGGTGTAGAAAATCTTTACTGTCTTGTTGTAAGCAATTGGCGGACCTTGTCACAGTAGAATGCTCAAGAAGAGGTGTCGAGGCTATATTGAGGAGTATATAGTACTGCAGAAGGCAGTTCGAAGATGAGTAGAAGTTTGTTCCAAGGCGAAACACGACATGTAGACTTGTGGGCTCGTGTGAACGGATAATCTCGACACATCATGGGCAGGACAGTCGACACAAAATACAAGGCCGGGTGGGTGGTCGTCACTGTCGGCATCGTAAGCAAGTTGCATAGCTCGAATCGTCGTGAGTGTATGCGACCCCTTTATGCTAAGGCCTCAACACTAGGATTAAGAAAACAATCGCAATTCATGTGGACGCGAAGACAGTTGAGCACTGGATGGGGTGAGATGTAACGGCTCAAAAGAAACGTTGTCGTGAGGGCGATGGAAGTAACTGGAGGCAATATGGCGCTAACAGGCTGGGCGGCGAGTATTAGGTCTACTGTTATTTTGGAACCATTATCTCCTTTTATTTTGCTCAGGCCGACAGAGGTATAGAAGCAGTGTCAATTGATCTGTGCAGAAGCCGTGAAGTCATAGGTCGTCGTGTGCTCTGTATAGTTATTTGGTCTACTGTTCTACCTGCTCCGGCTGTTGTTCATCGTGCCTCCTGCTTGCAGGAGAATGTCAATGGCGCCAATAGGTGTCGGCAACACCTTGTTTATATGCTGATAGTTTCCGTCCTCACGATTCCAGGTGAGTGGCACTGAATTTTCTTCCCCGACAGAACATTCGATGAGATAGCAAGCCTTCGAGTCCAGGCCCGAATAAGCAACGTTTTTATTCCGCAAATATCCACCTCCACTTACTGTGGTTGCCCACGTCATTCGAACCAGATCCGAAAGGTACTGCTCACTTGTCCATTACTACTCCAGATAGGGAGGTATTTTCAGGGGATCAGAATTGTGCCAAAAACCTTCGGCAGCTTCTAAAGGATATTTAGTAGCATGGCGATACAACCTCTCAGCGGCGCAAAGCACCTGCGACAAATGCTTAACGATCCCAACAAAATCGTCGTCGCTCCCGGAGTATTCGATGGATTGACAGCAAGGCTAGCTTTATCTGTTGGCTTCGATGCACTTTACATGGCAAGCTGCCTAATTAATAGCAACCATGGATATGCTGACCAGAACAGACTGGAGCGGGGACTTCCATATCGAGGCTTGGATGGGCAGATCTTGGACTTGCAACACTCAACGATATGGTAGGCAACGCCAGCATGATAGCATCGCTGAATCCATCTGTGCCTCTTATTGCCGATGCCGACACTGGCTACGGTGGCCCAGTAATGGTGAGCCGTACCGTAATGCAATATGCACGCGCTGGAGTTGCGGCCCTGCACATCGAGGATCAGGTACAGCAAAAACGCTGTGGCCATTTACTGGGCAAACAGTTGGTCGATCGCGAAACGTATTACGCCAGGCTCCGTTCTGCGGTGAAGACTCGCAACGACATCGGATCTGATATGCTGATCATCGCCCGTACTGATGCCCGACAATCTTACGGCTTCGATGAAGCGGTTGCCAGATTACAAGGAGCTGTTAACATTGGTGTGGACGTGGTGTTCTTCGAAGCCATGGCCTCGGAAGAGGAGGCTGCTCGAGTTTGCGAGATCTTCAAGGGTACACCTTGCTTCTTGAATATGGTGCCAGGGGGTACAACACCCAACATAAGCGTGCAGAGGGCAAAGGACTTGGGGTTCAGGATCATGATTCATCCAGTCATCTGCATTGAGCCTATTATCAATGCTGTTCGAAACGAGCTCGAGACACTGCACCGGACCGGCTCGTGTAGCGAGCAGATTTCCGCCGCAGGTGTCAAGAATGCCTTCAACCTAGCAGGGCTGCAAGAATGCATTGCTCTCGACCAGGTAGCGGGCGGAAATGCATATGCTGGTGTCGGGGAATAATAGGCTATCAAAGTCTAGAACTTTCATACATTCGGGAACCTGAACAATTACTACACGCATCAGGTGAGTTCTAAATTTGCTAATCAGTGCTCTCCCAGGATACACAGCGGATTCTATCAATCAAAACACCGAATTCCACTCCCTGACAGGGCTATTTATAAATTTGAGAACTCTAATATCCACTGGACAGGATATAGTGTCACATGACCGCATATCGTACACAGTGCAACTAAAGCTGTCAACGACTTGACTTAAAGCTTCATCACCTTTAGTGGCCATGAAATGGAGTGCTTACCTCAACTCATATTCTCCTTCTCATCCTTGTAAACGTTCTCAAGGATGCGATTGCCATTTCGCTGTCCTAATTCGGACGTTGCAATAATGCCCATCAAGCATTCTTAACTGCTCCGCACTTTGATGCTTACGACCTCACATCCAGTCTATAGCCCATCATCACCATCATTACTGTGACACTCGTTCAAGCGCAGGTATTAGTTCATTTGTGTTTTTCTCCTCAAGCTATCTAACAGGTAAGCGTTGTACAAAATCCATTCCGGGTTTGGAGTCATACAACCATGAAACTATCAGTCCTGCTCACAACGCCGTTTTGGTCGTTGGGATTCGCCCTTTGGCCAGTCCCATCGCAATACAGCCATGGCAGTGAAGTGCTATGGATAGATCAAAATGTGCAGGTCAGGTATAATCAAGCTGGACAGATGGAGCTAGAAGAATCGAGGTGGCATTATGGGAGTGCTGATGTCATATTCAACAACGAGGACGATACAGTCACCGCGAACACAACGCAGCAGATCATTAACACGGCTGTTCAGAGAACGCTTCGAACTATCCTCCAGCAGAACTTTGTACCCTGGAAGTTCAACCCTAGGAATTCAGATTACGAGCCTTCTTGCACAAACCAGCAATTCATCAGCAGTATCACATTGCAGCAGAACATGGCGGACCCAGCAGACATTGTCAAGCCGTCATCTGTCATTGACGAGAGCTACATCTTGTCTGTGGCTAGCTCCGGAGAGGTTACTGTCACTGCGAATACCTCGATAGGTCTATCCTATGGTCTGACAACGTTTTCTCAGCTATTTTTTCAGCATAGTATCAACGGGTCATATACAAAGCTTGCGCCAGTCACGATTTCAGACGCGCCGAAGTTCGCTTACAGGAGTCTGAACCTAGACACATCTCGTAACTACTTCTCCGTGGCTGATATCAAGCGTACACTTGATGCGATGGCATTCACCAAGATGAACCGCTTTCATTGGCACGTTACCGACGCTCAATCATGGCCACTAGTCATACCAGCACTGCCAGAACTTGCGACTACCGGTGCATATGCTCCAGGCTTGGTGTACTCCCCGAACGATGTTGCAGAAATCATGCAATACGGCAACAATTTAGGGATCGAAACTGCAATAGAGATTGACATGCCTGGGCACACATCCTCGATTGCATTCTCTCATCCAGAACTCATTACGGCCTTCAACACGCAGCCGTTTAGCGCTCATTGTGCCGAGCCGCCGTGTGGTTCGTTGAAGCTGAACAGCTCCGCGGTGACCTCTTTTCTCAACACCATGTTCGATGATCTTTTCCCGAGAATTGCTACGTACTCCTCTTACTTCCACAGTGGTGGGGATGAGGTCAATGTGAATGCATATTTGCTAGACGAGACTGTCCGCTCAAATGACACAGCAGTCCTTCAACCATTGATGCAGAAATTCACCGATCATGTACATGGCAAGATTCGAGATGCTGGACTTACGCCAGTTGTGTGGGAAGAAATGCTGCTGAAGTGGAACCTGACTATGGGTAACGACGTGCTCGTGAATTGCTGGTTGTCCGACGAGTCCGTGGTACAAACGGTAGCGAAGGGCAAGCGTGCAATTGTGGGGAACTATAACAACTGGGTAAGCTCTCCTCCTTCACAGAATCCCTCCCTTTACTTATTTTGACCACTGCTGACACATCCAATAGTATCTTGACTGCGGACAGGGAGACTGGTTTGACTACTATTCGAATGTCTCGGCTCAATATTATCCTTATGACGATTACTGCAGCCCGAGAAAAAACTGGCGTCTTGTCTACTCTCTCGACCCCTTGGCTTCAATTCCGGCTAATCTGACACACCTCATTGCTGGTGGTGAGGTGCATGTATGGACTGAACAGATAGACTCTGTGAACTTGGACAAGCAGGCATGGCCACGCGCTGCAGCAGCAGCAGAAGTTTTGTGGAGTGGTGCGAAGGACCCAATAACAGGGCAGAATCGAAGCCAAATTGACGCGTCACCACGGTTAAGTGAATTCAGAGAAAGATTGGTTGCTCGCGGAGTGCTTGCTGAGCCTATTCAAATGCCTTTCTGTACTCAAGATGGATCCAATTGCTATTTAGCGGTATGAACATGAATTATAACAGAAATACGGAGTGTCCGGTCAAAGACAATACATCGATATACTTGGTAGAACCGGCAGGGATGCGTGTTAGAGACTAGTCTTGACGAGGCCTAGCTTGGTTGTCGCGTTCTAGCGTTTCATCGTCTTCACTTCATTCTCGAGGTACTTTCTTATTCTGGTGGCTTACCATTGACCACCTTGCAAGTCGTTCTCTATTCTGCATACAGTAGTCACCCTCTTCGCTGTCGATCAAATCGTTTGACTTGAACCTTGGATGTACTATATCCTCTCCAGCTTGTGTCAGAGATTGGATTCTCGGGATATGCTCCGGTGACGACAACTTGAACTGTTCCTAGCTTCATTATAGCTGGAAGACATACTGCTTTTAATGTCTTGATAATGACCGAAACAAGCCTTTTGAAAGAGTCGAAGCAGTACTCAACAGATTCGGAGTTCAAAGTTCACTATTCACCGCCATGGGCTGATGTGAGCATTATCGGGGTTGCAGGTTCATCAGGTTCCGGCAAAACTTCCCTTGCTATTGAAGTGGTCAAGACTCTCGATCTACCTTGGGTTATCATATTATCCATTGTGCGCGCATAATTTGATTTAAGCGAGCTAGGACTGACCTTGTCAAGGACTCGTTCTACAAATCTCTCACACCGGAAGAGAATCGGTTAGCACATGCTAACGAGTTCGACCTTGATTCTCCGCAATCGATAGATTTTGATCTTCTCTATCATTGTCTCAGTGACTTGAAGCAAGGGTAAGTGTTCATTCGTGCGTTCTGAAAAAAGATGGTCAGACCTTGGCATACATGGTAGACATTGCTCTGTAGCGAGGTCAAGCCTTGAGTCTCGGCTGACTCCGCTACGAGCCCTCGGAAGCTTCCTAAGACAGCTCTGTTGTTCGAGGTCACGTTGTCCAAGGTCTGACCGCTAGCTTCCCCTATGCGCATTTGGAGCTGACCCTGAAACAGTAAACGAACAGACATACCCGTCTACTCCTTTGAGAAGCATCAACGTCTTGAGAAGACTATCTCGCTGTACTCACCTCATGTTATTGTTCTGGAGGGCATTATAGCCCTCCATGACCCTCGTATCCTGGATATGCTGGATTTGAAAGTCTACATGGAAGCAGACGCGGATGTCTGTTTATCGAGACGAATCGTCCGTGATGTTCGAGAGCGAGGTCGCACCATAGAAGGTACAATCAAACAATGGTTCTCATCTGTTAAACCAGCCTTCGTTAGGTACGTTGAGCCGCAGAGAGAGGTGGCGGATCTAATTGTACCCCGAGGTATGATGAACAAAATGGCGATTACGATGATTGTCGGACAGTTGAGACAGATCCTCAAAGAAAAATCTGCTAAGCACAGGGCGGACCTTGAAAGGCTAGGTAAAGGAGTCGAAGACCAACCTCTGTCAGACAAGGTCATTCTGCTCGAGGATAAGCCTCAGGTCAAAGGAATTGGTACACTTCTACGCAACCCGGCAACAACGTCCACAGAATTCATATTCTATCTGGATCGGCTCACAGCATTGTTGGTTGAAAAGGCGCTCGATTGTCACAATTTCTTGCCTCACAAGGTTATCACGCCACAGCGGGATTCTTACAGTGGGCTGAAAGACGCGGGAAAAGTATCAGCCATTGTAGTTCTACGAGGTGGAGGGTGCATGGAAACAGGACTCAAACGAACAGTTCCAGATTGCCTGACCGGTAGGCTCCTGATCCAGTCGAACATCCGGACTGGAGAGCCTGAGCTGCATTACCTCAAACTCTTTCCCGATATTGATCAGCATGAGACGGTGCTCATACTGGATCCGCAGATGTCCAGCGGTGGCGCAGCACTGATGGCTGTGAAGGTGTTGGTAGATCATGGTGTTGCTGAGAAGAGGATTGTGTTTGTGACATTCATGGCCGGGAAAAGAGGCGTGAACAGGTTGACTAGTGTTTTCCCAGGAATCAAAGTGGTCGCTGGTGAGATTCTGGACGAATATGAGAGGCGTTGGGTTGAAGACAAATATTTTGGTTGCTAGTCTTGCAGAAAATCATTGGAAACCTTCAGCACCAGGTAGTAGCTTTGGCACATCAAGAAGCTTGGCCTTCCATACAGCATAAATGCTTAAGAAGTGCTAACTGAAAGGATCAATCTGATCACATCAGCTTCAAGCTCACAATCGGTTTTATGTTATCATGCACGTTCCGATGGTTATATATCATGGAAAAGATCTTGTTGCTAGTCGAGTCTTGAGAAACAATTGTTAGTGGCAGCCACGGCTCGGGAAAAGGATCAGACCACGTGACACTTTGACCGCAGGCGGACGTACTGCGCGTCACGTCCGTCGCAGTAAGTGGATTATGGATTCAACATTAACCACAGTCCAAGTACTACGAAACTGCCTTCATTTCCTATACCAAATCAATCAACTCTCCTAGCGCTTTGTATCATCCCACAGCATTAGAAGGATTCCAATCTCAACCGCATAGCAATTGGCTTCACTCTTCTCCACCCAATCTGTCTTGCCAAAATGGTACGTGTATTTCACAGTCCCATCTCTTGACGCTATCTCAAAACACTCTCCTAACGCAAGTGTACAGTCTCAATCACTGCGCATAGTCCCTTCGGGAACTCATCCTACTACGACTACCAACACACAGACCTCAAAATTTACCCCGACAACGTCCATTGCCCGTGGTGCTCCATCCGTTCCAGGTCTTCCAGATACCTTACGATTGTCCCAACAGACTGAATCCTCCAAACCACAATTAACATCAGCCCACCCTCTCGAATCCCGACTCACGCAATGGCAAGCAACCCAGCAAAACCTCCAGAAGACCATGCTGAGGCGAACATTTGGCATTGCGCTTCCTTTAAGGATGTCTATGGAACAGCATCTCGTTGCACAGAGTGATAGCTTCAGACCAAGCGCACTTGGAGCGCCGAGCAGAGTGCATGATGATATCTTGAAGGGACGTGATACAAGTCTGGACTGGGAGGATATTTACGCTGGACAGGACGGGCTTAGAGGAATCGTGAATGCAGGTGGTGATGGGCAGGGTGCTGGCTGGACCGAAGAGATGGAGACGAAGATTGGAATGGGCAAGTGGTAGATACAGTCCCCCGACGACACAGAAGTCGCGAAAACTGTAAGCATATCACGGAATTGGGAATATGGCATGGCGCAAGAAGGCATTGACCGAAGGCAATCCTGATCGAAAGACTGGACGACGTTGGGGCTCTCAGTACAATCTCTTGGCTTGCTTTCTGTGCTGGGAGCTGTCTGTACTTCGTGTGGCAATAAGTCGACTAGTGAGAAGTCTCTAATCGGGGTTGTTCACGAAAGCTCATATCATGGTTGTACGACTAAGGGAAGCAGTGCTGCAATGCATGAACGCACGGCTTGTACCAGTTTTTGCCTACACTTGACGTCGGCTTAGCTCCAGGTCCTTGCTTTCTATTCAACAGGACCCCTATGATAGCCCTACTACTGCTCCTGCCCTAATCCATCGAATAGACAATCACACCTCGGCCTAATGTCTGTTCTGTTGTTCTTGCTTGCCACGCGAAGTTCTTGCTCTGAACTGACTGAACCGGAGATCTTGGTATCTACATTCGTTGCACTCTAATAACGGACAGATCAACACTAAAACCAAAAGCACAATCATGGTGCCTCAGCCGAATCTTAGTCCAAATTCCGAGGGCACCAATTTCCTCTGAGGTATCTCGTCCGGCTTCATCGTATCACGAAACCCTGTCTTCCTCGTCCAGATAGTCGTCTCCTTGACACATGGACTCGGCACTTCATGGTACCCTGCAATGATTTGAAAAGTAACACTTTCAAGCTGTCCTCTGTGTAGAGCGGTCACTTTAATCTTCCAATTCTCAATGATTCTTGCACAACTACCACCGAAGGGTGAGTGTGACACGAGGCTGCGGAATTGTGGTTGTTCAACCACACTCATGGCTTTCGTGACTAGCACTTCGACTCCGCAATCTTTGGATGTCTCACAATCTGCTCCTACAGAGCTCGAGAGAGTACTGGGAGCTGCCCTGCCACTTCTCCAAGCATCCTCCACTACCGGTCCGTCGAATCTTTCGCTATCTCTGGCAAACCCTACTATCAAAGGGTCAAGATATCCTGCTTCAAGCTCTCTAAGCGTTCCTTGAGCTCGGAAGTTTGCGCTGCGCTTCGAATAATCCAGCTCTACCCTCTCCAACCCTGGCAAACTTGTCCACGGGATTCGGTTTGTGAAAAGTGGTGGAGAACAGAACCTCAGTACACGTACATCATCCAGAAGATATCCAACTCGACAAGGAGACAGGATACGGAGCCGTGCTAGAATCCTCCACTGTGTACACGCCGTAGTAAATACGAGCTCGCCCTTGAATGCCCGCCGCTCATGTCGCAGAGCTAGGGCTGCAAGAGTCTTACTCACGCGGGATAGAGTGCTGCATGGAAGTCCGTCGATTGCTAGCGTGCCTCGAATGACACGGTCGAGGACTGCCAGAGACCATGGTTCGTAACAATGTCTGATGATGGTATCGAGGATCTCGGTGGGGAGGTCTTCGAGGGAGCGGAGAGCCATGTCTCACCACTACTTCGGATATTTGTCGATGCCAGCTGCTACCTTTTCATACGGTCGTTCGTTGGGTAGCGTGGTGGTTTTAATCAGGATATAGCATAAACCTCATGCAGGGCGCGTTCAATCCGTAGCTCCCGCGAGCGTTGAAATTCAAAGATTGGTCTCTGCTCTCTCTATACGACTGCTCTGTGCAAAAGGTGAACATGGGACACAACACGACACAACTTCTCTGTACGTATGTAGATACACAGGGATCTTGGTCACATCACAGTTGTATCATCCTAATCAGAGTATTTGTTGTCGGAGTTGACCAACTCGATTTCTCCGTGTCTATACCGTGAAAGGTCAAGGACCTTTTGCTGATCAGGGACCTCCAAGCTTCGAAAGCAACTGTTCAATATAGTACAACTAAGCTGCATGTATATACACACAAATAGCACCACGGCACATGACCTGTACCAGTACTGCATCGTCATCAAGTCAGTGACTCTGGAACCAACGGAATGAGCTCCACAACCTCTCCTCCACCCCATGCGGGGAAAACAGTCGTTGAGCGAAGTCTCCACAGTATCTACTTGTATTTGTACTATAGCTCGGCTCAAGCTTTCTGAGCGAGGCTCGAGAAGACAGTTATAACATAGCCTTCGCGGAGCAAACAGTATGACTTAATGACTGATCTCGGCGAGCGACTATAGTGTCTATGGACAAAGACCTGTCTGGACCTTCTAGCAAACATGTAGACGGAGAGGGAAGGCTGCCACCGCGTAGTAATTTGATAAGGTGAAAGCTCAGTGGGTATCTTCATATAGTATCTACGAGTACTCTGCAGTCCCTCTGCGACGTCGCAAGTAGTACAGCAAGGGAGTGAGGTTCCACAAGGATACCATCATGTATGCATGAGTAGTATGTACATACGTACAGTAGCTGTGTTGATCCAATTCCGCAACATCGAACATCCTTACAAATACTCGGCTTTGGCAATCCGGTGTTTGGGGCCATTTAGCCGTTGTCAGTGGCATTATAAATCCCGTACATAAACACAAACTTACCGGTTTTACGTATTCGGAGTATGCTGGTGGAGGAACATCGGCACAGTCTTACATTAACCTGAGTATCGTCACTGACAGACTGGAGGACAGTCAAGGCACATATAGGCCCTCCCGCTAATACCAACACTACTTCAAAGTCTCAGTCTTGACGTACAGCCCTCACACATTCGGATCCG
>Ga0181469_101099_pt1 | contig 10251 bp, 11 predicted proteins | sample InSIn2SAF170_2_FD_119081 | JGI IMG/M metagenome (GOLD analysis project Ga0181469, IMG submission 119081) | Clean room microbial communities from NASA Spacecraft Assembly Facility at Jet Propulsion Laboratory, Pasadena, California, USA -... ... | reverse complement strand
TGTCACGATCCGAGTCGAGGCCTCTTCTCACTTCTCCTAACAAGGCCTTCGCACCTTCTCTTACTTCCACAACCACATCACCAGCTTTCTTTTCTTCGTTGACTAAACCTACTCCTGTGCCGCACCATATCACAGCCCTGTCACTTTCAATGGCATAACCACCATCCGTCTCTTTTGCTGCTTTCGCAACGCCATCTCTGATAGTCTCTATCGGTAACCCGTCTTCATGCATATCTCGCCAACTCCTACTGACCAGAGCTCTTCCATCGTATTCAAGAGGCCAGATATTCGGACCTTTTAACTCGTCAAATACCTTCGCCCGAATAGTATTCATTGCGCCGTCTTTGGCTGCCAAAACTCGTTTTCGATACTCTGGATGAGGAACGAACGTCTCTGGGCTCGCGAGGAATCGAGTACCCATGATTACACCCTCAGCACCTAGACATAGTGCGGCAGCGACACCTTGGGCACTCACAATACCGCCGCTCGCCAATACATGAGGCCTGCGGTCGCTAGAGATGGAACGAGCAAGGAGCTGTTTTGTTTCTGGAAGTAACCCCACAATGCTTGCGCCTCGTTCCATACCATGACCACCAGCATCACTGCCTTGCATGATAATTGCATCAGGCTTTGCATCAGACTCGGCGAGTTTGACAGCTGCGAGAGCACTTCCTCCTACCTGAATCCACACCTGCGGTACATGCTGTCCAGCCTTGGTATAATGTTGTCTTATGCGCTTAGCCCATGTGCTATATATGTCAATACTCGGCTCAGCAGCAGCAAAGAACCACACCACTGCTGGTGGAAGGCCCTTTTTCTCAGTCCGCTTCTCAAGCACTTCCATCACAAGATCCAGCTTGGTAAATGACACAAGAAAGCCGATGCCGAGTGGAAGGTACTCTAAGACTGATGGCTTTGTCGTGCTGCTTCCAGCATCATGTCCAACTTGCACCGGCTGCTCGTCCAGAGATTTTGTGGCTTCATTCAACCAGGGTTCAAGCTTCGCGCCTGCAGGATCTATGCCCATAAGACCTAAGCCACCAGCACGAGTGACTGCTAAGGCTAGAGCAGGACCTGCTGATCCACCCATAGGGGCGTTGACGATCAGAGGCGCTTGCGTCCATGGAAAGGAATTGAGTAAGCTATTCATCACTGAGAGGTTGAACTGACCGGAGTTGAAGGCTGCAAAAGGACGTCAGGTGAAGAGATCTGTTCAGGCAGGTCTATTGTGTAGATAAATGGGAAATAGGATCGCTGCAACACGCCTCACGGGGTCGATCAAGATGGCCGCCTGTTGTAAGCTTATATCTTTTCTGATCGTTAAGCACAGCAAGCTGCATATTCCACCACCAGGACAGTTTACATGAAGCGCTCACACCTTCGATCTCTTCGAGAAGATGTTCGTGTTAGTGAAGAAGCTAACGTGGCTTCGTCAAGGTGCGACAGCTCGTACATTGAAATTGGTGATAAGACTTAAGGTTAGGATATGTCAAGTGTACAAATAAACGCAAATTGTAGTTCAATTGGGGAAGCAAGGACCCGTACGGCCAATTTGATCCGTGTACCGTAAGGCTTCCCATTTGTGTCTAGTGCTTACTGCTGAGTGCAATCAAGCATGGATCAAGGCATTGCTTACTGAAGTTGCGGCAAAGCTCATTAAGGCGGCTCTTAGTACCGTGCAGCGTTGAGAGGGGGAGTACTGCACTGTACAGTAGTATTTCAGAAGGGGTAAGCCTTTGGTGAATGGCCGGCCACTTTAGTTGCACGTGTACAAGTGTGGCATAGGAGTAGGTTTAGTCAACGAAGAAAAGAAAGCTGGTGATGTGGTTGTGGAAGTAAGAGAAGGTGCGAAGGCCTTGTTAGGAGAAGTGAGAAGAGGCCTCGACTCGGATCGTGACAGCAGACTTTGAAGGCAAATGGTTGAAGCAATTGCAGATAGACCATACCGCCCCTCGTGGACTGACCAACAGATAGGCTGCATGATCCAGCCGCGACGGATATAGCATGACATACCACCGACTGGACGAGACAGTAGGACTAAGTTCGTGTCGGACCTATATAGTTGGGCAGCAATGCGGTGTGGGAAGTTATTGGTTCAACAATTGAAACAAGCACGAATGGGAAGGGAATCTAAAATTGTAGGCGCGTTGAATAAATATACTAACGTACTGATTATACCAACGCTGGAGGAGTTTTTGTACAGTACTTCTCCGCCTGCCTAAAGAATGCGCTAATCGAAATCTATAAACATCATCCCACCATGAAGGGTTTGATCTATACTGCCTGCTCTGGCGTCGCTTTGACCAGTGCGGGTGGTGTCTGCTCAGAAGGAGGCCGGGATGATTCGTTGTCTAGATTGACACCATTGATTTTGGTAGGGCCTTTAGTAGCCTCCCAATCTAATCTTTCGAGCTTCATATCACGCTTCACCCAGTACATGCTGATCAGTCCCCATATTGTAGCCCATATGAAGGGTACTGCCCAACCTGAAACATGTGTTAGTAAATGCTAATCAAGAAGATAAGAGAGACTCACAGATTCCGTAGGCTATCGACGCAGGCACGGCATGTATGCAAGCAATTACTGTCAAGGGTACAGCGAGAACCAAGGGAGGTACAGCCCAAAACAGAGATTGTCGATGCAGCATTTGTCTGAATTTCGGACTGGCTTCATAACGTGCTGCTAGTGCCTCGCGGTATGGTCGTCCGGCGTTCGCATTAACAGCAACAGTGTCCTCGATAAAGTAGTAAACTCCTGCCCTCACTGGTTCTCCCTTCGCCGTGGAACTTATCCGGAAAGGTGCCTTCCAGCCACGCACGTTGTATAGAGTGGGGAAGCCCAGACCCAAACCCAAGCAATATAGCAATGCGGGCATCGGCATAGAAAGCACCCTCAGCCAAACGATATGCGGTGCAGCACCAATGATGAACAAAGCTGTGACAGTGAAGATGGACAAAGTCGAAACACGGGTCAGGTAGTCGAAGCACCACCTGCGTTGCGTTCCTAATGGTCGATAGAATCGTTCTTTTTTTATTAGTTTGAATGTGCGCATGGCAAATTCGAGATAGGTAGGGCCACCCCAGATTGTGGTAACAATAGCGAAAATGATCCAACCCTGGATGTTGCCGCCATAGTTCATGCTATAGTACAAGGCGATGGGTAGAACGCAGGCGTCTATCCACATGATAGAGATTAAACCTATCAGCTTCCAGCGTCTGAGACCATGGTGCCAGGTGAAAGGTAGTTGAGGCAACAGCTCAGGATTATCGCGATAATATTCGTCTAGTGTTGTGGCTCTCCGTCTCCATTCTCTTTTGGTAGCCGCACGGCTGTCGTAATAGACGTCTGCTTCCGGCCGTTCCTCTACATCATTTCGAAAGAATGAGCTGCTCCTTCGTCGATCTCGTGGTTGAGGTCTTGGACTGGTGGCTGAACCGTTCGAGTCTATGCGAAATGCGACTTGTCGTTGAGAAGAAGGTGAAGCTAAAGGACTGGCGGCCTCGACAGGTTTCGACTCTGCAGTGCGCAATTGTGACAAAGATTCTGGCAAAACCGGCCTCGTGGTCTCGGTTCTTGGGCTTGTCGCAGGAGATGGGCCATTCTCAAGCGACTGGCTGCCGCGAATGGCCCCAGTCATTTTGTCGTGATTGCCCAAGACTAATTTGACACCGATGAATGGGATGTTGATACTTCGAGCATTGCGAGAACAAGTGAGCTATTCCGTTGTTGGGAGTGCAGATATGGCGGATGAAGATGATGGTCGATACATGATGTTTACAGCAGCAAGCAAGATCGGGATGAATTCGTGAAACACGTTAATTGAGCTACTCCATACGCACTCCAGTACTTGCAAGCCTCAACGTCTCTATTGGTGGTGACGACAGCCAAGAGGAGCAAGAATCGGCAGTGGTTGAAAGCAACTTCATTGAACGATCAACCTTAACATCGCCTCAGAATCCCTACTAAATAGCCTGTGGACACTCGAAATGGTATGATTTTCGGCGATTTACGAGATGCTCACGATTTAGAAAATGCAAGTTACTCTGTCATGGAAGCCATGATTCGCCCATTTCACATTGACCAAGAATCGACTGCTACAACGTTCGCTATCATTGGTTGGATATCATGTCCTTCATCCACACCGACATGAGATTAATTAGAGCGAGTTCTAAGTTCTTCAACTTCATGATTACGCGTCAGGCCATTCCATGTTAACTTGCAACAGCCACCCCCAGTCGCATTGACAACAACCACTAAGGGTTTTCAGAAACCATATAGCCATTCTCGCCATCTTTCTCACCAATACATTATCGGCCGAGGAGCAGTGCAACGACAACGAAATCAAAAGGTCAGTCACTGGCACTTCTCTAGATATTTTTAGCCTTGAATCTGGCGACTAATCACGTGACTTGCTTTGCATTATCATTGGATGAGAACTGCACAAGCAAACAAAGAGCAATCTTTCTTCCGCCAGGTTTCTATGACCCGGACATGCAAATAGTACAGCTATTTGACCAACAGCTCAGGTTACCGGCCACCGAGGGTGGAGCGAAAAGCCCAAGATACTCGAGGATTTCGAACCACAGGTCTCGGAATAACCACCTCGCAATTCGGTCGTTCTATTTGAAGCTCCTGTTATCTACCTTGATAACTGGTCTGGAATTACGACAACTCAGTCAAGATAGACGAGTCAAAGTAATCTGTCCACGAAACGAGTCTGCCATCAGACCCCAGCTGGCTCACACTCACCAGGTTCAGTTCGACATCGTGCTTATCCTTGAACCTGAATTTCTCGACTCGTTCGACAAACAGAACATTCCCGTTCTCGGCTACCTTCAGAATCCGGATGGAAAATTCTTTCAATTGCGCGAATGTTCCTTCAAAGCCTTCTCTAATCTGTTTATGGCCGTCCATGGGAGCTTTTTGCGGACCATACATGTAGAACTTTGCGTCCGGTGAGAACAATTCCAGGAGTTCCTCCAAAGTGTCAGGTGTCCCCTTATTAAATGCTTGAAAGAGTTTCGAGGCTTGTGCTTGATGTCGGCTGGTAGTATCCATTACAGTAGCCGGATCCATTGTTCGTGCTGCTTTCTTTGTGTTTTACAGCTTCTTTGTGATGGGGGTCGACGGACGCAGGCTCATGTAATGGGCAGCAGCAAGGAAGATTACTGTTGAACAAGGCTGATCCCACCGAAATCACACGAGTTGCGACTCTTCGGCAACAGTGTTCAAAACGATAGTTCTGATGGACAGCGGTCGACTGTCATGGGGATATGTTGGGCAGGAACGTAGTGGTCTCACCTTCCCCTCGGCTCTGCTGACTGCGACCTACTCCTGTGTCCCACTACTTCAATATTGAAATGCTTGTCAACACTGCTTACCCCGACTAGCACTAGTTACTGTACAGTAAATGTGAGCGAGAGCATATTCACCAAGTACTCACTACAAGCAGGTAACTCCTCTGATTTGGATCGACTAAGATTGGCTGACTCGGACCCCAGATCAGAGTGGAGCTAACAATAGTGTATCCCACCCCAGACTCTGAAGGAGTGCACAAGGTTCAACTCCCCGCACTTCACGAGCCGCTGTCAGTATTACTGTACCTTGTTGTAGTCAGCACTTTTGTATACAACCTTACGCGAAGGGTAAGCTGTCTCCACACAACCGAGGCTGACTGATACGAAGACATTCAGTCAGATCACGTTGTGCTCAGATGGCATTGGATTGAATTCCTCTCCGTTGGGCACTTCAACCAAAAATACAACTGTTTCATGCTTCAACTGCTGCTCTGACATCTACTAACGTTCTCCTTCTCTTCCTTTGCGCGATCATACAAACAGCACAAGCAATAAGTCTTTCAATCTCCCCATTCCTTTCCCTTCCCTTTCCTTCCCGAACTCACTCACACCACCAACCCCATCTACAAACCAAACCATGGGTTCTCTAGATCCCCAAACCCACGACCTAGACTCCGCCCGCAGCCACCTCGCTCAAGAAGGCTGGTGCGTGATCCCCAACATCCTCGACGCTCCAAAAGCCAAAGAAGTCCTCTCCCGCCTCTGGTCCGCCGCCGAAGAATCCACCCGCCGCGGCGACGACACATTCCTCCCGTTCCTCGACCCCAACGCCTCCAACGTCCGCGTCTTCTACCTCCTTGAACTAGACAGCATATTCCGCGAGCTCATCCAACACCCGACCGCCATATCCATGGTCCAATCAGTCCTAGGCACAAACTTCCTCATCTCAAATTTCACAGCCAATATCGCTCGACCAGGCAGTAAATCCATGGGTCTGCACAGTGATCAATCGCTCGTCAGCCCCGATCCCTGGACGACCGTGAACGCACTAAACGTAATCTGGTGTCTGACGGACTGCTACTTCGAGAACGGCGCCACGTTGTATATCCCGGGGTCAAATAAATGGGAGCGAAGGAGTGATGTACCACGGAACGCGAACAAATTGTTGACGCCGTTTGAAGCGAAAGCCGGGAGCATCATTGTTATGGATGGACGCGTGTGGCATACTTCCGGAGCTAATGTTACGGAGAACGAGGATCGGGCGTTGCTGTTTGGGTATTATACGGCGCCGCATTTGAGGCAGCAGGTCAATTGGACGAAGAAGTTATCTCAGGAGGTGCAGGAGGGTTTGTCGCCTGAGATGGCGGAGTGGCTTGGCGTGAGTTTTCTCCCCCCCCTTTTTACGCTTTTTCTTCTCCCTGGTCGTTTTGATCGCTGACTGACTGTGTTTGTTTGTCTGTGTAGTTGGGCATCAATGCGAACCTCGGCGAGGCGATATTGCATTTGAAGTATTTGGATGATCAGTTTGCGGAGGATGAGGCAAAGGCGAACGCGGCGTCGTCGACGACGACGGCGAAGGAGGAGTTTGAGAAGTCTTCGCTTTATAAGCAGGATAAGGGGGTGAGCGTGTAGATTTGCAGAGGGGCTAGCAGATGTGGGTGAGTGTTTGTGTGGATAAGTTTTAGTGTAAGAAGCTTGTGAGGCGTGTGTATGTCTGAATATATGATGGATGACATGAGAGATTTGATAGGTTGAAGCGATTGATTAGGAAGCTTAGTACTATGCATGAATTTGGTCTTTCGATACTACGTAATTCCGTTCCTCCTTTCTGGATACTCCCTCTTCTCATTAATATTTGCCCCGCTTGCTCATGGGCTAATTCGTGGTTCCCTCACTATATATATTGGAACGAGAGCACTACGTTCCCTTCTTAACGTCGTTTTTCTCTTTGTATGCGAGAAGAATAAAATCAAGTTGATACATAAACAATTGCTCAGGGGCGAGGTATTCGATCATACTAAGTTCAACAAGTTTTGGCTGGTGTAAAGTGGTGAAAATAGGTAGAATATCGCTCCCTCACCAAACAGTAGTGCTTAATGAGCCTTGGCGGGCGGAAACTAAAGAGAAGAGTGAGTAGGTAGCCTGTTGACGAGCCTCATACCTCAAACGCCACAGCATAAACTCCTGTAACATAATCCCATCCCTTTCAATAAACCTACAACTCCCAAAGACCATAATCTCCTACGCAGCAGCAAGAGCCGAAGCCTCAACCACCGCCAAAGCACACCTCGACAATTCCCCATAAGTCTTAATAACAGCCGAATCCAACTCTTGCGGCGCCGGAAACAATTCCAACGTGTCCGACCTCAGCGCCACCCCACAAGCCATCAGATTCGCATCGGCGCAATACAACTCAGGGTGTTTTTCGAAGAATGCTGGGTCCAGGCAGAAACGGAATGCGCCTTGGTCCATGCCGAGGAGTTTGAATGCTTGCATTGCTAGGGCGCGGCTTGAGAAGAGGGCTTTTGCGGTTGGGGCGGGAAGAGTTGTGGTAGATGAGGTGGTGTTGATGTTGATGTTGTTGCTGTCGGATTGTTCGATGTTGGAGATTATGGTTTGGTAGGTGTCGTGGAAACCTTCGAACCAGGCTTCGTGGGCGGTTGTTTCGGTGAAGTTTGGGTCGGAGGGTCCGGGTGGTTTACTGTTGCTGGAGGTGCCTGGTCTGATGCTGTCGGGGTCGATTGCGCGTATTAGATCCCATACACCGATGTAGCCTAGGACGGGCTGGGGACATGCTACGAGTTCGGAGAGATCGGCTGGGACGACATAAGAGTCTCCGATCTCGCAGATTAGGTCGTCTAGACGTGGATTTGCAGAATGGTGAATGATTAGCTTGTCACGTAATGATGGCCAGGGTGTCCAATCGATGACGCTCGGGTAGCGGACTGACATTTGTAGCTTCGTTGGGCGATAAGCTGGAGTGATGTTGAGAAATGCTTGTTGAGTCTTGGTCAACCGCCATATCATCACGTCCCGCAGTGGTCCGAGCGCTCGAGTTCGCGAATGCCAGGTAGTCATTGCTGACCAGGAGATGCTTACGAAAGCAGATAACATGAACTGCACTACTTGCGCAAATCTGGTCGTTTGTTAGTAATGACACTCTTTTGCGAATTCATGACCGCGCTTTGACTTACTCTTGGTTCACTTGACTCCTTTGGCAGCTGTTGCCCCAATTTTGGAGACAGAAATACTCCACAGCATCGATATGGTCTGAGAAGCGTGAGTTCTTCCGTGATCTTGGTTGCGGCATTCCCAACATGGTAGGGAAATTATCTAGGATATTTTGGTACGTATCGAGACCGATACCAGGAGGCGTCAATGTGAGATGATCCAACGAGAGACCGGTAAACTTATCCCAATCTTTTGGAATGACATCGTTGGTTCTGTTCGTTGGCAAGGGCAGTTGCGATGGAACGGCTTCGGGTGTTGGAGCAAGTATTGTCTGCATGAAGTGATTTCTCTGCTCGTTCATGACGTGTGTCCAGTCTTCGCTGTCGATTGTCGCTGTTGGTGGTACCTGCAAAGGCTCTATAAATTGAGAATCGAGAGCGGCGAACGATTCAGTGACCATGATATCCGGGTCGGAATTCGAGATTACGGGTACATCATGGAGTTGTGGCGAGTGGTTGAGTTCATCATCTTCATGAGTTTCAAACATTGGTGCAGAGATATCTGGACTCGTGCTGTTGTCGTACTCTGGTTGTACGACGCGATCGCAGCGTTTGCGCTTAGATTCCTGAAGAACATCATAAGAATACGACTGAATGGATAGATGTAGCACTCTCAAGTACCTACCTGGTCATTACTCGCTATACCAAGAGCTTCAGCGACTGTCCTCTCCAGTTCTTGTACTGAAATTTGAAAGCTTGTCAACTTCTTGTGACATTCAAGCAACTGATTCCTCAGCGCAGCGTTTTGATCCTGTAATAGGGCCATTCGTGCTGCATCTGGTCGAGTCAAGTCTTGCAAGCGTTCTTCAAGTTCCTGAACTCTCAGGTTTTGACGTGTACGGAAAGCTTGTTGAGAGATGCGATTGCGAAGCTTTCTCTTTTCTAGTTTTTGATCGCTGTCAGAGGGCTTCGAGATCCGTGACCTTCTGTTCTGGTGTTGGGATGCCATAATGAGTCGAGTCGTTTTGTTTGATAGTTACAAAGTGTTGTGAGAAAACTGTTCCGTCTGTGCTCGCCAATGATCCAGAGGATGGCGGACCAGGGATCTGGGGCTTGGCTTATAGATTCTGCAGTGATCGGACCCCTCGTCGACTCAGTTCATGGCACCGGACCAATCAAGTCATTGACAGAGTCTGGACTCGGAGGGAGTTCTGTGTCGCTTGTGGTCAGGGTTTTGGTCAGTTGTGTCTCTACCCCAGTTGGTTCGTGTTGAACCTGGAGAAGATCCCCGCCTCAGTTGCAGGATCAAAAAGTGGGGAAGATGGCAGGGAGCTCTTGGCACATTCGTCGCTAACGTTAGAAGACACCCTCTGGTTACCTGACGTTGGACATGTGAATACCTTCTCACTATGCTACCTGATCGACTAGCGTCCTGTCGACGCAATCGCGGAATGGGGTCTGTACGATATGATTCAAGGTACACGACTCTGCGTCCTGCCGAGCTCACGACGGTTGCCATTCAATCCACCATTCATGAGTACGTTGGTGGCGGGTTATCTGGTGGTACTGTAGATTTCCTTGAACAACATTGAGCATAGCCAATAAGAAGAGCAGCCAAAGTGAAAGCAGGATTATGTGGGTCTCAAAAGCCAATGAAGCTCAACCGTGTCTTGCTCCACCGAAGTGCAGATGAAGGTACAGTCAGCTTTTTCCAGGTAATACATTTCAGATTCTAGCCCTCTCGGCTTAGCAACGCCATCATGTCCACGCAATACTGGCAGCAA
>Ga0181469_101098_pt1 | contig 10258 bp, 11 predicted proteins | sample InSIn2SAF170_2_FD_119081 | JGI IMG/M metagenome (GOLD analysis project Ga0181469, IMG submission 119081) | Clean room microbial communities from NASA Spacecraft Assembly Facility at Jet Propulsion Laboratory, Pasadena, California, USA -... ... | reverse complement strand
AACAACCTCAGAAGGCTTTTTTGTTTCCATTTATTGCAGATCCTCCGACGAGCACGTTACAACGACTCAAGGGTATAACTGCTGGCAATCTACCGACATTTATCGACATAGGTTCGAATTTCGCCGGACAAGCTACAGAGGAGGACAACATACTAGTGCAGCTGAAGAATCAGAACAAGACCATTGTACATTTGGGTGATGACACTTGGCACTCCCTATTTCCAGGATATTTCAACGAGAACCTCACTCATGCTTATGATTCTTTCAATGTATGGGATTTACATACCGTGGATAATGGAGTTATTGAGCATATCTTTCCACTGCTAAGTGGACAATTAGATCAAAATTGGGACATCATCTTCGGACACTTCCTAGGTGTTGATCACGCTGGCCATCGTTATGGCCCAGATCATCCAGCCATGGGAGAAAAACTTCGTCAGATGGATGATGTGATCAAGCAGATCAGTCAGAGTATTGATGATGACACTGTACTTGTCATCATGGGAGATCATGGAATGGACGCAGAGGGTGATCATGGAGGTGAATCTGATGATGAGGTTGAGGCTACCCTTTGGGTTTACTCTAATAGGCCAGTGTTTGGACGGTTTACCAACAACGAAGTCCAGCCTCCAACAACGGCGAAAGACCGACCGGTTCAACAGATCGATCTGGTGTCAGCGTTGTCCTTACTACTGGGTCTGCCTGTTCCTTACAACAACCTGGGAATGCCCATTCCCGAGGCTTTCCTGAGAAACCTTCCAGCTGATGAAAAGGACATGGAAAATCTTGCCAAGGTCAATCTGCTAGTTTTTGAACAAATGCAGAAATACCAAGCAAGATATGCCGAATCACGAGATTTCCGGGAGAATGATGACCTTGTATCACTGCGAAGTCAGCTCGGAGCCTCTAAAACCCTAGGCCCACACGTCAACAAGCTTTTCTCTGATTGGCACAGTCAAACAGTACACATGTACCGTCAACTCTGGGCGAACTTCGATCTGCAAGATATGGCTATTGGTGTGGGTGTCCTCCTGCTCGGTTTGCTGAGTCTAGTTGTCCTTGCACAACTCGCTGCCCCCGACTGTGGGAATAATCTACCTGTTATTCTCAGAAACACGGCGAAATTCGAACCTATGTCGATAAATGTCGGTAGATTGCCAGCAGTTATACCCTTGAGTCGTTGTAACGTGCTCGTCGGAGGATCTGCAATAAATGGAAACAAAAAAGCCTTCTGAGGTTGTTCGAGAGCGGTATTGTACAAGTATGGAAGATTATTGTGGTAATGTCGAGGGAGGTCATGTGCATTCGAAGGTTGGAAAGGCACAGAGAAGTCGTACCTTAGAGCGTCTATAATTATAACAACTGCTTTTTCAAATGTGCTAGGATGCCAGCATCCTTCTGAACTATGCAAAGAGGGTATGCCATTGGGCAATGTGTCACAGAGAGATCTATCCTCGAGGACGAGTCGTGTAAGGAGGAATCCTTTAGTGAATAGAAACAGCCCAATTATGTGAACAAGTCTGAAACCGTCAGATACCAGATCAGGAGTCGTCTTCGTCGTTATCTCCCACTCACAGTAGCCATATGAACAAAAGTGACACCAGAATGTGGGAAACCTTGAAAGCAATGGCCCGGTGCTGGGTAGCCGATCGCTTTTTCAAGCCATTGCTCAAGATATCTGGATCTTGAACGTGGCCAGACAGCTCATATGAGCTATCAGCACGACTCATTTGCCAAAGGTTGCTGCATAAAACGTAAGGTGGTGGAAGCGTGACAAGGAAACGTAAAATGCAATACTGAAGACGTGCACAAACGCCCGCAATACGCGCAGCTTTAAAATGAGCCGCACTAATGCAGGTACGTTGTGAATATCTCTCGTTTAGGTAAGTTTATCCGAGAATGGGTCGTTTTAGAACGTTGTCGAAATGATTGATCATTCGATGTGAAACGCATTGAAGAATTTCTCAGCTTGCAACATCTGCGCAAACTACAGGTAATATCATCGCTCGCCAACATCACAATCTATACACCATGGCTGATACAGAGGTAGTTCCTGCAGTCACTTTCAAGAAGCGAGCAACCAAAACCACTGCGAGAAAGCGGCTTGCGACGCCTCCACCAGCATCAGACTCTGGTTCCGACTTTACTTCCTCTGAAGATGAGAGTGGCAGACAAATCAAGAGAAGGAGGAAGAATCCTGGGCTAGTTGCTGCTTCAACTGGTGACACTGCGAGGGGGGAAAGTAATGCTAGTCATGAGGCACATACTACCGCACCAGTGCGACAATCAAATGCCGACAATGCCACCATGCGTTCCAACTGGTTCGAGGAAGAGCACGACAAGGCGCATCTGAAGAACTCGGAACAACCTGCTACGAGCTCAGCCACAGACGGAACCTACAAAGGTGCTGCAAATTATCAGTCTTTCATCCACAAGAATCCGGACCGCCTGACGAACGTTGGTCCGCAGAAATTGAACTCAAACGTGCGAACCATCACTGTAACCGACTTCGCTCCCGATGTCTGCAAAGACTACAAGCAGACTGGCTTCTGTGGCTTTGGCGACTCTTGTAAATTTCTGCATGCAAGAGAAGATTACAAACAAGGCTGGCAACTAGATCGTGACTGGGAGATCGGTACTAAGGGCAAAAAGCTGGCTGGTAGAACAGTTGCGTCTGCTGACAGAAATACCAAGAACCCCGAACTTGATGAGGACGATGAGAAACTCCTCGAGAGTATTCCCTTTGCTTGCATCATATGTAAGAAAGCCTATACCACCGATAATCACGAAATGCGGCCACTACTTCTGCGAACCATGCGCTCTGAAGAGATATAGGAAGGATCCGTCTTGTGCTGCATGTGGTACAGGCACAGGAGGCGTTTTCAATGTTGCGAAGAAGCTGAACCGGCTGTTAGACAAGAAGCGGCAGCGGCAAAAGGAGAAGAGAGAGAAAGCAATAGAGGCGGGTGAGGAAGTGCCCGACGAGGAGGCAGAGCCTACCCCTGTATAATTTAGTTCCTTCGAGTTGGTTGCTGTGCCGGTTCAGGAAAGACTTGATAGAACATCCCGACTTCAAGAATAAATTTGCATTGCATTGTCTGCGAAGTGGATGTATGGCTGTAGGCTAAAGATACATAATCCTCAATAGCTATTTATCAATTCATCTTAAGCACTTACGCCAAGAATAGTATAATAAAACACTACCAGATGGATATATATGTCGGATCCCGAAGTCAGTTTACCAGATCTGGCATTGGATTTCTCTGCGTTTGCCAGATTCTCGTCGGTGTTGTCTGAGGGTAACATTTTATAGTCAGGACTTGCCATTGACCAATGTTTGAATATACCTCTATCTAGCATACCATGACGAAGCAAGCTGTGTTAAACATCTTCTGACCGACAACCGGTCGTGCAACTAGCTAGCTCGTAACGAACCTCCTGTACAGAGTATCTACATAGGCAATTCGACCAGACTTAGCATCAAGCCAAAGGAAAGCAGTAACATTGAAAGCACCCGCTTCTAATAGCAAGCCCCTTCTTCTTCCGCGAGGCCACAACCATGCGTATCGCCACCCTCCAGTTCGACCCTCACATCGGTGCTATAGCAGCCAACTTCTCTCGAGCAGAGTCTCTGCTTATGCGTGAAGAAAGATCCGGCACACTCAATGATATCGACCTCCTAGTCCTCCCGGAGCTCGCATTTACAGGGTATAACCACCCTTCTCTAGCATCTATAGCGCCGTACCTGGAGCCTACAGCTGACGGACCATCTACACGCTGGGCCATTCGTACTGCTACTAGGCTGAAATGCACTGTTGCCGTCGGCTATCCGGAGGCAGCTACGCCTACAAGTCCAGGGGCTGATAGCCATGGAGGTGGCGGAAATTACAACACTGCATTCGATGCCAAGATTACGGCGGCCGAGGGCACGGTAGCATATAATTCGCTTGTGTTTGTTGATGCTACGGGGCAGGTGGTGGCGCATTATCGGAAGTCGTTTCTGTATTATACGGATGAGGTATGGGCACAGGAAGGCTCGGGGTTCTACTCTGGGATTCTGCCAATTGGGAATGGCGGGAGGAGGGTTAAGGCTGCGGCGGGGATATGTATGGATATCAATCCGTATAAGTTTGAGGCACCGTGGTCAGCATACGAATTTTCGAATCATGCCAGAGAGGCAAGGGCTAAGGTTGTTGTGGTGAGTATGGCTTGGCTGACGAGGTTGACGGCATTGGAGCTAATGGAGGAGCCGATGAGGCCGGATATGGACACCTTGGGTTACTGGGTGGAGAGATTTAGGCCGCTGATGGAAGCTAGCGGATCAGCAGATGAGGTCGTGGTTGTGCTGGCTAATAGAACTGGAGAAGAGGGGGATGCGGAGAGGATTGGGGAGGTGAGGTATGCTGGAAGCAGTACGGTTTTAGGGATGAGAAAAGGCGATGGAAATGGAGAGGTGAATGTGAAAATATGGGATGTACTCGGAAGGGCGCAAGATGGGATTTTGATCGTTGATACCGAAAGGCCAGCAAGATATGGTGTTAAGAGACAGATGGCACCAGAACTAGAAGAGGCATCCATGGACGAACTGGAGGAGAGGGATGTGATGGAAACGACGATTGGAGCTTCGTGAACTGAAGCAGAGGCCATCCACTCAACTATCTTCGCCCAGGCTGTGCAGTAACTGCCAGAACCCGAGATTGAAGTCGTTGGATCTGGACGAGTCACGGGTGTGTGCTTGTAACTCGCCATTGAGATTCATACTCGGGTTCGCCGATACTAGATGCCCAAAAAGACCAAAAAGATGGAGTTCTCTTTGCATGAAGGTCCTTTGAGACCTGCAGCGAACAAAAGACGAAGAGGTAGTTAATGTCGAGGTTCCGCCGTATTCGGCAATCCATCACGAAGCCATCGAATAGAGGCACTCATTTTGTCCTCGAGCATAGAGATCAGAAACCAAGTTCAACGCGCCTTGTCATGAGATATTGACACAACCAAGTTTCAAAGCTATTTCCAAGACAAAGAAAGAGTCTGGGATACCAAGGACGGGCTCAGGAGGTGGCAATCACTCCTCTGTGCGGGAATCTGGGATTCGGGAAGCTGGAGCGGGTCGGCTCAGGGAGAAGCGCTCTTATGGGAGTCATATCTTGGCTCGTCAATATATGTCCCCTGTATCATCATACTCCATGTGATGTGCTCACTTCTGGTCCATCATCTTACTGCCAGGAGGATCTTCGGGACCGGCTCAACATTAACCCGACAGCCAAGCCTCGAGCACTGCGTAGTTGATCAAGAGATCTGCCGTAGCACCCAATACTTGAACTTGTGTCTTCTCGTACTCACCTGACTTTGATCCACCAAGATTCTGTCACAACATCAGAATCATCCCGTGACAAAGGAGGTGAGTACACGTGATGAACCCGTGATCAATGGCAATGATCGCAAGTCAGCTGCCACTCGATGCATGACCCAGACCACTCCCTACACCATCTCTGAAGTCCTGGTACAGCTTTCCTCCAGATATACTGGGCAGGCTGGCCTGCGACACCCAGCTGTCATGTCCCCTCGTCACCACTGTACCTTGATGTCTTCAGTGACAATAATAGTGCTCTGTTGTACTAACACTCCATATCACAGTGACATACCGTTGACTTAAGGAAGATTGTGACGACGTGACGCGACAGGAACCGTCACCAGCCGCGAGTGCGACAACTGGAACGTGTCGAAAACCGCAGACTCAACTTGGTCAGCAACTCATCGCGCTTATGGCATCGAACAACCCACCAAGCCCTAACAGCAATAAACGCAAGCGAAACTCGAGCGAACAAGACCTGGGTAGAAACATGAAGTTGCCACACACCAATGGTGATAGTAGCGCGCAGGACCATATGTATGTCTCTCTGCTGCAGGGAATCACAGACAATCAAGATGATCCAACTCGTACTGCACAAGCTGCTCTACAACAGCAAGCACAACCTCAGTACCCAGAGCCGAATGTGTTTGATCACGCTGGTGTCTCCGGCGGATACGACGATCATAGTGTAGGCCTGTCACAAGCCGGACCACAACACGCAGGTTTTGGCGGTCCCGGCACGCAGAGTATCATTGATAATCGCGCGGCTTCGCAGAACAAACCGGCGGTTGGGTCGCAGGCTTGGCATCAACAGCGAAAAGACAACCACAAGGAAGGTAAGTGAAGTATACACCAGCCCGACACATTCTGAAAATTTCCATCTTTCCTCTCCATTGCGCAACGATAACCAATCTAACAATGGATTCAGTTGAACGACGAAGACGAGAAGTCATCAATGAAGGCATTGAGAACATCGCCAAATTGATTCCTAGCACCGACAAGAACAAAGGTGCCGTTCTTCAGAACGCCTGTCGCTACATCACAGATTTAGATGGAAAGATCAAAGACTTCGACAATGAACGCCGACTTTTCGAAGTTGCACAACAAGAGCTCGTATCGCGTAACAATAGTCTCCGAGACAGTGCTGAGCGTGCCTGGTCAGAAACACAGAAATGGATGAATCGATGTCGAGACGCCGGCCTGCAATTCGATGACTATGATGCAGGTCTTGAAGGTCCCGATCTTGACGAAAGTGGTGCTGCCAACATGAGTGGTATGGGTGCCGTTACTGAGAACTCGAGCTTCAATGTTGGTATGAGCAGTGTGGAGAAGGTCGACAAGGCAGTGTCCTAGCAAGGCAAGCGTACTGACGAGTACTATCGTCCATTTTACTGACTTTGGAAGTGATAGTATGACAGACGCTGAACAAGATCAGGATGGGTTACGCACGGGACTTGGAATCCTTTCGTTGTTATTTTACATGCATAATGGACATAATGGAAGTCAACTGAATGTTAGTTCAGAAGGGCACGAATTGCGATGGAAATGCGAGACTCTCTGCAGGTGACTGGCACATTCGATCAAGCAGTCCTGCTATCTACAAGACTGAGAAGACCACGATCTGCTAGGTGTAGATGCCCTTGTGCGAGCGTCACCAAGCGATCCGAACAATATCGTACGGAGTTTAATTAGCATATGGATCAAGGCGTCAAATCAGTAATAGAAAACATTGAAACTTCAACACTACAAGTTAAAGCAAACACACAGTATTTCCACCTGTCATTCTTTCTCCCACCACAAGTGCTGTAAACTCACAACTTACTATCCCTCCACCTAGGCTCTCTCTTCTCCACAAAAGCAAGCACCCCCTCCCTAATGTTCTCCGTCGCACCCAACTTCTCCCCCCACAACAAATCCTGCACCCGTGTCGCATTCTCCGCACTCCCATCCTCCCAACCCGCATTAATCCCACTCTTACTAACAATAACACTATCAGGACTATTACCCGCAATCATCCCCGCCAACTCCAACGCCTTCTGCACTACCGGCCGTCCAACCACGCTCTCGACATCCTCACTCTTCAAATCCGCATGATCATCCGTAACATAATTAACAAACCCCCACTTCTCCGCCTCCTCCGCACTCACCACCCGTCCCGTAAGCGCCATCTCCATAGCCCTCATACGCCCCACCGTCCTCACAATCCTAGGCAACGCCCCCGCCGCCGCAGCAACACCCCTCTTAACCTCCGGCAAACTAAACCCCGCACTCCGACACGCAACAACACAATCCAGGTTCGCAACAGCCTCCATCCCGCCCCCAAACGCAACGCCATTAACAGCGCCGATAACAGGTTTCTTCCCCGTACGCCTGGACAGGCCAGCGAAACCGCTGGACGGAAACGGTTGGCGAACGCCAGCTTTTCCAGCGGCGCGCGCGGCGTTGTGCGCGTTCCATTCTTTTAGGTCGGCGCCGGAGCAGAAGGCGCGGCCTAGACCTGTGACGATGGCAACGCGGAGAGAGGGCTCGTTGTCGAACCAGGCGAAGAGGGCGTGCATGGAGTGGTGGATTGGGGTTGAGATGCTGTTCAGTTGGCGGGGGCGATTGAATATTATTAGGAGGGTGTGGGGTTGGGGGAATTGGAGGATTGCGTAGGTTTGGGGTGGGGGTTGGGTTTTGAGGGTGGAGGGGAGGGAGGTGGACATTTTTGATGGAGGGGTGTTTGTGGTGGGCTTTCGAAGTTAGGTTAGGTTGGGCTATGTTTCTGTGGTGGTGTTTAATGGTGTGCTTGGGGATGATGTTGGATTGATAAAGTGCTGAGGTGATGCTCGGTCGAGATGTTATTTGAAGGAGTAATGGATGCAACAGTTGATGTGATACCGGACGAAAGTTGTAATAGTAGGGCAGGTAGGTCGTTATCGCTGTGCCTTTCACTAAAAGGACGGGCAGGTATGGCTGTATAGGTAGAAGGAGGAGGGTGATGGTAGTGCTCCTCGGGGTGGGAACTTGGAGAGGACGTCCTGAACCTCGGCACGCTTACTACTCAAACTACTGTCAAACTACTGTATACAAGCAGTGGAGAGACGTAACGCACTAGGTTGATCTAGGAATGAGATGGCGTAAAATAGACATTAAGACTTCAAAATCATCGTCTTCCAATCCAGGCTTCTATCTAGACCCTGGATAATCTGTCTCTAGTCTGTCTACGCAAATCTTCACGTCGCTTGCCGATGGAAGTCGTCGTCGTTTCGAATGGCCAAGAATTATAATTCTGCCTTATCAAGACGACATAATGTAAGGCTAGCAAATTAGATAGAACATGAGCGAATACCTCGAAATACTCATCTGGCTCTGACATGAGGCTGCTGTATAGAGATTGTAGTGAGAAGCAGTACCATATGATGCAGCAGTCTATAGCTGCAGGTATAGACTAGTCGCTAATTCCTCGTAGCAAAATTACTTCCACAGTACTCAAACTGTGGCTAGGATTCTGCCATTCACGTGGACGCTGTCGATAATTCGATCTCAGGAAACGCGCAATACGATTCAAGAGGCTCGAAATCCGTACGATAAAGAACAACTCGTTCAACCTTATTCAGGTGTCAGGCTGTGGAGATATCCTGGGAATCGCAACCAACGGAGCCTGCCACGAGATGGCGTATGTCATCGAAGTTGATGGTTATAGACTGGGACTCAAAACTCGGTGCATTGCTTACTCGCTTAATGACCTCGGTCCTGGGTTGTGTTCGTCGTAGGATGGCAGGGCTCTGCTCCAGGCTAAAACGATTTCCGAAAGGAAATGATTGAAGCTCTCCCGGATGCAGAATTACGATAGTTTACCTCCAAGGCATGGCAATGTAGCCTCAGTGTCAAACGGGTCCACGAACTGACAGAAAGGTATCTTCTTAGTGTAGGGTATGCAGAATCTTGGTTTCAGATGTGACTGTAGGGACCTAAAACAACTCTTTGAAACGGTTGCCAAGGCTTTGTGAGTGACCGTGGTGACTGTGGGCAGTATCAAATTGTCATTTCATCTTCCATAGCCTCCAGACCGTTGTTGGTACGATTGAGCTCCATAACCGGATGCTGACCCATCGTATCCCCCTGAAGCACTGTATTGGTGATCTTGACCGTCCTGACTAGTTCGTGAGCCTTGAGTTAGGTTGTTGGGACTGTTCCGTCCGCTACTGCCTTGTAGTCTTGCGCGCAGCCGATCACGCGATCCAATGACAGACGACTGTGTTTGGGTGGGTTGAACATTTTGATAACTACCAGCTCGCTGGCTTGGTAATGGTCTAGCTTGAGAAGTGACCAACTCCGAGCTGCCCTGGCGACCTGCTGGATCAACAGGTCTCAAGGATTGAGGTGTTGAGCGTGGGACTCGTAAACTTTGTGCTTGCGGTGCAGATTGTGCTGGACCGGAATCCCAAAGGTCACTCAACCCCCCTCTTCCAACCGAATTACCACGACTGTGAGGTGCGCCCATATTGTTCCCGTACTGACCACCGTACATGTTGCCATACTGTCCGAATGCTGGTGGCTGGACAGCAGGTGTTGCCGCTGGCTTCTTAGGGTCGGGCGGCAACCATTCCGGAAAAGGCCTGCCTTTCTCGATGTAGTAGGCTCGTAGGACGTTGGATACATGAGAACAGTCTTCGTTATCGGGGTCATCTTCCTCGTTGTCTCTGGTTAGGGCAGTTCGAAGTCCAGCCAGTCGTGACGAGAAAGTCCCTCCCCAGGTGGTTGATGGTTGTGCCGGTTGCGGATTTGGATATTGCTGTTGATATTGTGGAGTCTGAGTGTTAGCGGTGCCAGTACCAAAGTAAGAGCTCAAGTAAGATGCCATTTCGGCTGTATCGCTTGCAACTTTGGCCTACCACCAGAGTAACGCCGGCTAACCCTCTTTAC
>Ga0181469_101090_pt1 | contig 10284 bp, 12 predicted proteins | sample InSIn2SAF170_2_FD_119081 | JGI IMG/M metagenome (GOLD analysis project Ga0181469, IMG submission 119081) | Clean room microbial communities from NASA Spacecraft Assembly Facility at Jet Propulsion Laboratory, Pasadena, California, USA -... ... | reverse complement strand
GCCCCAAAAGAGAGGACCCTTTAGGGGGCTCGACTGATAAGGAGAGGAACGCGAAGACCCCCGCCATCGCCCTTTTGGTCGAGCGAGAAATCCCTCACCATATGAATAGTGAGTGACCCCTCACCATCGGAATAGTGAGTGGCTCCGCCCCTAAAGAATATAGGGCCCTTTTGGTCGAGCGAGAAATCGATGGCGGCCAGTCGAGCCCCTACCGGACCTTTTGGTCGAGCGAGAAATCGATGGCGGCCAGTCGAGCCCCTACCGGACCTTTTGGTCGAGCGAGAAATCCCTCACCATATGAATAGTGAGTGACCCCTCACCATCGGAATAGTGAGTGGCTCCGCCCCTAAAGAATATAGGGTGAGGTAACGTGTGAGGAGACGAACAACTCTCTTTTGGGGCCCCTCACCAAATAAGCACCCCATACGCCCCAAAAGAGAGGACCCTTTAGGGGGCTCGACTGATAAGGAGAGGAACGCGAAGACCCCCGCCATCGCCCTTATGGTCGAGCGAGAAATCGGGCCAGTCGAGCCCCTGCCGGACCTTATGGTCGAGCACCTAAAGGTCCTCTCCTCTCCTCTCCTCTCCCTTATGGTCGAGCCCCCTAAAGGGTGATGGCGGCCTTATCAGTCGAGCCTGCTTGCGCATCCTTATCAGTCGAGCCCCCTAAAGGGTCCTCTCGATGGCGGCCTTATCAGTCGAGCACCTAAAGGTGATGGCGGCCTTAACAGTCGAGCCTGCTTACGCATTCAATTTACTTATTGGGTGGGGGGGTCTCGATGGCGGCCTTATCAGTCGAGCACCTAAAGGTGATGGCGGCCTTAACAGTCGAGCCTGCTTGCGCATTCAATTTACTTCTTTTTTTTTTGACTTATTTGAGGGGCAAATAAGTAACTAAAAGGCGGTGGTCGAGCACCTAAAGGTGATGGCGGCCTTAACAGTCGAGCATGCTAACGCATCCTCTGATGGCGGCGATGGCGGCCCTTATGGTCGAGCGAGAAATCCCTCACCATATGAATAGTGAGTGACTCCGTCCCTTATGGTCGAGCACCTAAAGGTCCTTATCAGTCGAGCACCTAAAGGTTCAATTTACTTATTGGGTGGGGGGGGCTTATGGTCGAGCCTGCTTGCGCATCCTCTCCTCTCCTTATCAGTCGAGCCCCCTAAAGGGTCCTTATCAGTCGAGCACCTAAAGGTCCTTATGGTCGAGCACCTAAAGGTGATGGCGGCCTTATCAGTCGAGCCTGCTTGCGCATTCAATTTACTTCTTTTTTTTTTGACTTATTTGAGGGGCAAATAAGTAACTAAAAGGCGGTGGTCGAGCACCTAAAGGTCCTTATCAGTCGAGCCCCCTAAAGGGTCCTTGACAGTCGAGTGTGCTTACGCACCCTACCGGTCCTCACCATCGGAATGGTGAGCCCCTCTCCTCTCGATGGCGGCCTTAACAGTCGAGCATGCTTACGCATCCTTTTGGTCGAGTCTGCTTACGCATCCTTATTAGTCGAGCGTGCTTACGCACCCTACCGGTCCTCCTTAAATGCTCTTATTATATATAGGCTATCCTCTATATAAGAAATCGGGAATAGCTCTGGTGGATCGGTTTAGGGGACTTCTAATATAGAGGAGCAAGAACAAACCGAGTTCCCAACTCCAACTATACAGCGGACAACCACGAATCTATCAACTTGTTTCATATAAATACCGAATTTATACATATATCTAAGAGACTGGTGTTATAGTAGGCACCGCTTTGAAAGCCTTTGAAAAGACTGCCTTTTCTCCGAGCTCGATCGACACTCGAACGATCAAAGAAAATGAAAGAAAGGTGCGAAGCCGCTTGTCCCTCCGGGGGCAAGGAGTTAGTGAGATAGAGAGGCAGACGTGATTCAACAGCCTTATTTCTTATAGTCAATAATATAGGATTTATAGCAGTTATTCTATTGCTATTTTGAAGGTCAATCCATGCCATTTATCCCTCCCTCCACTGCTCCCCGAGATCTCTATTTTGGGCCATTCATTCCCCAATTATTTCCCCATCATCCCATATTTCTGCATCCAGTCTCAGATGAGTTATTTACAACTCCTGTCCATCCCCCTTCCCCTCCCTCCACTAAAGCGGTACGAACTTGAGCAGCCTATTCCGGCGGGAGATAAAGTGAAGTGAAGCCCTCTTCACTTCAAGAAGTATTTGCTCTGCCTTATCGATGCATGAAGAGGGCGGGCCGTGGTTGGTCAGAGGCCGGGTAAGAGAAAGGAGCAATATTGATCTAGACTTTCCCTCCTCAAAATGAAATGAATGAAAAGGAGGTGAAATGGGTGATGGTAGAACCCGTGGCGGTACGTGGATTACTAGGTTATTGCCGCTCGAGTAAACACGTTTCAGGACATAACACACCTAAGAAGCTCAAACTCAGGCCGGCCAAGGTTCTGAAACACGATGTGAGCTCGATCCTCCGCCTGCTCTTCATGCAAGAGGTTTATATACCAGATTGTTCCCTATGGTTTCCGGAGGTGTGCCCATTTGGTTCATTCCACTAATATTGACCCTAGCACATGATTAGCGAATCAATTGATACCTAAGTCGATACCTAATGATACCTAAGCCAATCCTATAGTGAGTCCTATAGCTACGTAATCCCATAGCGAATCCCATAGCCAATCCCAAAGCCCCGTAATTGATCAATAATTCATCGCATCAGTTATATACGTGAATCCTACGTAATTGTAACCTAAGCAGATCATCATCTCTGCTACTGATCCAAACTCATAACCACATAAATAGTGCCAGAGCCTATTGATTGACCAAGTCTCACTAGCATCAGTAGATTGAACAAAGCAAGCTGGGCCAACAGAACTAGTATCAGCAGCTGCGCTCTTGTAGCCTCGCTATCTATAATGTAAGCATCTACCCCAATCATAGAAGAAGGAATGACCTGCGCTGTTAATTACCAGCATCCTCACCAATAGCATCAGATAAAGCAGTAGCAAAGGCATAACCTGTTGGAGTTTCTCCCGTAGCACCAATTTTTTATACTCCAGGCGCAGAATAAGTAGTTCCGGTACCAATTTGATATCTTCCATGCTTAGTTTATCCCATAGCAAAGTGACCAAATCCCATTTATTGACCATGGAAAATGAGGTCGATCGTCTGGTCCAGTAATGGTCAAAAGCGAGCAAAGCCTATTTATTAAGGTCCCGGAGGGGCTTGCGCTTCCTAGTGCAAGGAGAGGTCGTAAAAATGAGGTCGATCGTCTGGTCCCCCGGGTGGAAAAGCGACTAATACTCAAACTCACTACAGCTGGTGGACTCGCCCTATCCATCGATTGTTAACCAACGATGTTGGGAATACGTAGGTAGGGTCAATCATGTTTTTCCGGCGGGTTCTTCAGGTCTACTATATGATAGAAACAAGGCCCAATCTCCATAGTTGATAGTTGAGAGTAATTGGTGGTGAACTAATTTCTTCCGTCCGGCCGTACACCCGGAATGGCTACCTACTTCCAGGAACCGTACCTGAGATAGAGGCGCCCTGCATTCGGAAATATTCAAGATATTTCAGATTGATTTCCATCAAGGCGGCATAACAGCGAGCGAGACCTCCGATAGTCATGGCGGTACTGTTTGTTCCCCCGCTAACCCTTTCCCGCTGCTCTAGCTGCTTCTTACTCTGCTATTGGTGCTGGTGATGCTGCTGGGCCTACTGCTTAAACTACTGCTGCTGCATAAAGGTAGTTGGCTGGTGGCTTGGCTTTATGGCTTGGCTACTTGCTTTTGGGTTTACTAACTGCCTATCTCTAGGATCAACTAAGCCTATCTCTAGGGCCTCCCAACTCTCCGCTGTAGAGCTGACTAAACGCTCTAGGACCTCCCTACTCAATCTCTGTGGGGTATCCCAACTCACTGCCTCTCTCTCTAGGGCTAACTAAACGCTGTAGGGCTGACTAACCACCTATCTCTCTGTGGGTTGCCACTCAATGGCTTTCTTTCTAACCTTAGGCTGTACGGTTATTCCCACAATGCTGTTGGTCTTATCTCTGTCTCCAATAGCCTATCTCTTTCTTTCTAACCTTAATATGGGGCGGTGAAACTGAATACTGTAGGTTAGACCCAGTACTCTTGTTGCCGCTAACTGACTGACTTGCCCTATCGGCAGGGTTTCTCTCGCGGTTAAGAATGGCTATGGGATAACCACAGAAAGCATTGGGGTTATACATTAGCACTAAAGTCAAACCCGTACATATAGGGTGAAAGAAATAACTGGGAACGGTTAAGAATGGCTTGAAACCGATAGCAGTTTCACTCTCTTTCCTTTGCAGGATGGAAAGCTGTTCAAAATACGGGGTTTTAGCAATTTCTACACATTTCTGACCACCTTCCCCTAATAAATCGATCTTGCTCTCGAAAATCGGGGCTGGCTTATCCATTGAGCCAGAACATACCTGTTTATATATATACTACCTAAACCCATTTGTATACCTAATTTCATCAACTAAGCATCGTACATAACCATTCCCGATAATACGGGTCGAGCTTGAAAGGGTGAGATAGGGAATAAGAACAGCCTTTAGGTACTCACTCGACCAAAAAAAGAGTACGAAAAATCGTGTCGCTCACTGTATATTGATTGACGGGTTAGCTACTGGCACGGGCATTGATGGGTACAGTCATTGCTTTATATCCCCGTTGCTTCCTGCACTTCTCTATTTCCCTGCCTTGGTGGGACCAACCCTTACGAAAGGGCTACTCCACTGGTTCCGGTAAGATCGATATAAGTGGGATCATAGATAAGGTAATGTAAGTGCCCTAAAGAAGTAGTCCACATCTGCCCAAGCAAGGAGTTCAGTTCAGGTTTGAGCTTGAAACGAACCTTCAAACTCTTCTCTCCTTAATATAGAGTCTATTATATACGCATTAACAACAGGAGATCGACCCTCAACTGAAATCCTTATGTTGGTCGGTTAAGCCCATAGCCTTATCGCGCGAACTAAGGCAGTCGTTAGTGGTGAGTTAGCGTGTTACAGCACTGATACAGATATCTCCTTGCACTAGGAAGCGCAAGCCCCTCCGGGACCTTCTATTCCACTCCACCACTACTTTTATATCCTGTCTCTGGATGGCTAGATGTATATTATTTTAGATGGCAGTAGCCCCTGTGATTCCCCGCTCCTGTTCGTTTATCCCCTGCCCCTGATCAATGATCTATAGTTGCAGTTGGTATGGGCTTCTCTGATCTAAGTCCTCGTGTTAGGTGCCCGCCGTAATTACTTATATATCGCTCAAGGCTGCGGGAAAGATAGGCGCTTCATCTTCAGTTCTATAGGGCCTGCCCATCTTAGGAAGTACCCGTAATCTATCTAAGTATTAGCTTACCACTAGGGGTAGAAGCTTTTAGGATTGGCTCGAACTAAGCCTACAGTATCCCAATGCCGTCAGTGATCTCCGGAGCCCTGCGTGTGATGTAAGGTTTCGAGGGTGACACGGTCATAAGGTCTCGATTCGTTATCCTTTACTTCGGTACATTACATCATTACTACAGTCCACTGTCTCGAATGGATACGCTTGCAACTATATTTATCCCACTCATAGGTTATTAATAGTACGACGCGTGCTATTATTGGTGTGCCTTGACCGCCAGCAGAGGATCCGTAGCCTACTAGAAAGTTTCGGAGTGACCGATAGAAAGTAACCACAAATGCGCTTCGGAGATGTTTCGGAGTTCTTTAGAAGGGAAATGCGGAGTGAATCGTTCGTTCACTAAGCATTGAGAAGAGTTTTACACCACCTCAGCGATCCCAGCCATACCATCCAGCCATACCACGCCTTGATATATGGGAATTGAAAGACTGAAAGGTGGCCCTTAAGAGCCAGAGATAAGGCCAGGTTATCACTTGTTAAAACCACGGAGTTTCCCTCTCCTTCTACTATTGGGAGCCTGTTTGCACATCCTCTCCTCTCCCTTATGGTCGAGCACCTAAAGGTCCTTAACAGTCGAGCCCTGCCTTCATTTTACTTATTGGGTGGCCCCTCTCAAATAAGTAACCAAAGAGCAACTCAAGTTCCTCTCCTCTTCAATTTACTTATTGGGTGGGGGGGCTTATGGTCGAGCCCCCTAAAGGGTGATGGCGGCCTTATCAGTCGAGCCTGCTTACGCATCCTTATCAGTCGAGCCCCCTAAAGGGTGATGGCGGCCTTATCAGTCGAGCCTGCTTACGCATCCTTATCAGTCGAGCCCCCTAAAGGGTGATGGCGGCCTTATCAGTCGAGCCTGCTTACGCATCCTTAACAGTCGAGCCCCTCCGGTCCTTGCACTCGGAAGCGCAAGACCCTCCGGACCTTCCCTTTTTTGCATCCTTCCATGCCTCTCTTTGATGATGATAAGTCACGTGTGGTAATTTTGAACTTCATTTTACAAAGCAATGTACACTAACATTCACACCAAGGAGTCTTATGATCCCAAGGCCAAATGAGTCTCTTCTCCTCTATTTCCTCCACCTTTATCTCATCCTATTACTCTTTGACCACACGAGGAAGAGGGTTATCCTGTTGAGGCTATAGATGCCTTTTGTACTAACCACGATGTCCTCCATACGGTTAAGACAGAGCCACCTCCACATGATCCTTATTATAAGAAAGAGCATCCTTCCTATAGCCTAGCCCCAACTGGCTATTTGACTGAAACATGTGTTATCGGATTGAGAATATATAGATTGTTCATTGGATTTCCTCTTGTTGTTCTTGGTAGTTTGATAAATGAATTAGCCTGAGTTGTTATAGGTAGATTGGATTAGTTGGTTGTGGTGATGCATGCTTGTCGATGATAATGCATATTGAGATTGATCCTCCCTTAAGAGAGATAGACCAATTCTTTATAGAACGATGCAGAGTCATTGTGATAATGCATGGTATATAGAGATATGTGTATTGCTCTTAGTTGACTATTGGTTATTAGTAAACTAGATATGAAACAACTAGATTTGGAACTGGAATTAGATAGGATGCTAAATGTGCTCTAGCTGCTGCTTCTGCGACTCAATGAATAATCGTTCAAGACTGCCAACTACGGAATGTTTCATCATCGAAAGCAACTGGTCAGTCGACTTCTGAATCTACTGCGAGGAGACTGCTTCTTTCATCAACTTATATATCGCGTCTTTAGGTATAATAAGAATTAGCTGCGGCACTGAGCGAAGGTGTGATAGGGATAATAAAAGAGACCGTGTGGGCTATGGGACTGGATCTGTATCTACATCTGTAAGCTCTGCAATTGGTGCTACTGAAGCTGCTGCTGGACCTGGAACTAGCTATGCTTATGGGTAAACTACTGGTGCTGCTACTGCGTATGGATTTGGATCTGTACGAGGGGAAGCTACTGTCTTTGCTATTGGAGCTACTTAAACTACTGCTAGGGGTGCTGGTGAATCTGGAACTGAGCAGGGGTAAGCTGCGGGTACTGGATAAGCTACTGATAGGACTGGGTAACCTACTCGCTATGGGTCTTACTCTTTATCTCGATCTCGATCATGATCTCTCACTTCATCCCGAGCACCATAATCACGAGCACGAACTAGCACTACGACTGGCTTTGGAACTACTGAAACTGCACCCGGCGTATCTCCATCTCTCTCTACTGGTGGTGCTTATCAAAAATCGGAATCTGGCTCTATATATGTGACTGGATCAACTGCTGTTCCAACCTCCTAACCAAAACCATAATCTAAAGATGAACCAACCGACTCAACTGCCTCTGTCTCCGCTGCTACCTCTATAGGCTAGGTTTACACTGGCCCCGCGCTTCGCCTTATCCCCCCTCCAAAGAGCTGATCATTGTAGAGATCCCACGTTTAGTTATCCTCGCCACAGAGGGAAGCCAATCTAATACTTCATGCCCGAAATATTTGATTAGCGCAGCTAGGTAAATAATAAGTACTTGAACGATTATTCAGTAGTCGCTCTATATAAGTTGATGAGAGCCCATTATTCATAATATGGTACCATTTCCCACTTTAGTTGCTCGGTGAGTTCTTGTTCCCTAACAATAGGGACCTACAAGGAGATCAACTTGTACCTGCCCTAGCCAAATTCCTTCCTGCGTTATATTTATCCATGCTAATTCCTTCCAGCATTTAGGATGAAGCCAACGCTGCGAAGCGAAGCGCGAAGGTCGGTTCAACGCATAGAGGGGTGAAGAGAAAGCCTAACTAAGCTTCACCAAAAATCGGATCAGCTATGTGGTTCGGGCATAACATAAGTGCAGATGACGGGCAGGCCTGATGACGGGGATTAAGAGATAACGCTTACTGAGTGACTCTTAAAGGCCCCTGACGAAAAAAGCCTAAAGTCAGATTCTGAGAGTGGGAGGGCCTAACTCCTTCTTTAAGGCGGACCCGGCTTTAGGGCTTGTGGGCTTTCGACTATCTATGCATCTCACTTTGTCCCAAGTAACTCGGCCTTTATTGGTTTCGTCAATTGGTCGCCTCGAGTGTTGCTCGTCGGGGCTGAACCCAGCGATGAAAGCTTAACCTATCAATCTCTATTCCTGTCCGCCTTGACCGATCAATCTCTATCGGTTGTGCTAGAAGCGCCCTATGTGCTCAGCCTTGAACGTAAATGCGTATGGTTAAGCGTTATGAGGGGTACTCTCTTACCGCATAGCCCCTCTCTCTTGGGTGGCTTGGCACACGGCTTGGCACCAAGTCATGCGAATCACACCAATAGACCTTGATTTCCATTTGGATTGTGGAAATCACAATCTCCGTTGGCTTGCCCTGGTCTCGGGAATCCACAGTTAGCGACATACTGTCATGGGGCACCTAGTGATTGGATTGGATTCCCACCATGGAGGCTTGCACCGTCTCGTATTCAGTTTCTGCAGAATAATAGGCCTCGCTCGCCCCATGTAGGCCATGCAATGCTGCAATCCAACCAGATATATAGGCACCCATACCTTGCATAGCACGTCTTCGCCAAACCTATCCCGGACATGACGAGATGTCACATACCTGGCCCGAGAAAGGTAGGTTTTAAGGTTTGGTTTCGGTAATCGCTACGATCAGTGGGGGCTCCGCACACCATATCATCTCTTCCCCCATCTGCACCAGAACCTGACCCAACCATCACAGGACACCTCGTCATCCGCTCATGTTCTTTGACTTTTCACGTACTTATCTGACTGTAGGGAGGGTGCCGAACTTATGATGGGCTTGGGTAAAGCCATCTCCTACCATAGGTTACTTGGTAGAAGTATAACCTCGGAAGCACGTATTATATTAGAAAATCGTAAGCTTTCTTATGCACGTTTTCGAGGGGAAGTTGACCTTACCCAAAAAAGTCAAAAAGTGGAAATATATAGATTGATTCAAATCAACCCCATCTGATGCCAACAACCAAGGTCTTCTGGTAAGGGCCCGGTCTTAGTCCTGAGCTCTGCGTATAACCTTACCCTCTAACTCACACCCGGCCGGTAAGTGATAACCTTACTTACAAGCAGAGCATAGCGATCTGACAAGCAAGCAGAGCGCGTTCTAAGGCCTCTCCTTATCCTAGTCCTTGTTATAACCTTTAAGACACCTTGACTTGCCCGGGGGAAGTGCTTACCTGCACCTGTAAGGGTAACAATAGCTCCTATCCCGGGTCCATAAAGGCCTTAAGGAAGGGGAAAGATGAGGGGGTTTTGACTAATGTGGTGCGCCAGCCTTCTTCTCTTCCCTGCCCTAATGTATCTTAGGGTCTATCCATTCTTTGCCTTATCTCTCTCCTCCCTAATAGCCACCACTTCATATCCTTATCATTTGAAACGATCCGGCTTACCGTACTAGGTAATCCGTATCCGCTCTCTCCTCAACGCTGTTAAACAAAGCCTATGGTTGTTTTTCGAATGCTTCTGCTCTCTTATCAAAGATCTAGGCTCCCCCGGGCTCCCTCTCCAGGTGCTTCCTCCGGTTCCCCGCTCCTGGGGTTGTAGGGGGGTTGGTCGGCCTATGGTTGGTTGGCCCCATGGTTTATGGCCTATGGCCTATGGTTGGATTAAGCCTTTATCAAGAGCTGTAGTTGATCGATCCATCAAGAGCTATAGTTGAGCATAGTTGGGTTTAGCCAGAGTTGAGTTTATCAGGCTAGAGTTGAGTTTATCAAGCTAGCAAATGCAAGCAAGCAAGAGCAAGCCCCTTTAATTGAATTGGGTCAGTCAAGTCAATCAAAGGCAAGGGCAAGCCCCCTTGATTGAATTGGTGGGGTGAATGAAAGCCAATCCGAGTCAAGCCGATGAACGAATGAATGACTGGAGTG
>Ga0181469_101085_pt1 | contig 10322 bp, 6 predicted proteins | sample InSIn2SAF170_2_FD_119081 | JGI IMG/M metagenome (GOLD analysis project Ga0181469, IMG submission 119081) | Clean room microbial communities from NASA Spacecraft Assembly Facility at Jet Propulsion Laboratory, Pasadena, California, USA -... ... | reverse complement strand
GGTAGTACTTGACCTTGCGTTGTGCCTCATCGATGTAGGGTTGAGCCTTCTCGATGTAGGGAGCTGCACGGTCCTGAGCCTGCTGAGCATACTGGGATGCTTGCTGAGAAAAGAAACAAGGAATACAGAGGGGTATAGTGTTAGTTCGCATTCAATAGTGTTTCCACGGCATCTGTGAGCAATCGGTTGTTCGATTCTGGCAGCCTGCTCGTTTGAACTGTTCATCGAGCTTGAATGGTGCAGAGGACTGGTGGTGATGCTGGCCAGTGTAGATGGAGTTGTAACTTACTTGCTTAGCTTGTTGGCCGGCTTCCTGAGCACGGTTCTGAATATCTTGACCAGTTTGTTGAGCACGTTGTTGAGCAGACATGGTGGAGGAGGGGGAAAGGTGTGGGAGGTTCGATGAACAATGCAACTGGGTGGGGGTTGAAGGGGAAGGGATGCAGAAGAATTGGTGGTATGAGATAAGAGGTGTATACTAAGTGATAATGTGAAGAACTGATATCGGTTGGTTCAAACTATAACTTGATGCTGGTTAAGGTGGTGGCTGGAGAGAACAGAGAGTGGGAGGGTGATGAGTCAGAGCAGTGATGCCCGCCGTGCTGGTGTCTGCCAAGAGAGGAAAGCACCAGCAACGACCAAACAGATGCAGAGAGAAGCAAACCAACACCAACTGAATGTAGAGTCGACCATCACAACAATTGACCATCTAGGCTCACACTTCATTGTCCCGCTCCATCCGTCCATCCTCCCCCATCCTCTCCCCACTCACCCACACTATCAGCCACATTCCACCATCACTTCCTCCTTCCTCCTTGCACTCCTTCTCATACCTCTCGCTCTGCTTCTCGTAGAGTACAATTATATGGGTCAGAAACATTCAGCCACAGCTAGTCAGGTCGAACAATTAGCTAATCACAAGGCCAGTATGAGTAAGGCTGGGGTAGAATTAGCTACCTTTGGAGCTGGTTGCTTCTGGGGAACAGAGAAATTCTTTAAGAAACAATTTGGCCCTGCACTAGCATCGTCTGTGGTAGGTTACATGGGTGGTAAATCCTCTAACCCTAGCTATGAACAAGTCTGTACAGGTACTACCAATCATGCAGAAGTCCTTCAAGTTGGATTCTATCCAAACAAGGTACCATACAGTGATCTAGTAGATTTCTTCTATCGTATGCATGATCCAACTACACTTAACCGTCAAGGTAATGATCAAGGTACACAGTATCGAAGTGTCATCTTTACACACTCTGCAGAACAACAAAAAATTGCTGAACAACAGACAGAGAAGATGCAACAGAGTGGTAAAGTGAAAGGTCAGATTGCGACACAAATTCAATCAGCAGATGGTCTCACATTCTATCCTGGTGAACCTTATCACCAAAATTATCTAGATGCTAATCCAAATGGATACTGTAACCATCGATTGCGATGGTAAGCTGTGATGGACAAATATACACTGAACGTATCAATCCTCTCAGTATCACTCAACATATGTAACATTCTAATTTGTAGCTAGCCTTCATTCATAATGTTCGACCACCGATTGCAGAGTTTGCTGTGTTAAAGGTTGCGCATGTCGGTTGCAATGCATGCGCTGCATAATTTAGTTGTTGGTAGTAATTGACTGAACGAAGCAGTACGTTGAGCGGCGCGTGATGATGTCGGAATGAGCAAGGAAATATGGGGCGAGTATGTTGGGCGTTTAGCAGTAAGCGAAGTGAGGTTACATTGGTGAAGGCGGGGAGTGCACGAGAAGACAGTGATGAGACGGTGATCAAGCTATGACAACTGGGCGTTGTTTGCATGTATCCACTTCGGCCAACGACGAGTGCAATAGCTTGGTTGCTTCATCATCGGAATCTAGCTCTGTTGGTTGTTGTGAGTGGTGGATGCTGTAGAGTGTGGTCATTGTGGGACGCCCGTGTGCACAGTTGAATGGCATCTCACACATCATCAACTCGTTCATCAGATGGCATGCAGCTTCAAAGGGCAGTGGTGTGCCAAACATCATGGACATTCTGCATGCACGGCTTTGTATCAAGCGATGCACTGCTGGAGAGAATTGTCGTTCGTTGCTGAATGTAGTAGTGCTTGTAGGGGTAGCAGCGAGGTGAGAGATGTGTTCGCGTAGGTCAGCCGGAGTCAGGATGGTGTCGAATATCTGTGGAGCGTAGGTGACAAGTATCTGATGTTTGCACTCTGATGTCAAATCAACACTCCAACACCAGCGTCTCAATGTCTCGATGTGAGTTCTGACCACTTGGGCTTCTTGTGCAGTCCATTGCAGCACTTGTGGTGGTGCTACTGCAACCATCTGTAAGTGATCATGGACAGTGGACATAAGTCGCTCGTAGTTGGTACGTTCATCTGCTGCATGCTGATCCACAGCTAGCACTACACCGTCGCAGTCCAGGAGGAGAAACTTCTGATCAAACTGACCGAGCATCCGACCGCGGCGAAGCATGTCACGGGTGATAGTCACAGGGAGCTCAGCTGCTGGTAGCTGAGGAGATAGAGAGCATATGCTACAATCAACGGGTGGTGGGTGGACTGAAGTATTGATGTCACACTGCTGCAGCTGTCTCTTCGCTTTCTTGTTCGATTTGTTCACTTGTGCTTCACCGTGTGCTAGCAGGTTTGACAGCATGCTGTGTATGCGGTCTGCAGTTCGGGTTCGTGACTTGTTGCCATCGGGTGGCTGCTGGTATTTGATCTCAGCTGCGACGGTTCGTTGGTTGTCGATGCGCATAGGTTGCGCTGGAGCAAGTGAATCAGCTGTTATGGTATCTGTTTGGGCTACACACAAGCAGCATGTGCAGTCGTCTGCACCTTTGATCTTTGACTGAGCACACAGCGTGCAGTGACAGTGCATCTTGACAGGTGGAGACGTCAGCGGTGGAGTCAGTTCGAGCTGTCGAGTGTGGTCACCACCTGCACTTGTTTGCATCGGTGACAGGCGAGCTGCTGTGCCTTCATCAACTGCGACCATTGCCTGAGCTAACGAGCGTTTGGGAGGCATTGGCGGGGTCATCTCAGCTAATGGCACAAACGTGCGATCTGATATCATCCGGTTACTGTTGCCACCTTCTGGTAACGATGGTGAATGCCGAACGTAGGGAGTAGGAGAATGAGCATCATAGCGGAGCTGTTGGAGGTTGTTATAGCGGGCGGAACGAGATGGAAACAAGTAGCGATCGTGTTGTTGTGTGTGTGGATAATGACAATAGAGCCAATCACGAAACATGTGTTCGGCGTGGGCTAGTAGTTGATCTTCATCGACAAAGCGGCAGGTAGATTTGTGTGGATCAAAGTGGATGTCATAGATGGTAGGAGAGCACTGAATGTTGATAGCATAGTAGCAGTAGGAGACGCCTCTCGCCTTGGTACCACTCGAGCGTACGCCGTTCCTGATCTTGCCTGCCGAAGCTTGCAGCTGGCGAGCACTGGCACTACGATTGACTGTTGCTACCTCAGCATCATCTGTATCAAGCAATGTAGATCCAAGCACGAACTTGGCAGCCTTCTTACAGAGTGCATCAATCAACTTCTGTATTGGCTTATGCACAATGGGACGCCCGTTGACGTAGAGATGTTGTAGGTCACGTGAAGGAAAGGAGGTTGTGAGACGACTGAAGATGCCGGTAAAGGTGAAAGGAGAGGTAGAGGAGGCTGGTGTCACAGATGTACGCTTGTGATTGGTTGTAGGAAGTAGACTACTAGTGTGTGGAATAGGTAGCAACTGTGCTGCCAAATCTGGGTGATACACATGACTGAATGAGAGTTGCAAGCTACTGACTGCTGGTTTACTCACCAAGACTTGTTGGCTGCAGTCATCTACCAATGTGACTGTCAATGCAGGATGCACAATACAGATCAGAGAGATACGTTGTATGATTGTAGTTATGCTCCGAGCAGCTTCCTGCTTGGCTCGAATTTGTCGCACAGGAATCTGAGAGAAGAGGTTGGCCACTGTGATGAAGGTACCTGCTGTAGGTAGTAGCTCAGTGCGGTCACTGCAGTTTGCTGGATCTTCAGATACCAATGAAACCAGTCTTCCATACTTGATGTGCTTGGTAGTGGTAGATGAGAGTTCAGCACTGGTAGGTGCTGATTCGTGCTGTGGTGCACCGTGTCGCTTGGATCGCTTCCTCGCGCGAGTGGAATGATGCGTGCTGTCAGGTCGACTCTTGATGATTAGTTCTGCTACCTCACCAATACTGCTGAGAGCTTCGCCACGCCAGCCATAGGTAGTTAGTCTGTGATTGTATTCATCGATAGAGTGACACTTGGACGTGTGGTAGCGCTCAGCGACACGCTGCATATCAGCGGGTAAGATGCCGATGCCATTGTCTGTAACACTACAGCTGAGGTTGTTGACATTTAAGTGTATGGTGACTGCTGTTGCCCGTGCATCGAGGCTGTTGTAGAGCAGTTCTTCCACACAGCGGCTCAGGGATTCGATGATGAACTCACTGCGAAACGCTCGCACGATAGATTCATCGAGCTTGCGGATACTCATTCTCGCTCTAGGTGTACTAGTTGATGGTGGAACAGTCTACATGGCGAAGGCTATCGTCCAGCTCTGGTGTGTTGCTGATGGTCAGCTGCGATGCTGGAGTTAGAGTGAGAGGAAGAGAATCATAGAGGAGAGAGGAGAGGAGCAAAGTGAGCAAGAGAGAGAACAGCAGTAGCTGCATACGCTCTGAGACAACTAGAGTAGTACTGCAGTAGTTGAGCCTGTTGTAGTGTGACAGGCGTGGTCCTGCTGGTGTGACCCTGCTCTGCCCCTGTGCTGGTCAAACTCCTTCCTCCTCCTCAGAGACAGCTGAACAAACTCATATAGCATATAGTGGTGCAGATCATGGCAGTTGCCCACTACACGTGTAGAGTTGTCGTTATGCCGCTGCTTGTACTGGCCTGCGACTATGCTGTACAAGCAGCATGGTGAGTGAGTGATGCAACCATTCAGCGCCTCATCGAAGAAAGCGCTGGGACCAGTAGTGTAGTTGCTAAGTACAGTAGAGATGGTGCTGTATTTTGCTATAGTAGGCAGAAACGACAGCCCTCTGTATCAGTCTCACCTAACTGTGCCCCGCCGAGCCACGCCAGCCACTAGTCCACCAGCCGCTGCCAGCAGTCGAGATGATCTGCTCTCATTCATCCTACATGCGAGCCTAGATGCAGTCGATCACAAGATATGGACTACCACACATGCCTATCTCCATCAAGTTGACAAGTTCAACGACATCATCGTATCAGCCTACGTAACAGCAGGCAACATCAAATTGCTGCTACTACACGACAGCCAGCTGATGATGCAACAAGCTGTCAACCCCAACAGCAGTCGACACCATCATACACAACAACAACTAGATGACAGTCATATCCGACAATTCTTTGAATCCATCTACGAGTTGTACGTCGTATATCTACTGCACCCCTTTCACTCTGCTCAGGCAGTGATTGAGGATAAATTGTTTGACACGAAGGTCAAGCAGACAGCAGTCAAGTTTCTAGCTAGGTGACATGGTGTCAATGCGTTGTGACCACTCTTGGTTCAACCAGCAGACACCAATCATAATCCACCAACGCAACAGCGCCGCCCAATGCATCGGCCAGCTCGAGGGAGAATGATCAAGCTAAAGCCATGTCAGCCAATCTTGTTAGTCGGTTCAAACCTCGCCCTGGATGGTGGCAGCTTCGACAAGATGTCGTTGGGTTGAGTCATGGTCGGTTGTTGGAGTTTAGGTGCGGCAGCTGGTTGGAATGACTTGCGAGCACTAATGTCAAAGGCCAGTGGGTCGTTCGCTGAGAGTGCAGAAGCAGGGGATGGCGAGCTGCCGAGACTGCCAAGCGAAGCAGTCGCAGGCTGAAATGGAGCTCTCCTCGCAGGTAAGCTGTCTGCTTGAAAGTCCGGCGTCTGTGTCGGCTGGTGGGAAGCAGGGGAGTTGATTGCAGAAGCAGCGGGCTGAAACGCAGCACGCTTAGGCAGTTCAGCTGTACTCTCAACGCCAGCACGTGGTGCAGATGCGTTGTTGGTTGGCGAGATGATCTCACCACTTGCAGCGGGTGCGAAGTTTGCTCGCCTGGGCAAGTCAGCAGTAGCATTCGCTAGATCGTGCGCTGTGATGCCGGTTACGATTGGTGCAGGAGCTGATGGTGTCATGCTGCGAGCTGCAGTGCCGGTGGCCGTAGATGATTTGTTGTGGTACGATGGTACTTGATATGCTGGCAGCGATGAGTGTGTTTGTGTGCCAGCAGCAGCAACCTCATCCAGTGCATTAGCTGCAATGCTCCGTTTCCAGCCGAAGTCTGCAGCCGACTGATTGTCATTCAACCGTCCTGACTGCGATGCAGGTTGACGATGTACATCCCCACCTGTCAACTTCTTACTATTCATCTCATGCCGACTGTTGAACGACAGATCCTTCTTCTTCTGTTGTGTACCATCATTCACACCAGGCTTACTTCCTATAGTAGGAAAGATCAGTGGTAAATCAATCTTCGGTAGAATCCACTTGTCATGGTCTTCCTCATAGATACTCTTACTCACAATATCATCCACATCACGATGATTTAATACACTCTCTGTAATAAGTTTATACAATCTTAGTTCCTTATAGATCTCACGTATATTTTGTAGATATCCTTCCTTCTCGTTCTCCCATTCTCGTGTGTATTCATGTAGTTCATCCTTTAGGGATTGATAGCGTTGTGTGAGGGTTTGGAGTTTAGTGGTTTTGATTTGAAGTTCAGAGTGTTGATTGGTGTATTGATCAGTGAGTGCTAATTTCTCTTGTTCTATACGTTGTGATTCTAATCTCTGACGTTCCATCAATCTCTCCTTCTCATGTCTTTCCATCTCTAATAATTTCTGTTGTTGACCTTGTTCTAATTTCAAAGACTTCAATTTCTTTCCACCTGCAAGGACTTTGGTTTGGAGTTTATCGAGTTTAGTTTTGAGGGCTGTTTTTTCTTCTTCAGATTTACCTGTTAATTCTTTGAGTTGATTTTCGAGTTGTGATTGAAGAGTATATTGGAGGTGGAGTTTACTATCCATCTCTTGAGCTAGGTCAATAGCTAATTGTTCGTGTCGTTGTTTTTCGACATCAATGCGTGTAGGTAGATCTACGTCAAGTGCAGCTACTTGTTGTTCAATGTTGGTTTGTTGTTGAAGGAGGGTAGATTCGGTGTCACTTGTGGCATTACTGTTGTTCTTCTCTCGTTCCATCCGTAACTGTTTCATAATATCCTCCCTCTCCGCCTCCAATTTCATTCTCAATTCTTTCTCATTCTGCATCTGTTCCTCTAACTGTTGTGCATACTGTGTATGCATATCTTTCTCACTGGCAAGATGTTCAATATCTTCCTGTAGGTCATTGTATTCGTCAGTGACACGGTTGGCATCTTCCGGCGAGAGCATGGTGGTGGAGGTAGTGTCTTCGATACTATCGTTACTACTAGCAGCAGGTAGTGCCTTCGACATACTTGCACTCTTTGATTGTGTAGGTTGCTTACTCCCACCAGCTGCAATATCAATCCCCTGTTGTGTCAACAACTCCTTTAACCTCTGAATCTCTGACTGATACTCTCGTAGTAGTGCATCCTTTGGATCCTCATTGATCTTAGGGATGTTCTTGATGTTCTTGGCACGGTTGGCGTAGCGTAGAGTGGAGAGAGTTTCATCGTAGTTGTAGTCTGCTGGGGAGATGGCTGCAATCATCACTGTCTTGGTGTTGCCTCCTAGAGAGTCTTGTAGGAGACGAGTGAGCTTAGAGTCACGATAAGGGACGTGCACACGTTGAGCAGCTGTAGTTGTCAATGTGCAGTAGAAGTGTGTTAGTTATGAGATTAGAGCAAAGTAGCTTCAGACGGTTGGCGCTGTTAGTATGCCAACCTACCATTACTTGTGCCACTGTTAGTGACCAATGCACTAATGACATTTCCTAAGGCCGACAACGACAAATTAATCTTTGTCGCTTCCTTCAATCTCTGCCCACTTGCCTGTGTCTTACTCTGTCTCTCACTTCCAGCTAAATCCACTAAATTCAATTTTCCTACCCGGATCTTATCTTTTCCACCTACTGCTTCAGCAGGTTCACATGTCTCAATAGTTATAGTAAACAATGAATGTGATCTACTACTATCTGCATTCATCAACGTTGCACCAACACTCCTGTTATTATTCCCCTTGTGCATTAGATCTTCAATCTGTTCTATACTATTAACAGTCACTTGTATCAAATTCTTCACATATATACCTTTTTCTGTATCTTCCTTGATATCTAGTCGCTGTTTTGGGTTGTCACTGAGGAGATCTCGTACTTCCTCATTGTAGATTTCTATGTAGGATGTACGTACTAAGAATTGTTTGTATGTACCTTCAATCATATTCTCCTTGTTAATTGTAGTAAAGATTTGTTGAAATGTTGTAGGTATAATACCTTTCAGTTCTGGGTCGGTGGTGTTACGTACACCTTCCATAGTAAATGTCTTCCCACATCCTGTCTGTCCATATGCAAAGATTGTACCATTGTAACCTTGCATCACTTGTTTGACTAAGTCATATGCTGTATGTTCATAGACCTCACTCTGCAGGCTATTGTCATCAAAGACACTATCAAATGTAAATTGTCGATCAGTTTCATTGTCAACTAAGGTACTTTCTTTTTTGGCATCTGGTTTTTTGATTTCTATAGCCATACGTTTGTGATCAACTACTACTATCTTCTGACAGCCCCGCTGCTTCTCGGAGCTGTTCATAGGGCGACATCGCACAGATACACGCACACATTCACTGGGCATGGTGAATGTGATTAGATGATTGATGTGGAATTGGAGCTGTGTGTAATTACTGACTCGGATTCGAGGTGCGAGATGAGTTGCTCACTGCTGCTACCAATCTCTGTGGAGCATGGAGCTTTCTGGTGTGCAGCGCATCGAGTCAAGCTCATAAGTAGTCAACCAACACGTAGTCTTGATCCTTCAAGTGGCACTGACCTGGCAGTGTAACTAGTAGGTGCATTTTGCAGTGTTGATTGGTCTGCAGCCGCATCTCTTTGCTTCGATCGGTCGTTCCACCCACCTGCACAGCGGCTCTGCTGACACCCAGCATCACAGACTGCCCATCCAGCAACACAACTGATATGTACGATTGATTCACGTATGTACTTCGACTGTTGGAGGTGTTCTGAGCATCGGCGCAGCATTCATGTCTGCGATGACGGCAAGTTCAGCTATGTGAGCGGTGTGGGAGTCAAGTTCGATCTCATCGCTCTACAGTAGCTAGGATCGCTACATTAGGATCAGTGAAATTCTGCTACTAGCTACGCAGCATTATTCCTTCACAATGAGCCAGCCCTTGGATACATCGGGGTCCAGTGCCAGCAACAACGAGACATTTGCTAGCTTCAAGGACACGAGCAGCCGGGGCGACCATCTCATCCTAGCATCACCCTCCAACCAACAACAAGCTCAAGCAGCACAGAATGCAGCGAATCGTCCAAAACGAGACAGTGACTTCACACCCCTTGCTGACCGACCCAAGCTCACTGGCAGCACCAGGATCAAGGTCCCTCACATGTACTCTGCCTCTGCCCCTCACAGTGCCACACAGAATCTACCGAAACTCTCACCTGAACAACTCAAAGAGTTTCAATCCTACGAACCTATAGACATAGAAATCAGTAATTACAACCTACAATTCAATCTACAACCTACCTATCTCCTTGATCCTACTACAAATCAACCCTGGATCTACTACAATGCACAAGATCCACAATTCTACTATCAGACACCAAAGGAAGAAGACACTATCCTCACCCTCTGGATACTTATCAAAAACACACAATTCCTTAACGGCACCTACACCAAACGTCGTCTTGTAGAAGAATGTTATCGTCAAAACATTCATTGTCGCCTCCTCAATCCAAACAAATTTGATCTTGCTGTAAGTCAAACTGGTCAATCAAGTTGTATCTATGGTGGAAAGGTCTTGGAATTACCCAATATAGTAATTCCTCGTTTAGGTGCATCTGTAGATTATTTTGGTCTTGCAGTGTTACGTCAACTTGTATCACTAGGTGTCCACGTACTGAACCCTGTAGAGAGTATTGAAATTGCGAGTGATAAGTTATTTACCCATCAAGTTCTATCTACAGCAGGTATACCTATACCAAAGACTGTACTCAGTAGACCCCCCATTAGTATAGAAGAGATAGAAAAGAGCATACGTGGTGCTACAATGAAACGTACCAATTTTCGAAACAATGATTATCTACGAGGACAGAGAGATAGAGATAGTGTAGGGGGTGGAGGTG
>Ga0181469_101084_pt1 | contig 10329 bp, 9 predicted proteins | sample InSIn2SAF170_2_FD_119081 | JGI IMG/M metagenome (GOLD analysis project Ga0181469, IMG submission 119081) | Clean room microbial communities from NASA Spacecraft Assembly Facility at Jet Propulsion Laboratory, Pasadena, California, USA -... ... | reverse complement strand
CCGAAATGGTTTCTGGGGCGTTGGATCTGGACCTTCAGATCAGAGGGTGGTCAGGGTGTGATTGCACGTGGAGGTTAACGAGGGTCCCAGCAGGTGCTTAAGTGCAGCGGCATCAGGGTTAATGATGGATTTAAGGTGGGATTAATGACTGTAAGTGGGATTTTTAATCTTTTTTAAGGGATAAGGGGTATTAATATAGTTTATAACTAAACTGATGGGTGGGGTTATTTATACAGATGAGTTTAAATATTTACGGGGTAATGAGTTTTCTGGAATTAATATATACAAGTCAGAAGTTAATATGAAAACGGTGGAAATGAATTGCACTAAGCATATGTTTTTTCTATGATTTGTTTGCTTTTCGCATATATGCACTATCCCTTAGGCTAAAGTGTTTTTGTGGGTTTTTTGGGAAAAAGGGGTTTTACGTAGGGGTGATTACTTTCCCTAGGCCAATGGTGTTTTATCCTTAGGAAAAGGGATTTTATTAGGGAAATGAGGGGGAATGGAGGGAGATGAAGTTCTATGAGGGGAATTTGGTACTTGGTATCCAGAAGTCATTGAGCCAAGGGTCCCGTCCCTCCAAAAGTCAGAGAAATGCTTTTAACCTCTTTGACTTAAAGTTTTTTTTAGCACTTTGAACTTTATTATGGGAAATTAGTTAATTAAAAGGTGAGATGAATGAGGGGAGTTAATTAATTGGCTCTGACATCCATTTGCATGCTTAATTGCCCATTTACATTTGAAACCTATGATGAAAAATGATAAATGTACTTTTGTCTAATCAATCATCATGCTTCTGCAACCTTTCTTCTACTTACCCATCTGCTCCTTCTACCATTTTTTCTTCACTTTATTAGGGTGCATTTGAGCTAGCAAACCATTATCAAATATTTCTCTTTTTCTTTACAATAGTAAACCAACTAAATCTAACCTTATTACATCCAAGGGATCAGATTAAACAATTGAGCTTCTTTTATTTACTCTACCTATCTAATTATCTACCAAGGTTACACTGTTTGGTCAGATTTTATTCTCTAACTATCAACTTGAAATTTAAAGCATGGCGTAATCAAGATTAAATAGTTTGATTACCATGGATTCTGGCATAAATAAAAAATTACACAAAATCATTATTATGCATAAAGTAAATAGTAGTGGCATTTTTACTTGCACACTTTCATGGTCTTTTGTTTTTCAGGTTCATATTTTTCACTTTTTGGACCTTTTCTTATTCTTTTTGTCCTTTGATTTTTCTTTTAGGACATACCCTCTTTTCATTTTTTTATTTTTTCAATATGGAAAACATTTGCAAAAAGCAAAGGTATGTGCATATTACAAGGCTTAACCTTAGCCATTCAAAATTATGACTCCTATTTGTATAGGAACCTAACAGTGGCTCCACTTGGGGATGGCATTTCCTTGTGAAATGTCAAGAACTTTGAGATCAATAGCCTTGGAATTTTGACTTCGGTTACCTTGTGATTTGTCACCTTTCAACCTACTTTATTCATACTTATGATAATAAATCCTTAAAAGCTTAGGGCCTTCTCTCCGGGCTTCAACTCTAACGGTTTACCATCCAATCCAAACTAGAATTTTTCAAAAATAAAATATACACACGTTGCAAACAACAATTAGTAACTAGGTTCTATGTAATGTTTGAGAATTCGACCATATACTGGTCCTCCTCCTTCTTCAATACCATCTAGTCCTTTAAGGAAGAAAGCATTTTTCCCTCTGTAAGCATAAATGATATAGGGGCCCTTCCATAGGAAATCAAATTTCCCATGCTTACCCTTATCTTCCTTCCTCGAGTCCCACTTGAGTACTTTATCACCTAAGTAGAAATCATTTGACTTAGTCCTTCTATCAAAAACCTTTTTGATCTTTCCATGAACAACTTGAGATCTAATATAGACCTCTTCTCAAATTTCCTGGAGATGAAGAGTCTAGTTAATTCTCCTGTGAATGTCATTTGGTTCAGATTCTAGTTCTTGGAGCATCTTCATCACTGGTACTCCCAAAGAGGATGGAAAAATAGCTTCCATGCCATAAACTAGCTGATATGGAGATGTACCAATTGACTTCTTGGTAGTGAGTCTGTCAGCCCATAAAGCTTTGACTAACATCTTGTTCCATGTTTTCTTATTATCTTCCTGTAACTTCTTAATAATGCTCACCAGGCTTTTGTTAGAAGATTCTGCCAGCCCATTTCCTTATGGATAGTAGGTTGTAGAATGACCTAGGGTGATGTGATACTTATTGCAAAATTCTATCATTCATTTGGATTTAAAACCTGTTGCATCATCAGTAATGAGCTTGGTTGGGCATCCAAATCTAAACATAATGTTGGCTTCAAGGAAGTTAATGATAGCAGTATTTATGGCTTGCCTTGAAGGTATGGCCTCTATCCATTTTTTGATATAATCTGTGGCTCTGAGGATCCACTTATGTTGGAAAGCGGAGGGTGGGTGAATTTCACCAATGAAGTCTAAACCCCATTGTTGAAAAGGCACTTCAACAGTGATTGGTTTAAGGGGTAATGGTAAAAGTTTTCTTTTCCGTTCAAAAATTTGACACTTGTGACAAGAGGTCACAAATCTCTTGACATAAAAGAATAAAGTTGCCCAGTAGAAACATGCCCTCAAGATCTTATCTGTAGTGGTTCTCCAATAGAGGTGTCCACCACAGTCCCCTGCATGAAAATCTTGTAGGACTTTGTCAGCCTCATCTTTTATCAAACAATTAAGGAGAATTCCTTCATGATCATTCCAAAATAAAGCATTGTCAAGTATACAAAATTTCAAGGATTTCATTTTTAAAAATCTACCCTTGGTTCTAGATAATCTAGGAGGAGCTTGTAAATTTTGTAAAATGTAAATTATATCAGCATACCATGGTGATTTAAAAAAGGCTTGACTGATTCATGGAGTTGCCATCTCCTCTCCTTCATCTAGTGCAGCAGTAAAGTTTATGTCTAAGGCCTGATAGTTCAACTCAGCCATAAGTTTGACTAAGCCTTGGCCCTTGATTAACTTTGTGGGTTTGATCTCTACATCATACTCTAATATAGTAGAAATCCATTTTCTCCTTTTCCCATCAGGACCTTCGTATGTCAGGATATCTTTGACTACAGAATTGGGAACATAGGCTACTATATGAGAATACAAAATATATACCCTAAAATCTTTGATAGCTTTGACTAAAGCCAATGCTTGTTTTTCCATTATGTTGTATTTTAAGGGAGCAACTCTCAAGGATTTACTAAAGAAAGCAATAGGCTATTCATATCCCTGGTCATTTTTCTACAGTAAAACTGTAGCTATTGTATGCTGAGAAGCAAAGGAAAAAAAATGAAATCCCTATTGAATTTGGGACTGACTAATACCGGGGTTTTTGTCAAGGCTAGCTTGATGTCTTCAAATGATCTCTTAACTTCGACAATCCAACTTAAAGTCTAATATTTTTTCAACATGTTATTTAGTGCCCTAATTAACTCTGCAAGGTTATAAATAAATCTTCTCAGGAAGTTAATCTTTCCTAAAAGGGCTTGTAGTTCTCTGATATTTCTAGGGTGTTGTATCAGCAAGATGGCTTCAATTCTTACAAGATCTATTCTTATGCCATCCTTAGAAATGATATGCCCTAAAAATTTCCCTTCTTCCAATCCAAATAAAGATTTATTGGGGTTCAAGGAGATACCATACTTTCTGCATTTTATAAAGATCTATCTTAGATGAACTAGATGTTGATTGTCTGATTTCAAGAAAAGAGTAATATCATCAAGATATATCATAAGGAAATCATGGTTTTATTTGGAAAAGGCAATATACATAGCCCTCTGGAAAGTAGCTCCTGGATTCATTAGCTTGAAAGGCATTTTGACATACATAAAGGTGCCCCAAGGACTGATAAAAGCTGTCTTGGGTTGGTCGTTGGGGTGAACCAAAATTTAATTGTAACCAGCAAACCCATCTAGTAATGAGATTCTGGTTGCCACAACTACCCTTTGTAAGATGTGGTCCATTTTGGGAAGAGGATAATTGTCTTTAAGTGATGCTTTATTTAGGTTTCTGAGATCTACAAAGAGTCTGATCTCACCAGTTTTCTTCCTGGTTGGGACCAAGTTTAAGACCCATTCAGAAAACCTTATTGGTGCAATTATCTTGGCATCATACATTCTCTTAATGTCTTTTTCTATTAAAGGTAACAAGACATGATTAATTCTTCTAAGCTTTTGTTTAAAAGTTTTTTGATTCTCTTTGAGAGGAATTTTGTGTTGGATGATGCTGGTGTCAAAGGATTTAAGGTCCTCATAGCTCCAAGCAAAAACATCCTGAAATTCTTTCAATAACTCAATGTATTTCACCTTTCTTGTTGAAGGGAGTGACTTTGATAGTTTAATTAGCTTGGGATTATCTTCAATGCCTATGTTACACTATTCAATATCAGATTTTAATGGTTCCATTTTAGGCTTCCTAGGAACATCATTTGAATCAAATAAATCTTCCAGCGCGGTTAAACCTTTTGGTAAGAGAGTATCCTTGAGATTGATTATTTCACTTTCTTCATTAATTGTTTCATCAATCTCGACCTGTTCTAGGTTGTCTATATTTGACCTTGTGAATTATGTGGGATTAAAACTATATACTTCATTATCTTCTAGTTCATTAATTGTTACTTAATTCGTAGGGTCTAGACCTATGGATGCATTAGTGTCTATATTACCGTGTGAAAATTCTCCTTCTAAAGTTAAGAAGTTGTTTATCTATCTATCATTTGAAAATACTTGCTAGTTCTACACATTATCTAGGATTGAGGATCTGTGCTTGAACTCAGTAGTGTATTGATGGTTAGGTTGGAAGGGTAATATGCAAGTACTAGCAAACATTGCTAAACTATGGGCTTGCATATTGTGCTTCCTAGGAACTGCTGCAAGTTGTGCTTCTAGGAAAGTATTGAGTATTTCTAAAAAGGTTCCTCTACAATAACCTAATCTAGTGTCTTTAGTCATATATACACCCTTAATATGATCTATAAATAGCTCTGAGCCTCCTATGACTGAAACTCCTTGAGCACCTAAATTCCTAACTACTTTGAGACCTAGAATCAAAGCCTCATACTCGACCATATTATTGGTATATCTGAAATTTAGCCTATAGGCATGGCCCTTTGAGTGATTGTTTTCTAAATTATAAATCCATACTCCTACCACAACTCCTAATGTATTTACAGAGCCATAAAATTCTAAATGTCATAATATTTCATGTACATAGTTCTCATCAACAGTATCCCATTTATTTTTATTTTTAGCAACCTCATTACTTTCTTCTTTGCACAATTCTGAAGTCTCTTTAGATTCATTAGCAGTAAAAACTGCAATTTCTTTGGTTCTACAATAACACTGTTAGGAGTTTCTTTTGGTGTTTGATTAGTGTTGAACATAATAAAAGAGTCTACATCTAAATGCATGGAGTAGATGGGATAATTTTGAGGTCTATTTTGGCTGCTTACCATATATTTCATGAAAGTTTCTCTGTACAGTTTCTTGGGTTGTCCAAACACAAAAATTGTGGCATATGACATATCCAATTGGAGTGACCCTTGAAGCTTGGCTCCCGAAGATCTGGATAGCAGCATGCCATATTTTGGTGGAACATCATCCACCACAATGTCCATGAGGATGCTCTTGGCAGGATATTGAACTAAAGTGATACACAAAGCTTTGATTAACCCTAGACAATCTACTTGACTTGAATCAAAGGAGAAAGTCCTTGTAAGGTCTAGTGATGTCTAAATTCAATTTTCACATTACCGATTTTGGCATTAGGTTGTGAGAAGCCCCATAATCTAACATGGCATTGTGTAGTATTTTATCATGAATATTAAGGCTAACGTAAAAAGGTGGAATTCCTCCTTCTTGTGGTTTTCCATTAACATCCGGTCCAAATATTAATTCTGGTTCATCATTAAACAAATTGACTGAGTCTTTGTTTTCAGTAATGTTAAGGGTCTAATTTACCTGTGATTTGTAAGTTTCATTTTTAACTAGTTCGGTCAAAGGGACTGAAATTTTCAGCTTGGATATCTCTACACCCAAATTGAATGATGAGGAAGGGTTGTCGACGTTTGAAACAAGGTTTTGAGTGGAATTAACTTCCTTTTGTTTACTTGGGATTTCCTTAAGGGGAATTTCACATCTGGCCTTATACGTGTCTTTCTCTGGTTCTTTAAGCGGAACTGATGTGGATGGTTGCTCAACAGAAGGTTGGTTGGCAGTTATTTCTTCAATGATGGGACTAGGGGGATTTTGATTTGGTCTAGGGAGGATTTGAAGTACCTCAGAAATAGGAACTTTATTTGTTATTTTGGGTTGATTTGCCATTGCTTTCTTAGATTGGTCAAGAGGACCAACACTCTTTTTTCTTCTCAAGTTATATTGTTAGTGCACTTCAAATATGGAAGAGTCATATCCCTGCTTATAGTCAAATGACTCTCCCGACTAGGTTTGATACTGTTGTAACATATGCAATTCTTCCTCATCCTAGGAGAGAAATACAGGGTTTTGATCATCTAATCCCATTAGATTGATTTGAGTGTCTTGTTCAGGATCATCAGGATCAAATGATTCTACATAGCTTTCTTGAAAAGGGGGCCTAATGTTTTGATCAAGTCCATTCTTTCCTGTGTTTTGGTTTTTCCTGAAATTAGCATTCCTAACTGGGGGTGTTTGTTGATTATCCCATGTTTTTCTATCTAGGTTGTTAAGTCTATCCATGATTATTTCTACAGTTTTATCCAAAAGATCTACTTTACCATCAGAGGTTGAAGCTTCATCAACGAATCCTACTCTTCTTTCTAACTTTGCTCAGGATTTTTTGGCTAAAAGATTAGCCTCTACTTTTACTACATTGGTTTGGCTTTGCTCTAGGGTTGCAAGCTCTCTTTCCCTGAGTTGGTATGCCATATCTAGATCAAAACCATCAGGGAACTTCATCATTGTAAGATTAGGAGGAGGTTTAAGGTTGGCTGGGATGGCATTGTAAGTGCTATTAAACTTAGTGCAGCAGTCTTGAACTGATTCTTTAGGACCTCTCCTAATGTTTTCATACTCATAAAGTATCTTCAATGGGTTTTTCTTCCTCTCTCATCTCTCGATGAACATCCTATGAAATTTTGTCATATCTACAATACTACCAGCAGCTAAGTTTCTAAACCAGGTTCTAACTTCCCCAGCTAATATTTGGGAAAAGAGTCTCATTCTTACATCTGCATCATCTATCTCATGTAACTCAAAATAATCGTTCATTCTGTTAACATGTTGTTGAGCACTATATAAGCTTGTAACATCAAATAGTTGAATTTTGCTTTGATAGTCCTGAGGTAAGTCATGTAACTGACCAGGTAACACCAAAGGGGCATATCTATTGGCCATGGCTAGATATTTGGCTTGGCTAGGGGATAACAGAATATTTGTTTGGGTTGAGGTGGAGATGGATGAGCTAGCAGTGCTTACAATTGAAAATGAAATATTGCTAATTGAAACTTGAGTATTAACAATTGAAGTTAGAATATATACAAATGAAACTGAAATATTAACATTGGATGAAATGGTTTCTATAACAGAAATTGCGATAAAAGGTACAGTTGTGTGTATAGGGGAGATGGAAGTATCTATGAGCAAACTCAACGGGCTAATGGGTGAAGTGGGAGTGTCTATAGGTGGAAACATGATTCTAGGTTGTATAGGGAGCTATGGAATGAATGGGCCAGTGGAATGAACTATAGTAGAAATAATAGATGGTGTGGTAGTGATGGAAGGGGTATTAATAACGTTGGAGGATTGAGGAGAAAGTTCAACAATTAGAACAGTATTAATGGATGATAGGGGGGGTTCAGAATATATTCATCAAGTGATCTATTAGCTTTTTGAACTTCAAGGTCTGCAATAAAATCGGGATCTAGAATAGTTTCATCAAGGACATTTTTAGATTTCATTTTAAATGATGAGAGATCAAATTTCACGTTGAAAGGTAAATCTTCTAAAAACAACCACTCATCAGGGCATGAATTAGCTTTAACTAAAGGTGTTTTATTAGCTGAACTTTCCTTTTTTTTGGGATTTTCTTATAATTCTATCTGGATCATCCACAATAACAACAGGGTTTGGATCCGGGTTGGTCCTGCTATAATGAGTTTTCCTGGTAGCCAGAATTATAACTTTTTAAATGTTTTTTAATGTAAATTTTAAAAATTCTGTAAAAACTACCTTTAAGGGGCTCAAGATGATGATTAAGATTTCCTTAAAGATTTAGGAGACTGAGGTTTGTTCCCCAGTATGGTCACCACTATGTTATCACTCAAAACTTTTCCTTAGAAGTTTTGGAAGAAGGGAAGGCTTCAAGGTAACCAAAAGCCAACTTTTAAGCATAGGATCTAGCCAACCTATGGCTCAAAGAGGGCTCTCTCTATATGGTTTAGCTATGTTTGCTTAGATATTAGGCTAGTTCTGGAGTTCAAGGGGGTTTTTGATTTGTATGAAGATTTGGTGGTGGAATCTTTAGAACAGGCAGATAGGTTGATGCTTTTAGGTCATTGGGCAATGAAGTCAAAGAATGGGCAGCAAAGTTGGAGTTAACTCACTAAAGGGAGTGTTCCATGGGCAAGATAGCAGAGTGAAGTACAAATCCTTGGACTAAATGGTGGAATGAGTCTTAATAGAGGTGAGAGGGCAATAACGAACCCTCAGACCAAGGCTAAGATGGGGGAAAAGCAGTGAATCATGAGTAAAGGGCAATTAAGAATACTTTACTATAGACCAGAGGAGAAACTATGGAAGCTGAGCAGTTAAGAATTACCTAGCTAAGATAGTTTAAGAGAAAACATTAAGAATGTATAACAGTAAGATAGAGTGCAGTTAAACAAAATCTGAAATATTATTCAAACTTACAACATTCAAACTTTTGAAACATTTAAGATCATGAAACAACTGAAAGAAAAATAAAACAACACAAGAAGATTACTCATTTATGCTCCGCTCTGCACATGAATCCCATGAAATGTCTGATCTTTATTCATCAACCCAGCACACTGGCCCAATCAGTGATACAAAACTTTACAGTCCTTTGAACAAAAATTCTATTGAAAGTACAAGAATCCACCCTACATACTTTGATTTATGAAGTATTTATACAAAATGTTTTTACAAAATATCCCAAAGTAACTTTGGAATTAATCTAGGAAATACAAAATATCTTCTCGCAAGAAGATAGTGACAACTATTGAACTGTCTTCTTGTTGTACCTTTTATTGTGGTTTAGCTAGAAGTTTATGGTTGCTAATGCTATGTGCTGGCCAAAGGATGATGTCTTCTATACTAATACTCTTTGACATGGATACTCTTTGACCCTGTAACTATTTGAATCTAATGCTCTTTTACCTCATTGACTATGTGTTTGAATTTTAACTGTGTTCTGTTATAGTAAGTCAGTAAATTTTTCCCATTCTTGATCTATTGGTAACAAGAGACTCAGCATTCTCCGGTAAGTTTCATCTGCCTCAGTGTATTTGGCAAATGAAGGCGTATTTACAAATAGATGTTTTACCTCATGCTGGAGGTAAAATAGATTTTCAAATGCACTGAACAATACCTTTCTTAGTTGGAGTGGCCACTTGTTGTCTTGCTACATCCCTGAGTTTGTCGTTGTAATCTCCTTGTTCCATAAGTTTATCATGAATGACTAAGGGATTAGGTAATCCCTTTTCCTTTAGCTTATCAAACTTAGCCATGAACTTGTCAACGACTACTTGCATTTCCTTGCTTTTTTCCCTCTCGGTGAGGACTTTCTTTACCTCCGGAATAATAGCAGTACTATCTTCAATCTCTAGTTCCTATAATTGGTACTTGTTTTTTGAATTTAAGAACTGGATGAGCCTGGTAGCCTCTCTAGGCCTATTGGCTAATTCTATCTTTACTTTCTCAATTGGATCTGTTATTAATGCTATGAGATAAATCTACTCGAAGATGACCTGTATAGATGGCCAAATATCATTGACAGAGTCAATGATATTGGCCCACAATTTTTCCTTGGCTTCTCCAAGAGGCTCCTTTAATGTCAAGTCCCTTTCCATTGACTTGAGCTTTTCCTTTATCCTGGCAGCCTTCTATTCCTCCTCTTTCTGCATAATCTTTGCAAGCTTATAGTTTGTTTCTAGGCTTGCCACCTCTTCCTTTAGATAAACATGTCAATGATATTGGCCCACAATTTTTCCTTGGCTTCTCCAAGAGGCTCCTTTAATGTCAAGTCCCTTTCCATTGACTTGAGC
>Ga0181469_101082_pt1 | contig 10331 bp, 9 predicted proteins | sample InSIn2SAF170_2_FD_119081 | JGI IMG/M metagenome (GOLD analysis project Ga0181469, IMG submission 119081) | Clean room microbial communities from NASA Spacecraft Assembly Facility at Jet Propulsion Laboratory, Pasadena, California, USA -... ... | reverse complement strand
AATTCAAAGTGAGTAGGAAATTTGTTTACTGTATATTACTTATGACTTTTATCTAATTATTTAAGGGATAACTTTGGTTTATTTGATGTCGGAAGCTAATTCCGAAGTAGTTAAAGATTTTAACAAATAATTAAAGGAAGAATTAATATTAAAGAGTAGATTATCAAGTTTTCTTTTAAAGTTTGAGAGATGCAAAGTCTTCCATGATTTTCAATACATAATGGAGCTTTAAAAAACATTTCTATTTTCATTTTCATTACTGAGACAATTATAAATGAAACAGTTATTTGAATAGTTATTAAAAAAGCTTTGTATAAAATCTCAAATTTCTCATTAGAGAAGGGGTTGGAGGAATAACTTTGGAGGAAAGAATAGACTTGTGATTCTTGACAGTATGATTGCACTTATTGTATAGACCGATCAGTAATGATTTTATAATGTTTCGCCATGCAATTTATACAATGGACTTAATCACTTGTTTATATTGCATTACTTTACTTAATTCATGATCCTCTCAGTTATTAATATTGTCAAAGGAATCAAATTTAGGAAATTTTCAGTTTCTATTGTTTTATTGACTAAAAACATTTGTTGACGGTTAGTTTTATTACAATATTACATACAGATATATGTATCACAACAGTGTATGCTCCTATTCTTTATTTTGATTCTTATAATTTGTGCTTAAATCTAAATATCTATTGACAAGCTTGTAGTTGACTTGATTAACATTAGTTTGTCACAACAATTAGAGGATTTGTTTCTTTTCAGGTATTCATACTATTAGTAAATGAACATATGCTTGTCTTTTGAGGGAGAATGGAATGTAATAATACATGATGTTGTTTTAATTTTTTCTTTTTCATCATGATGAGTAGCCAATAAATGGGGTACAAGTACAACCAACACTTCTTCTATATTTCTTTTCCTTTATCAAATTCATCTCTAATTTGTGTTATTTATTTTCTCATTGCATACACAAGGTTTTAATTGTAATTGTTGATCTTTTAATTATTATAAGAGCCCTTCCCAGAATCTTAACCTCTCTTCCTTCTAACAACATAGTTTCATATCGATAATTCGACCATACTTATTTGTTGAATTCTAAAATATACTTCAATTACATCACTATGGAATACCCCTTGTGTTGAAAGGGAGGCCAGCACTTGTCACCTAAAGCGGGAGGGTTTCTAACCCTCAGTGAATGTCTTCTTGGGTTGTTGGTAGTTACTAGGGAAATCTGGGAACTAATATTCTTTTGGCGTCATTGCTAGGGAACGACGATCCAGGTTTTGTTTCCTCTACTAACTATGTTAACGATTAGATATGTGACCTATTGGTGAACAAGGCTATAGATTTATGTTCCTTTTAGGATTTAAGGTAAATATTCCTTATTTATTTATTCACCTAGCAGCTCATTAGTTGTTTAACTTGTTCATTTCCATTTCAATGGAAATTTCATGTACTTCTTCAAATTTTTTCTCCTTTTAATTTTTCTAGCATTGTAGGTTCCGCACATGAGTTACCAAATAGATACACAGGATGCTTACCTTCCCTATTTTCAAAACAATGAAGGAGATAACACGACACAACACCTCAAATACTTTCACAACTACAAACCAAATAGGATATTACACCAAGAGGATGTTCTCATGGAACTCTTCATGATGTCCTTAGAATATGATGCTCGGAAATGGTACAGAAGACTCCCTCCAAGTACCATTTATCTAGATTTAAACAAGAATGAAAATAATATAGATATAACCATAAATGAAAAGATGCAGTAGAAATAACACTTCATTTCATTAATATCAAATACTGAAATATGCTTACAAATAGAATGGAAATAAGACTAGCTCGGGCGATGGTAGCTTATCTCTCAGAAGAGATGTGGTGGCTACATGTCTTTGAATTGTGTTATAATGAGGCTCAAAGGCCTATTTATTATTGAGAAACAATGGAAAACACTAAACATAAAAAAACCTAACCCTAGGAGATGAAGCCCCAAACTATGGGCCTCATTTGGGTAAATTGGTACGTCAACTTCCTAGGGTCGTAACTTTGGCATATGATCTCCATTTGACATGCACAATACCTCGTTAGAAATATCTATTTGAGGAATACAACTTTTGAATGACGAACATAGTCTATGACCCATGTTGGTCCCATATTTCCAAAAAAAGGTCATTTAGGGCCTCAAAATGACTTTGGAAGTTCAAGACCTGAAAAACTACCAAATATAGTAAATCGTGCTACAAATAAGGAAACTAAAAAACTGAAAGAAATAATGGTGGGGGCTAAGTGGAATAGGCGAGTGGTCACCAATATTCACTTGGATCATTCCTCCCCCATTAGGAAGCAATGGTCCCCATTGCGTTTAGTTCCTCCATGAGATGAGGAAACTTATGCTGAACTTGGTCCCTGGTGAAGGATTTGGCCTACTTTGACAACTCGATATAGTTGGATCCTTTTTTGTCGGGTGTTCTTGATCTGCGCATCCATGATCTGATCAGTTTTGGCTTATTCCATGCAATATGGATTTAGCTCTGTAGGTGTGAGTTGTTCTGCAATGTTTGATGTGTCTAGCAATGGTAGGAAGTATGGTCGAAGGTTGTCCACATTGAACACTGAGTGTAGGCCAAGAAATGGGGGAATGATGAGTTAAAATGCACTATCTCCCACAACCTTGGTAATGGTTTAAGGACCATATCAGAGTGGTCTGAGTTTTTGATAGGCTCCAGTAAGGCGTTCCTTCTGCAAATGCAACCAGACTTTGTCGGCCACCTGAAAATTTTGTGGCACTCGATGTTGATCATGTCACTACTTGTACTTGGAATTTGATTTCTCTAGAATGTCATGGACCTACTAGTAGATATATTGGATGTGCTCAATGAAGTTGTTTGCCTTATCGGCTTTGGACTAGACATGAGCCGAATATGCTTGAGTAGGTGCAAATGGTATGACCACATCAATGGGATGTAGTGGCTGGAATCCCAAGCCCAATTGAAAAGGGTTATGGCTAGTCGAGTTGTGGGTATCCCGGTTATAGCTGTACTAGACATAGGGGAGGCTCTCATGCCATATGCATGGATGCTTTGAGTTGTACATGTGCAGAATGTGTACAATCATCCTATTGACGACCTTTGTCTAGCCATCCATTTGGGGATGGAAAGTTGTGGACTTAGTGAGCTTGGTGTTCAGCATTGACCAGAGACTGGACTAGAATGTACTAAGGAACCTGTTGTCCTGATCTAAGATGATAGGCTGTGGGATCCAAAAGTGTACCAACACTCGTTCAAAGAAGAGTTTATTAGTGGATTCTATTGTGATATTCTTCTTGCAAGGCACCACAATGGCCATTTTCAAGAATCTGTTGACAACCACAAAAAAAAAAGTCGTTGCCATGCTTAGTGGAAGGAAGGCCCAACATGTAATGCATGGAGATGGATTTCCAAGGTCGACTAGGGGTAGGCAATGGAGTATAGAGGACTTGATTCTTGATGGTCGGTTTGGAAAAGGCGCAGGCATTACAAGATCTAATGTACTCCTCAACATCCTATTGAAGATTCAAACAATAGAAATACTTCTAAAGTAATTCTACCATTTGCTCGACCCTGAAATGCCTAGTGGCCCAACTGTAGTGCGCTTCCAAAATCATCTTGGCACGCTCACTTGAAGGAACACAAAGGTGTCCTAGGTGGCATAACAGGGCATCCTGGAGGTGAAAATATGGAACGTTCTAACCCACCAAGAGCATTTGGTATGTGTGGCTGAATTCTGGGTCACTTTTGTAGAGAAGTGGTGAATCAAAAGTCTCATGTCCACAAGAGTTGAGCACGGTGGTTAATGCCATGATTAGTGGTCGGCTGAGGTAGTATGCAACATTATTGGTGTTTCCCTTCTTATACTTGATATTCAAATGGAACTATTGTACATGTATGTGGACCACTTTCAATGGGGATCATTCTACAACTCCCCTTGCATCTATATGAACTATAGGGGTCGGTGTACTGAGTGGATGACCGTTTCCTTCCCTGAAATGTAATGCTTCCATTATTGGTAGGCTTGCATAATGGAATACATCTCTTTGTCATAAGTGGGATACTTCTGGACTATGCCTAAAAGTGTCTCACCGTGATATGCCACTGGATGCCCCTGTTGAGTAAGGACTGCCCCAGTAGCATAGTAAAAGGGATATGTCTCAATCTCCAATGGCTCTTGAAAGTCTAGCAATGTGAGAACTGGTGCAGAGAAGAGGTGATTTTTCAACTCTTTGAATGCCTTCTGTTGATATTCAGACCAAAATAATTTTGGTTTAGCTCCTCCCTTGGTGACTTGACTCAAGGGCCAAGTGATATGATACAATCCCAACATGAACCTATGGTAGAAATTGGCAAGACCTAGAAAGTTGCGGAGCTCTATTAGAGTGGTTGAGGATGACCAATCTAGAATGACTTGGATCTTCGTTGGATCCACATGTACCCCTTGTTCATCAATAATGTATCACAGATATTGAACCTAGGTCATGCCAAAAGTGCATTTCTCCAAATTTTCACACAACTTGTGTTGCCACAATGTTTGGAGAACCTATCGGATGTGGTGGAGGTGCTCTTCCCATCTCTGGCTAAAGATCAAGATGTCATCCAAGTATACCACTACAAATGAGTTGGTGAATGGCTGCAAGATATCATCCATCAATGTCATGAAGGTTTAGGAGCATTTTTCAACCTAAAAAGCATAACTTGTTGAAAATAACAACAAGAAATGATAAAAATAGCAGTGCTATAAATAGGATTTCAGGTACCAATGTTGGAAATGGCAAAAATGAATGATAAAATAGAAATGCTAAAAATAGCATTGCTATAAATAGCATTTCAAGATAGATTCCAATTTTAGTTAGTCTTTGAACTGAAATTGAGAATTAAAATTTGAATTTGATCTTAGCAATCGTTTGAAAAATAATTAATTAATTCATCTTGAGTTAATTAGTTGGAGAAAATCAAGTATGAAGTCTATGTGGAGACATGCAACAGTTATCCTTTTCATTGAGGAAGTTATCCATCAATTAAGGAGATAAGCTTGAGTTGTAATTTTGAGTTGTAATTAGTTAGCTCAGTTAACTGAGTTAAGTCTAGTTAGATTAGTTCCAACAATTGGAGGAACTGATTGTGAGTTCAATTAGTTAATGCATGCATGCATGTAACTAGTGTAGTTCAGATAAATGAATATTCTCTCATAAATAACTCATGCATCTCAGTTCAGTCAGACACCCAGTTGAGATTGGAGGAAGGGACAGTGTACTATCAATTAGAGTATTTTTCCTATATAGGAAACTCATCCATGCAGAAGGAATTATCTCCTTCGGGATTACACAATTAGATAAAAGGTTAGAGAGTGTGTGAGAGGTAATTCACACAGGTGGTAGCTTTTGGACCCCAAGAGAAACTGCGCAAGGAAATAGGAGGCTTGGAGGGTAGAGAATAAGGTTATGAGAACCTTTGATTGTCTATGAGTAGAAGTGAGAGATTGTACTGAGAGCCGGATAGCTTTTGAGCTAAAGCTTTATGTAATCTCTGCTATGTTTCCACTTGTTTGATAATACAGATAGAGGGGTTTTTAGTTGAGGCTTTCCCTAGATTATTTTTCTGAGTTATGTGTGATTGATTTTTCATTCTCTGTTATATGTGTTCTAAATTAATCGTGCTCAAAATTGATTAAGCTTCCACATTTTTATTTGTAGAAGTAGATCTAGTATATTTATTTAGTACATTGCATTATCATGTGATCTACAGTGGGAATTGCTACATGGTATCAGAGCTAGCTAATCTATACAGAAATTGCTACATGGTATCGGAGCAAAGGTGATCAAAGCAGAGAAATGTATACAAAGAAGGGAGAAGTTTGAAGTTTGAAGTTCCTGATTATAGAAATCAAATTATTATCACATCTCAAATTTCACCAATGGCGTTCAATGGTTTAAGACTCGAGTATGCCTTGGATGGCAGTTCAAATTATATAGCTTGGAAGGATCGCATGGAAGTGGTATTAGAGGACAATGGGTTGAAGGACTTCATTAATCAAGAAGTCCCCAAGCCAACAGTTGCTAATGCCCAAGAATTGGCAGAATGGAAGAAATGTGTGGCTAGATCGAGGAGGATTCTTCTGGAGGGAGTTCGAGACCACATTGTCTTGAGTCTCCATGGGAAGGAGACACCATTTTTAATGTGGAAAACATTGAAGGATCTATATCAGAACAACAACAATCAGAGGAAGATGGCACTGAAAGACAAGCTTCAGAAAATTAAGTGTGAAAAGGGCGAAATGATATCTACATATCTAAAAAAGCTCACCACCTGTAGGGATGAGCTTGGAAGTGTAGGAATCACAGTAGTTGATGATGACATGGTGAGCCTTGCTCTCCTCAGTCTTCCTAAGAGTTGGCATAGTTACCAAGACTCGGTAAATGGAAGAGAGAAACTGCCAAATTGGGAACAAATTTGGTTGGATCTGATGCAGGAGGAGATAAGAAGAAGCGCCATAGATGGTTCTTCATCCAAAGAGGATGAAGAAAATTGTGCCTTAGAAAGTAAGGCAAAGAAATGGAATGAAAAGGATTCTCATCCCAAATCGAGTTCTTCCCATGGTGGGAAGAAGATTGACAAATCGAAAGTGTGATGCTTTCATTGTCATGAGGTGGGCCATTATGCAACAAATTGTCCACTGAAGAAATCCAAGATGGGATCCAAGGAAGGATCTAAAGGTGAGGCATTGGCCTCATAGTTAGAGTTGGATATTACCCTCGTCGCATGCATGGTTTCATCAACGATGGGTTGTGGTTGGTTTCTTGACAGTTGAGCCTCATTCCACATGACTGACGATAAGACTTTGTTCAATACCTTGGAGGAGAAATACCTTAAGATACTCGTAGCGATGGGTAATTATGAAAAGTATAGTGTTTCAAGTGTGGGCACGATTCCTTTTCAGAGGGAGCATGGAGCTCGCATTACCTTGATAGATGTGAAGTATGTGCCTAGATTGAGGAAGAACTTGGTATCGATCACGATGCTGGAAGACAAAGGCTATGATGTAGTCTTTAGTAAGGGAAAGGTTTTCCTTAGACACATCACCATGAGACAGGTGAAGCAGCTTGGTTCACGAGTTAAGAACCTATATGCTCTTGAGGTTTAAGATGCATGCAAAGCCTTAAGGAGCAAGGAAACTGTTGGAGACTTGGTGGTTTAGAGGGAGAGTACATTACCTCTCAACATGCAGCACCAGAATAAGTCTCATACAATTGTGGAGGAGTCACAATTGCTGAAGCAGCTTCAGGAGGTTATGGAGCATCCACAACTAGAAAAGTTGATAGGAGATCGAGTGGAGGCATCCAATCATGCAGAGACCTTCAATACGGGAAATTTCAAACCAAGTGGGTAGAGGGATTGCATGCATTCATACCTCTAGGTGGGAGGTGGGGCAATGTGGAGTGATAGTCCTAAGAAGGCTGAAATAGGGGCAGGATCCTTGAGGTACCCAACCTCTTTGATTAGACCTTGCTACGGGAGCCCCAAAGAGGAGTAGCAAAACTAGCTAAGTGGGTGGAGACAGATGAGGATGGAGCGACAGAGGGATATTCTGCATTAGAGGATGTTTCTAGCCCAATAGGGAGGTCAGTTGGGAGATCAATTACTTACTTCTCAGTAACTGAGTTGCAGTGCAGTAGTGGGTAGCACAATGCAACATGATGAGAGGAGGTGCAGTGCGGATGCATGTTGGGAGATAGGACTAGCAGTAGCACAGATGCAGTAGGAGGAATTAATGTGATTGATTCAATCATAGATCAAAGTGATAGAGGCTAGAGCAGTCAGATACTGAAGAGAATAGAGGTGTAGAGTTTTCAGTCGACAAAGGCAATAGAAGTCAGAGACTATGATGACAGAGGCATCATTTTGATTCAGCTTGGATATTTTTTTATTTCAGAGTTGTTGGAGCAACAACTCTAGGAAGAAGTGTTGCATGCAGAACATTCCAAAGGTTCAGGATTGGATTCGGGTTGAATGCCTTTCTTATTGAGAGGGAGTGTTGAAAATAGCAACAAAAAATGCTAAAAATAACATTGCTATAAATGGAATTTCAAGATAGATTACAATTTTAGTTAGTCCCTGAACTAAAATTTAGAATTAAAATTTGAATTTGATCTTAGCAGCTATTTGAAAAATAATTAATTAATTCATCTTGAGTTAATTAGTTAGAGAAAATCAAACATCAATTCTATGTGGAGACATGTAACAGTTATCCCTTTGATTGAGGAAGTTATCCATCAATTAAGGAGATAAGGTTGAGTTGTAATTAGTTAGCTCAATTAACTGAGTTAAGTCCAGTTAGATTAGTTCCAATGATTGGAGGAACTGATTGTGAGTTCAGTTAGTTAATGCATGCATGCATGTAACTAGTGTACTTCAGATAATTGAATATTCTCTCATAAATAACTCATGCATGTCAGTTCAGTCAGAGACCCAGTTGAGATCAGAGGAAGGGACAGTGTATTATCAGTTGGAGGATTTTTCCTATATAGGAAACTCATCCATGGAGAAGGAATCATCTCCTTTAGGATCGCACAGTTAGATCAGAGGTCAGAGAGTGTGTGAGAGGTAATTCACACAGGTGGCAGCTTTTGGAACCCAAGAGAATACATAAGGGAATAGAGGCTTGGAGGGTAAAAGAGAAGGTTGTGAGAGCCTTTGACTCTCTATGAGCAATAGTGAGAGATTGTACTGAGAGTTGGATGTAATCTCTGCTATGTTTCCACTTGTTTGATAATACAGATAGAGGGGTTTTTAGCTGAGGATTTCCCCAGATCATTCTTCTATGTTATGTGTGATTGATTTATCATTAGGGTAAAGGAGAAGGTTGTGAGAGCCTTTGACTCTCTATGAGCAATAGTGAGAGATTGTACTGAGAGTTGGATGTAATCTCTGCTATGTTTCCACTTGTTTGATAATACAGATAGAGGGGTTTTTAGCTGAGGATTTCCCCAGATCATTCTTCTATGTTATGTGTGATTGATTTATCATTCTCTGTTATATGTGTTCTAAATTTATCGTGCTCAAAATTAATTAAGCTTCCACAAGTTTATTTGTAGAAGTAGATCTAGTATATTACGTTAGTAAACTGCATTATCAGGTGATCTACAGTGGGAATTTCTACATAACCATCCACTCAAAAAGGCCCTCCTTTGATTTGAAGGTGTCCTTCCACACATCAGAGGGTTTGATTGGTACTTGGTGATATTCGGACTTCAAGTCAATCTTGCTGAAATATTTTCCCCCTTTTGGTCCAAAAGGCCATCAGTCCATGGGATTGGGTACCTATTCCAGACAGTGATCTTGTTCAGCACCCGATAGTCGATACAAAGTCTCCAAATCCCATCCTTCTTTTGTACCAACATGATCGAGCTCCCACAAGGTGATGAACTTGGCTGGATGTGACTCCTAATCTGCTTAGTCGTTCTCTAGAACAGAGCGCCGATAGATTGGTCCATTGGGCAATGACGCACCTAAGGTTAGATCGATGGAGTGCTTGACCTGACAGTGCAGAGGTACCCCTGCGAGGGATGTGAATACGTCCTCGTACTCCTCCACAACCTTGTCCATCGGTTGTTGTCGTGCGAAGGGGCCCTATCTCAAGGTCCTAGCCACCATATTCTTCTTTCCCTAAGGGCGTATCATTAGGAAAACAAATTTCTTGGTTTTGGAAATGAGCTTACTACATTGTTTTGTAGTAACCGAAGAGATGGCGATAGGCGGTGCTACCTCCGATATCCTGTACAACTTATTTCCCAAAGTAACAATAACATCACGAGGCCTTGAGTCATACATGGCATGTCGCTTCCACAAGTATGGTTGGCCTAATAATACACTACAAGCATCAAGGGGAGAAAAATCACATAATACCTCATCTGTGAAGGGCTTTATGATATATGGAAGGAGACACTGCTAGCTCATGCAAAGATCTTGTCCATGGTGAAGCCACTTGATGGTGTACGATTGTGGGTATGATGTGGTCGATAATCCCAACTGCTTCATGACCTCTGTCGAAATGAGGTTCTTTTGGTTCCCACTATTGAAAAGGAACTCTAGTGGGGAACCCTTTACCCACATCTGGGAGTGGAAGAGGCACTCCTCCTCCTCTAGATCTTTGGGTTCCTAAAGCTGCCACCTGTGTGAATTACCTCTCACACACTCTCTGACCTCTGATCTAACTGTGCGATCCTAAAGGAGATGATTCCTTCTCCATGGATGAGTTTCCTATATAGGAAAAATCCTCCAACTGAT
>Ga0181469_101079_pt1 | contig 10339 bp, 10 predicted proteins | sample InSIn2SAF170_2_FD_119081 | JGI IMG/M metagenome (GOLD analysis project Ga0181469, IMG submission 119081) | Clean room microbial communities from NASA Spacecraft Assembly Facility at Jet Propulsion Laboratory, Pasadena, California, USA -... ... | reverse complement strand
GATAATCCCACTAATCCATCGCCATACCCATTGAATTGCCAGTGCAGGCAGTATCTTGAAGAGAAGTAGAGCTATCGACGAGCTTGAACTTGGAGGAGGTAGACAGTCTTCTTGGGTGTCTAATAGTGCAGTATATAAACCACTTTCAATAATAATCAATAACCAGTCATCAATATGATTGAAGCCACACCTTGTCACGCTCCATCGACACTTCGCCCATTCTCAAATCTCGATCATCGATCACCTTGTCCAGCAGCGTGTAAAATTCCTGCATTGAATCTACTCCATGATTGTATTGCTCCAATTGAACACTCTTTTGTCGCAACTAACTACACTCTAGTAGTTATTCATCATGCGCATCGAGAAGTGTGAGTCTCCCTCTGTCTCCTCGTACTCGTTGCATGTCAATCTGACCACTACTGCATATTCATTCAGGCTACTTCTGCAGTTGCAATGTATATCCAGGTCACGGTCAGATGTTCGTGAGGAATGACAGTAAATGCTTTAGATTCTGTTCATCCAAATGTCAGAAGAACTTCAAGTGGGTGCGGTTTCTTCGCTAATTTGGATGTCTAGCTGACACGCGCGTGCACGCAGAATGAAACGAAATCCTAGAAAAGTCAGATGGACAAAAGCATTCCGTAAAGCAGCTGGAAAAGAAATGACAATGGATTCAACACTTGAATTCGAGAAACGTCGTAATGTTCCAGTGAAATATGATAGAGATCTAGTTTCAGCCACCGTCAGCGCGATGACAAGAATTCAAGAAATTAAATCTAGAAGAGAACGTGCTTTCTGGAAGAATAGAATGTTAGCTGCTAAACCAGTTGATATTAGAACAGATGCTTTAGAAGTTTTATCTGGTTCTCATCTATTAGGAAGAGATAAGGATTCTCCTTTGGTATTGAAAGCAAGACTGGCAGCTGAAATTAAAGCTCGTAAAAAAGAAAAGAGAAGAGCTCAGAAATTGGAAGATCAAGTTCTTGAAATGCAACAGGATCTTGAACTTGAAGAAGCTGCTGCTTCTGATGCAGAAGAAAGAGATGTTGATATGGAAAAGGAGAAAATCAAAATCAAGGTTCCTTCAACGAAAAAGAGAGTCGTTTCGGGATCATCTTCAAGGCGCTCAGCTCTTATGCCTGCAGCTGGCAATTCAATGGGTATGGCGATGGATTAGTGGGATTATCATGCTCCTCAAGATCTCCTTCTTTGGATCGCTTCTCCTCTCTCTTCGTTATGCAAGGTTTCACTCTTTCTATCTTCTCAGTCCTCAGGTAGTGGTTTTCGTTCATATATCCTGTACCAGTTGAGCTCGAAATCCCGCGATCAGTTCATTTGTTGTCGTCAAGGGTAGCATCACTGCAACGTTACTGTCTCTTTCTTTTCCACAAATCGGTTGTCCCGTACCTCTTTGAATCGTTTACTCTGGAACCAGCAGTTGAACAGCCAGGCGGCCACCGTCTATCGGCGCTTGTCTAGGCGAAGCGGCCATCGTCTTTCTAACGGTGTTACATTACAGGGGTTACAACAGGCAGACCAAGAGAATGAATATCAGTCAGGAACGTCTATCGTTCAACGCAAAGTAATATGCGCTTTGCCAAATACTTCGCTCGTAAGCAGGGTGAATCGCTTGCATATATACTGACCGTTCATCTCTTGTGGTAAGCAAGTGACAAGGTCACTGCAAACCGAAGTGCGGGAATTGGAATGAAGACAACAGCAAGTATTCGACCTGCAAGCAAGCGCTCTGCACAGCCTCTTTCATCTCGCTCGTCTTTCCTAAAGCGGTGGTGGGTACCGTACCGTACAGCACTGCATGCACTGCCATTACTAGGCAGTCACCTTTTCAGTCCCCCAAAACCACTCATTCTCCGCCCTTTTCTGCTCTTCCGTTAGCTTCAAGAGTCCCAAGAGTCCCAAGAGTCCCGTATTCATTGAATCACCCCTTTCCTCTCTAAACTTTTATTTCCTACTCTTTCAATCTAGTGATTTGCAAAGGTGAGCCTGTGGATACACGTTGGCTAACAACAGCTGCCAAGCGAAAGACAGTAATCACAGTCTCACACCTCCATACACAGCGTAACCACCCAATTCAGACGTCCAAACAATGTCTGCTACTCCCAGGCAAAGCTCCCCTCAGCGAGCTGCAAGCCCAGCACCCTTCAGGGATGTACCGAAAGTGGCGAGGAGAGGTGAGTGCAAAATATAGAAATGGAATTCACTGTATCTGACGCTTTGTCTACAGCGACTCCGCCTACTATAGACCTCTTGCAGAAACTATGGACCAGCTTGCCTGAAAACAGAACCCCTGGCGTGCCATCGTTCAAAGTGAACGCAGCTATCAGTCTTCAGCTGCGGCAAAAACTTCACTATATTTACAAAATCAATAATGGTCGAAAAGAAAGGGAAGTGAAGTCTTTTCCAACCCTCAAGGAAAGCAAAGATTTTGCGGAAAGGGTGGTAATCGAAAAAGTCGACTTGGGTAGTTCCAACATACTTGATACGACAGACTCGCCTAAAGGAGAGTGGTTTGGAGTAGACCGTACGAAAAGCAAGGAGATTCGTGTCGTTGTCCATTGGACGGATTGCAATTTGAAGATGCTCAAAGATCTTGATGCCCAGCTCCAACACAATCAAGGAAAGGCTGTAACTATCGAAAATCTTCCTGGCTGTATATGGCGAGGACAGACTGGTCAAACCAAGAAGGGCTTCAAGGACGGACGGATCCTTGGAGTGGTCCAAGTGAAGGAAATACATATTGCTGTTACGCTTTTCGATGCGATTCGAACATCTTCATTTACGCAACCGCCAATCTTATTACCCAAACATCTTCGTACCCGCGATGAAGTCGCGCGCTCTCTCGAATCTAATACCGGTCTTATGCCTGATGGTAGGCCACTGGCATTTCTGCGGGGGGAAAAGATAGGAATCCCATACGAAGGTCAGTGCGTGCTGCATACCTAAAAGCAAATTTCTGTGCTGACGTAGGCCTCGCGATGTTGTTCAGATTTGCAAACCGGTAAAGTGGTTGAAGGTCCTCAAGAAAGATCTTTGCTGGAGACATACCTGAAGGGGATGCAATTCTTCCCCTCGAGTAAATCTAATGGACAGATTGCTTTCATGGTAAAGGATTGGCTACCGCAGATGAGAACTTTCGAGGGCATCCGCGTGCAATGGCATACACGCGTCGGGCTGGACAGTCCTTGGCTGACAGTTCATCCACGCTCTTCACCGGGCTACAATGCTCTTCCGCTTCATTTCGAAGTGAGGGGGCTTGACCATCCACGTTTACTACAAGCTTATCAGTCCAACACATCAGACTGGATCACTTTTGTTGCCGAAACGACGTCCATACTTGTTCCACCTGAGCCTGGACAAGAAGGGTATCGCGGCCCTCGAACTATCTTAATCGAGGTCAAAGATGTTTATGATATCGATGTGAATGAGATTCGCGACAAGTTGCGAAAGAAGGTGGAACTGGCAGAGCAGGCAGCAGAGTCGCAAAGGCGGGCTCAACTAAAGAAAGATCAGGCTCACAAACATGGAAGATTTCGCTTGTGAGCGCATTCGGTACCGTACCAGGACAATCGCCAAACATCCAGCGAGGGAATTGGTGCACTAGCATATAACTTGTAACTTGATTGTCTTGTATCTCTTGAAAAATGTTTGCGCACGATACGAACTTATTGTCCGAAAACTGAAGGACAACTCAGTCAGCCTTTATTAGAGCTAATGCGCAAACAGAGACATAGATTGCATGTTCAGCACAATGAGGATAAAACCAGTTGCTAAACATTTGTTCAGCGTAATATATTATAATATTAGCAAGGTCGATCAACGTCACGGTGGCTGTGGAATTCAAGAGGACCAGCAAGTCTTCAGGTTCTCCTTTCGTCTGCTATCGAGGTTTGGTAGACTGTTGATTAGGGAATGAACGACGAGATCAGAGAGGGAGCCTCATCCAGATAGTAGACCGACCACGCTGTCACGGTCGTGCTTAGGGTCCAGATTGACAGAGGTCAGAGAACGTGAGGCTTGCGTTTTCTCATTTCAAGATCTAGACAGAGCATACAAGCTTAAGATGCAGTCTAGAGTTCCAAGAGATTGTGATATGACAAGATATGGATCTGATGACAGCTGCTTCAAGTTGACAGACAAGAAACAGAGGTGGAAGAGCTGGAAATGAGACCATGAAACCAAGTCTGTGCAGTGCGCGCCGTTCAGCTGCCTTTATCGCCCTGCAGGTGTAGCTGCAGTTAAAACCCCATGAGCACGACAATATCCCATCGCTTTTATTGAGATCTCTGTCCGTCTTGGTGCTTCAACCCTTGTGATAATCTTATCGCGCAGGCAACCATCTACTAACTTCAATTCGTGTCGTACTACAGACCAGGCAAGAGGGGTACAGATGTTGCGACCTCGAACTTGCATATGGCTATTATTGTATTCTGCAGTCACACAAATCAGTCGGCTCTCCAGTGAGCACGCTCGCAATTACATGCATCACTGTAGACAGGGCTAGATCAGCTGACAAAATATATGATGGCAGCAGCTCATATACTACACCAAACAAGATTGCGTGCTGATCTACCAGTGCTATCTCAATTGCACGAAGCACATGCCCTCTTTGCGGTCAAGGAGCGAGAGTTGGAGCTAAGCAGAGGTGGACAAAATGCATCTGCAAAGAGGTCGCCAACACAGCCTCTTTTGGTTTTGTGACCTAGTGAGCTGGGTTACGCACAGTACTGCAGCGTGAAAACTTTCCCTCGTTGGTCGAGCTATGCACACACCGCTCGACCGGGCCTCCAGCGCCCTCTTGCTGCGCCTTCACCATTGCGCATGGATAGCCAGCCTTTTCAAATTTCTTTGCATGACCTCGTCCTGGTAGCTACTCAACATTTCTGCTCTGTTCTTCCTCTCGTGTGTAGACGTCCCTTGCAGATCCTCTTTGTTGCTTTCTTTTTGCGTTCTTCCTAACATCTCCGTGGCGCACCTCTGGTGAGAGGTCTATCTCTGCTTTAGATACAGCAAGCTGGTATAAAACTCACCCCGTTACACCCTTGCAAATTTCGGAACAACACTTCATCGTCTATCCACTGAAGCATTCCTGGAAGCGATGAAACGACCAGGTATGCTGAACAGAACAACAAGCCTTGACAGGCGTAATTATCCTCGAAATACCGACATTGTAGCAGACGGACTGGATCCCATCTATGTTGCCAGCTTCTGCAAGACTGTACTGACTGTTGGAGCGCCAAATAGGTATACGGTCTCGTTGCAAGCGATTAAGTCGGATTCATACAAAGCAGACATGGCTGCCGCGTGGGACTGTGCTCTGGCCTCGTCGCAAGCGATTAAGTCGGATTCATACAAAGCAGACATGGCTGCCGCGTGGGACTGTGCTCTGGCAAAGCCATGTAGTTGGTCTGATGTTACAAAAGTCAAGATTCACCGCGGTCCGGACCCGGAGAAAGCTCCGTGGCTTGACATCAAGCATCTGTATAAGGGCAATCTCGTCGAGTATGTGGTGGAGTTGCCGGTGCAAGATACGGCAAGGAAAACCATTCTGGACCAGGTCGCGAAGTCTTCCTCTCCATGTGTGCTGCACAGACAGAGAGCATACATCTGGAAAGATCCTCCAACCGTCTTGAACCAGGCTGGATCTACTCATACCAAGATTCACGTCAAGTTATGCGGCAGCGAAGATCCAAATTCACCACCTGTGCCCGCGCCAGGGTTCCTGCAAAACTGTCAGAAGCCGGTCAGTATTGCGGGCAGTCGGCCGAGACTCCATCTCCGGGATGTGGCTAAGCCAACCCGGCTCCAGGAAACGCATCCTGATGTTAGAATCGCGCCGAAAACACCACCTGAGCTCATGCTGAACCGCCAAGCGTACTTGAACGAGTATAAGGGCATTACCGGGTTCTCGTTCGAAGGTTAGTGACCAAGTATTGCTTGCTTCGTTCTTTGCACTGAAGAAACTCCTTGCAATACCAGATTTCCAGAAAAATCAGCTGGTACGCGTTCCATCGCCCATGGGACGAAATCTGTTGGAGCATGCGGTGGATTACTTTGAGCGATATTCGCAGGGTCCAACCTGTCCTGGAGGGATGATGAATTTCAATGTCGCAGGTTGGTTGCCTAAGCAGAAGACCTTTCAGCATGTCGCAATACGAATGCGGTCAGGTGTACTGGAAGATGGTCGCGATCTACACACCAGTCCCTGGTTATTACTTGACAAACGCTTGTCAGCATCAGGCGAAGTGAAATCTGATTATCCTGTTGAGATCCAGGGACTTGCAATGTGTGAGACAGAACACGCAGGAATGTACAGCAAACGAGCTTATGACTTCGACGCCAGGGTGGGAGTACAGTATTTCACATGCAAGACCAATGGCCTGGACAGTCGCGCTAGCGTGGACAAGGTTATTTTAACGATAACGTACCTTCGCCCTGCTGGTGTCAATGGAGTCCAAGCCTCGTTTTTGGCTGCTCTGCCACCTACTGTCAGGCCTCGCTTGTGAGCGCAAGACATTCATCGGAGTCAGCTAGAGCATCTAGGTCAGCCTGGACATGTGAACGTTATCCCATGACATTCTCGTAGAGCGGTTCCTCTCGACGACAACCTTCCCCTTCCCATATAGCTCACTTGAGCAGACTTGAGTCCGCCCGTACTGAAAGAACAGCTTATTTGGATGTGCCCAGCTAGCATTGCTTCATTTCTTCTCTGTGTATGAGTCATGTAACCACACTAGATATATAACAAATGTTTCTTCTTTTCTTCCTTTTCGTTTCTTTCTGCCTTGTCTGTTCAATATCTTCAATATCTAACGAGTCTTAACATGTGTACGTTCTGTGCTGCATGTTTTACCGAATGTTTGCACATAACACTGATATAGTGACGCTTATATATATTCTTGGACAGTACGCTTGTACAAACTTGTCGTTGACATCGTAGGGAGTACAGCAAAGCATGAACCTCCAGATAGTATCTTCGAGCAGGTGATTGAAATGTTGTATCTGATTTCACGGGGTTGCATAAATCTTGAAGGCGCTCAGCGGAAAAACGGGTCGAAATCGGTATTTATTTGACGACAGAGGAGGGCGACAGCGTACGGGAAGGTGGTGCCGAGGTTCTCTTGACTTGGAAGGCTACTTCTCACACGCCCACGAAAAAGGCTTATAAGGGGCATAAATATCATGAGCATGTAATTCCTCAATCAGAACGAATTCAATGTATTTAGCGATTTTAGGTTTCTTGCATATCAATTCTGGAATATTACTTGATGCTAGTTATTCCTGCGCCTAAGCTGTGGGCTGTTATGCTCAGGGGGAAGGGAATATCGTACTGATCCGCGACTGAGTTCGAGGCAGAGCCCACGCGCGATATATAAGTATAAGCTAACTAGAAGGGGATGATTCCTGTAGAGGTTGAGCAAGCATCTGTCGCACTGGTGGTCTTCCGACCTGGCTTGTTGAAGTACGAGTCTGTGTTGTCCGGCTCTGGAGCATCGCATGCTCCGAGTCTGCTCTGCGAGTTGGAATACTATTCATCAGCATGGCTGCTGCTTGTGATGGTATACATAAAAAGCCAGCACTCACCTTGGTCTGCGCGTCTCGCTTTCTTATTTTGCTTTGCACTTGGTAAGGCAAGCCGGATTACTTGGGTCGAGGCGCCATCTGGGATACCGTTGTAGACTACCCGTCGAATTGGTACTTCGGAAATCTGTACCTTGCCATGGCTAATCTTGCTGCACCTCTGTTTCAACAATATACGAAAACATCAAGTCAGCCTTTCCGAGAACTGAGAATGGGAACAGATATGGACATACCGCGTGTGCAACTATCAGAGCAGATAGCTACTAGCACGATACTGCGTATATATGAGTATGTAGGGAGATTCAGCTGAGTTAACTTTGACCGGCATGATGATCTTGACGATATTCCACAAGTCTTCATGACTCTTGCTGTTGCTTCTTTCTTCTCCAACGATATCAATGCAGAAGGCAGAGCCAGTTACTCCAGATAGAACTACAGCAAAGTGAATGAAGCCTATTCGAAATGAAGGGTTGAGCTTGCTGTCAAGTTCGGATGTCTCTTCGCAAGTGAAGTGTCAAGACTGCAGCGCATGAGGATCTCGCCCCCCTAATGGACAGGGCACGTCAATTGGAGAAGACTCCCTTATCAAGGACGTGTAATAATGTGTGCCAGCGTTATGGTGCTGATGCTCCTGATGCTCCTGCTGCTGCTGGAGAACTCCTTCAGATGGTCAGAAAGAAAGAAGTGCATGTGCTGGAACCTGGTCTATCAGAATACTGCCAACTCTCACAACCTGCAGCTGCAAGGTGTTTGAGTATGACAATGAGAACTTGTCAACAAGATTTCTGTCACCACTCTCCTCCTCGATGTCTCGTCCATGTACCCGAAATTATTCCTTCAACCCTGGTCATGGTGCCGATCCAATCGCTCTACATCAACCTCGCATCCAGGTCAACAGTCTTGCTTCAACTTTATTCCTGCTCTCTGCCTCCACGCTTGTGACTTCTCTGTAGTTGGTCATTTCCTGCTCAGCACTGCCCGATGGCGCCTGTATCCAGCTGACGACCATTGACGTGATTCAGTTAATATCACCTCACAGGCAGACACAGAATATACGGTTACACAGACAGAAGGTGTCGTGCTCTAATACACAGTCTATCTACTTCTTACATCAGTCCGCTCGACTAGTGGCGAACATCCCAGCGAGCACACTCGACATTACCAGCACTGCCGTTCGGAATAGATCAGCAAACACCCTCTATGCAACCAAAAGCTCCAGTGCTACGCCAGAAGTGACATGCGCGTTGATTTGCAAAGATGGATAGTCCACAACAAGTCGATGTCCACACAAAACGCCAATAAGCGAGCGTCGGTGTAAAGCAAAGCGACAAACGAACTGCCTGATGCCAGGGAGTTGACACAGCCACTCTCCCAAAGGAAATGAAACGGACGATTATCCATTTAGCACAAGTTGCTTCGATAGCTACCGCGTGGCGATGTACTCACCTGACCTGCCTCCTTTATCTCCTGCAATGCTCGGATGCGTAGAATTTGACAACACAGCCGCCACTTTTGCAAAAGCCTCATCTCACCGAGCCAGGATTCAAGATAGCCAGGATGAAAACACCTGGAATCATCTCCCCTGCATACCTTCCTACTTCACACTTCAATTTGTTTTACCTGGAAGTAGCCACCTGTTTCCGCTTTCTCGTCAATATCATGAAGTCATCCTCCAACACATCCGCCTCATCGACACCGTCGGTGTCGCGGTCATCGTCATGTTCTCCAAAGCCACAGTCCGACCTTACACAGACTAGCAGGCGCGAGGATTTGTCTGCTTTCTACGATCACCCAAATAGTAAGTCTAATTTGTGTCCGTTCTTCTCGCCTCCCTACCGCATGGCGACCTTAATGACTATTGTGTTGTCGCCCTGAACATTGTCGCCACTAGACGGAATACACGCACTGGCATACTATCTCAGCCTGAAACCAGATGGGACTCTCAGGGACCGCCCTCGACAGACTGAGATGTTGCTCCACAGTCCAAGTTGGTCAGACTCTGCTGGTAGGCCAAACATCGATTTGATCAAGCTGCGCATTTACTCCCCAAACCCTGGAAGTGCGCCTTATGATAGATGGCTTCCACTAGATATCATTTACAACAACGAGGAAAGCGAAGTCTTCCAAACCTCTAAAGTACGAATGAGATTCTCCCTTCAATGGCCACTTTACGACACATGCGTTGAAGAAAATGTGAAATGGCAGATCGCACAAAGTGGCACTGCGTTCTTGAGACACAAGGTCTCAGTTCGCGCAGAATCAGTGTCCACCGTTAGCGACGGAAGCGGAACTCGCTCGTCATTCGATTCAGACCGCGAATCGGTGACAAGCATTACAATCAAAGTTATAGTTCAGAACAATCTGGCACAGCACGGGCCTAATGTACGCTCGTTGAAACCATTGCAGGCCATGCCTCCAGGTGCGGGTCCTGTGGTACACGTATACCTGTTGAGCCATCACTGACAGGAACTACTTCACGCTAGGTCTTACTATCTTGTCCGGGCCAGCTGCGGTCACCGCAATGCATGAGCATTGTCTCCATAGATCCCCATTCCAAACGCTCATGTCATTTCTTTTAGCTGAAGGCCGTAATGCAACAGTCCCCAAGTTCTTGGCTGTTAGGCTGGAACAGGAGGATTCTACCAGTCCTTGGGTGAGAATAGGGCTTCACCAGTGTGGCCCGGTGCGCTCTCTGGAAATCGACATCACCTGGATTCACAATGGCCCCAATGCTGCTACC
>Ga0181469_101076_pt1 | contig 10352 bp, 11 predicted proteins | sample InSIn2SAF170_2_FD_119081 | JGI IMG/M metagenome (GOLD analysis project Ga0181469, IMG submission 119081) | Clean room microbial communities from NASA Spacecraft Assembly Facility at Jet Propulsion Laboratory, Pasadena, California, USA -... ... | reverse complement strand
CGAAAGTACCAGAGCAGACGCCATACCTAACCGAAGAGCCCACAGGTCAATATAAATCTTAAGACCAAGTTACGCAACAAAGAGGCTTTAGATTCACATCTGACTTATGTTCTTGTTTGGTTTGAGCCAACACTGGTGCCCCTTTACAGGTGAGCGGATTGGTTGGCAAGAAGATATTTTCTTTTTGGAGAATACTGCGTGGTCATCGGGAAGTACCACACAAAGTCCCTTGGCGTACCCAAATTCTTTGATGAACATCTTTACATATTGAATGGACTTGGGAATGGAATAAGTCTACCCGATCATCAATGGAAAAATCACGAAGCAAATCTGCAGCCTTCCCTTTATTACAGCCCGTATCCGCTATTCAACAAATCAAGGAACTTTGTAAGTCCTACAATACTCCAGGTTCTTGTCAAGCGTTTACCATATTCAGGCTATGAATAGACCAGACCTGAACGCCTTCATATCATCGAATGGGGATTCAAAAGAAGATCTGATGATCCGGCTCTTCACTGAAGGGGCAAGTTTAGTCAGACTAGGCTGGTTGATTGGCGCTGCTGCAAAGATATATCAGAAGAATTTACCGCCATACTTCGCTGATCGGGCTCGTAACGAGGATTGTGCAAATTTTGTAGAACTGGCACGATGGGTGGCAGGTATTCGACATCCACTGACCCAAACTTGATGTATTCGTCGACCTACAGTATGGCAATATCAGCTTCTCTGTTATACAGAAACATCGAACATGGAAATATACACAGTTGGCTAGTTCAGTGTAAAGCGACCTGGTTGCATCTGGCTGTTCGGGCGCAAGATTTGCAATCGAAATAATGTTGTGTACTTTGGTGAGTGAAGGTGCAAGATAGATTCCAGAGCTTTTATATTGGCAACAAAGTACTTTAATCTATTTTATAGTTCTGTCATGAAGGTTACTTGTTTCGCTTTCGTAATGAATCGATCCTATGAATATATCGGTCACTGACCAATTTCGTACAAGGGAATCATGTACCGTGATCTCTCTTCTTTCTTCATTCTCTTCATTCTCTTTCTTCTTTCTCTTCTCTTTTCTTTTTTCTCTCTTACTCTATTCGCGTTTTCCCAAACCCCAAACCCTCCACTCAGCCTACCTATACAGTTAACCATTTCGATTGCATACTTCAACCATCTCCGACGTAACTCTCAAATGATCCCCAACCCTCCTATACCAGCTTTCATCTCAATCATCAAACTTACCGGACCACCTATCTACGGAAGGTGATTCCATACAGAATCGAGAACTCGGTGTTCCTTTTGGACGTAGAGTCTCTCCTTGATCTTCATGCACCCTCAATGGCGCCAACAACCTAAAGTACCCTGGATATTCTTAGTAAGAGCATGGGCATCAAGGGTCAACTTACAATTTACAGCGTAACTTCGGAATTGAACTCAAAACCGGTCAACGCAGTCATCAACTGTACGCGTTCATCACACTACAACACTTCGATCGAGATTACCTTGAGAGTATCATAGCAGATCCCAAACTACAACACGCATTAGCCTTCTTTCTCAAACAACGCCTCAACAAACTCGAGTAGGTCTCCCTCCAAAGACACACAATACAATAACTGTTATTACGCTGTTGTCGATCTGATTGTCATCTTCTCTAGTATGGAAGCGATTCCCGACTCTTACAAACGCGCTCAAACTTGCTACAACGACATCCTCAAACAATCTCGTAGCAACCTCACATGCGCAAAGATCTTCAATCAACTACGAAGTGAAGGGGCTCTTATATTGCTCCCGGACCATTCATCAGAAGTATACTACCATTGATGGACTCGTGGTTCGCCAAGGAAATCCAGTCCGTCCTTGCCAAACTACCTAAAGTTGCAGCCACTCCACCGCTCGGTACACCAACAACGTCAAACGGCCAAACCAAACCAATGTACATCGTGTCAGAAGACGTCACAGACCCAGTTTCTGGGTCTTCATCCACAAACGAGAATGGAAATGCTGACCCTGCTGATGATAAGCTTGAACTGTCTTTTTCACTGGGTATGACTGAAACAAATCTAGCGAACGCCGCATCGGCTACAAATGTTGCAGAGATTCCTGTCGGCAATACCGCACAAGCTTCAGGTAGCTTACATGTTTCTTATTAAGGTGGGTGACTAACATATACAAGGTGAAGGGGATATCATTGTACAACCCAATCATGTGGAAAACGCCGTATCAAGTGTTCCTGCTGGTAAAGTGAATCAGAGTTACGTTTAATTCCTCTTATATTTTGTACAGAGATCATGGAATTTGATCCAAAGCATTGTGGGAATTATGTCTACCTAGCGAAATGGGTTCAAAATTGCGGCAAACGCTGCCGAGTCAAGGAAATTGATGGAAAATGGCTTGTCTGTGTTGTTGACATGATGCAAATACATGGACATTATCAATCTGATACCTCATCACGCGATGTTTGGAGAACTACTATCAAAGGTAACTTGCCGTTGAAGTGTGGCGCAGAAGATCAATCTTGCCGTTTTTTTCGTACGTGTGGCGCAGCACAAAAAAAATGCTGAGCACTTTCCCCATTTGGATGTGGCGCAGCAAAGAAATCTGCCTCGACATTTTCGACACAGCACAGAAAAAAATTGAGATACATGAGCTAATTTTTGCATTTTTTATTAACCAAACCTCTGTTAGCTCAGCTGGAACTTCGCGCTGACTTGACACAAGGTGGAAAGAGTTTGTGCGATGATGTCACTTTGCACGATTTCTACGTGCACGTAATACCTCACATTCACAGTCCAATTACAAAAAGTATCCGGTCTTCTCAGGCATTGACCAGTATTGCGAATGGTCATGGTAGAAATAGCCATGCATGGTTATATATTTGACACTAACCCTCAATACAGAAGGAGGTGCTAATTTGGACAAATACAAACGATCCATTTAGAAGGACTTGTTACAATTGATCAAAGACGATCCCGCCACAGCACATATCTTGTGGCAATTCAGAATGGACACAATTGCGGCACAAGAAGCGTATCTATCCGATGATCATCCAGTGACATGCTGGGAATGACGGGATTGTTATTGATCAGAATGCTGAGCAGCATATGGCAATCATTGTTCGAGATACCGAAATGCATCGTGCACAACAAGATGATCTCGAACGCGAGCAAGAAGTAGCTAAACGTGAACAAGAAGAATTCAAGCACAAAACCAGAAATAGCTAAACGTAAACAAAAAAGATACAAAGGCGAACAAGAAAGATACAATTGTATCACAGTGAAAACTCAGGTGAAAGCAAAAAGTCAAATATGGATTTGATATGCGATTCAAAGCGTCCAAAGAAACGGAACAGACGGCTCGTACCAGCGCTACCCAGAATGGATTAACCCTTCGGGCAACCGAGAAAAGGGAGGAAGTAGATGCAAAAGCCAGAATGTAAATGCCGAAAAGGAACAAACCAAACGTAGTGCCGAGTTGATGAAACAGAAAGCGATTGATTAGAAGATTCTGCTCCTACAACAAGGAGTTGTTGAACCAGAAGGTTTGGATGGGGAAGTAGATGCCGTTGTGAGACACAAAGCAAAACGTGGACGACCACGAAAATAGAGTCAAGACACCATTTGAGCTGGTAAGCGGAAATCGTAATTTGTGTCGACCGTTTTTAGCTGATGAGGCATTTTCGACGAATGAGTCGGTCACAAGTGTCCATATATCAGCGCTCCAGTACGAACGCAATTGCCACAATTTCACTCCTGATGGTAGATTGAGCTTGATTCTAGTGAAATACTATACGTGGATGACCATCTGTCTTCGTATACAACCACGTATGTTTGGCGGGCGTATTGACAAGCATTAGTCTCATCATGCTCAATATATGCCAAGATGGCTCTCTCTTTCATAATAGAAAACGATACAATTGACAGAGGAGTTGTGGGAATCTCAAAATTAGAAGCGAGTATATAAAGTGCTTTTACGTTGGAATACCCATACATCAGTTATGCCTCTTGTACAGGCGATACTGGTTTCCTTCGAGAACAATCGACAAAAATCTCACCTTGCCATGCAGTGTACTTACGGATGTGCCAGTGGTCGTAGGAACCAGCATCCGCATCTAGATCGATGCCCTTCATTCGATGAAGGGCATCGCAACATTGAACGGTCCGAGGAGATAAAGAAGCTGGTACCACACGTTGGCATAATATAAGCAGGGTCGCCTTTGACTCCAGAAACATGCTATACATATACAGAATAACTGATAATAAAACTCAATCAGGAAGGACCTGTAATCCAGTTGAACATTTATTAGTGAGCCTGCGTTCTTGGTAGCCTATTACTGAAACAGACGATTGCATTGACCTGAAATTCTTTTCTCGATAGCATAGCCTCGTGCACTTTCGCTGAATAGACAACTACTGGTATCTTCTTCGCAACAAACTCCTGATCTATGACTAAGAACTTCAGCTATGATAACTACAGCATTGACAATGAGCTAAATGGTTGCCTTCCATGGATGTTTGCTGGGAGTGGTGCTACGCTATGTATCAGATTGAGCGCACTACTGTTCGAAGGGAACTCATTTACCAAATTGCCCATTGTGACCTCATTAGATTCACAGTATCGCCAAGAGCTTTCCTGAGCATTAAGGTTGATCTGAGCATGAAAACTGCCTACTATGATTTAAGTTGACAAGTACATACAAAACATGTACGTACGATTCTCCTCGAGTAGTGCTGCGTTCGCTGCGCGTAGGCGTAGATTTTCATTCTGTTCTTCGAGCAATACACGCTGTAAAGCTCCAAAGGTAATTCGGATGGGTAGAGAGGAGCAGTACACGGTGAGTGTGATTCGCGCAACACGGAACTCAACTTGCCCAATTCTGCTTCAAGTTCCCGAATCTTCGCTTTATCTGCTGCTTTTTTCATCGTTTGCTTTTTGGCTGCCATATTGACGCGGGTGAAATAGTGGTATATTTGTGATAGTACAAAGCTTACCGGAATCCCTTTTGTGCTTCTCTGTTTCTCGCTTTTTCCCTTTCGTTTCCCTTTCCCAATCGTGCTACCGTTATACCCGAGACACCTTTCGCCGGGTTCTCTTCTGGTGATTGGGAATGCTCATTCGTTGGCTGGGCCGATGCCAAGGACAAAATACTCAGAGTAAGAGCGAGTAGAAAAAAGGTCGTCATGATGAACGTAGGTCTGACGAACCTATAGCGGTGAACGTACGGTGGAAGGCTGCTCTGAGGTTCAAAAGTTGAATAAATCAGTTTTTAAAGAGAGGGGTCACGACGCACAGACTAAAAATTGCTCTCTCATTTTTCTCTCTCACTCTGTTTCTCTGTCTCATGATCTGAGACAGAGATGGATTTCTCTCTCTTAGAGTTACACATGACGTAAGGAAGAGGGGTGCCTTTTTCAAAGGACCCTTGTTGGCACGCGGTTGTGTTCATTTTGCTTCTTTCCTATCCATTTGTTCCTCCGCCATACCACCTCTCACACTAATACGCCTAATACACGATACCCTCATTCTCTCTATACAACTCATCATTTTCTCAATATCGCACCTCATCGCTGGAGGCTGGCTCCCCTCGACCACATAGTACAAATTAGGCGACCCAAAATTCAGAGAAGCTTGTGAACAAATAGGTGCTGATACCTTGCAAATCGTGTCAAACCCCATCAATGAATTCCCCAGCTCTTATATCGGACTCCCCAGCAAAATAGAGTACTAGGGGGGAGAGGTGCAGACAGTATTCAATGTGTATTTGGAAACCTGTTCCATTAACGGACCGAAACAAGAGCAAATTGGCTACGAACGCATCCATGCAGTTAGAATTTGAGGGAAATGGGCATAAATTTAGATTGTTTGGAGTCGAGTCTGGCACAGAGTCCGATGTCAAATCGCGCGAAATGTATTGCCTACCTCTCAACAGAAGTACCAGCCATATAAGCAAGAATCTGCTTGCATAAAAGCGGCTGCGAAATTGAGGAAGATGAGATTCGTCCAATGCTCGTCGCAGGTGGCCTTTCAAGATTATCTTCAATTTTATTCATGCATAGGAAGTGCAAATGTGATTGGTGATGTTTTGTTGTCAGCAAATTTGAGCGGAGACAACTGTATATATATAACCCTAAGATATACAAGGAAACCAGATGGCCGTGAATACAAATAAGCTGTAAGATTCGTCCGTCGACAAAGTTAACGCTTCCTTATGAAACATACGTAATATGCTTCACCCAATAAACCTGTTTCTACATCCCGAATAACATTCAGGGATTACCAAAAGCGAAAAGTAAAGCTAGCCAGATCTGCGCAGATAACATATACCGATGTATCGAATCTACTAGTCGAGAATACTCGCACCGATGCATTTACTCCACTACCCTAAAAAAACAGCCACCCGATGCGTCTCATTTACGAGTCGAAAATACACCCACCGATGCACTTAATCCATTGGTCGAAAAGACGTCTGTGGGACTCAGTCTGAGATCCCACAAAGAAACAATTATAAACCTCACAAAGGACCGATATGGCTGTTTACCAGTGTAAGAGATCCTAGTGATATGGACAAGCTAACGGATTATCCGCTATAAATCCACTTGTAATCTATTCAATGGAGAGAAGGAGAGAACGGCGAGAGAGGGTGAGAGAACAAGAGAGAGAGACTCTCGTGTGACTAACGGTCCTCGCACAGAGAGTACTTTTAGTACTTACACACCCCTACTTTATCCTTAGTATTGTTGCTAGGGCAACGTTTGCATTTGAAGTCCTCAGACTTAGTCTGAGACCCAGTCTGAGACCCAGTCCACGCCAGTTTGTTTGTTTGTTTGTTTTCTAGTTTAGCCCACCCAGCCGTAAGGCCTAGTTTAGAGCGAGACCCGAAGGTCAGTCTAGTTATTTTCTTCTTCTCACCCGTCTACCTTTTGGTCTGGCTCCGATTCTCAAATGCAGCAGGTGAAACACGTCTCGTGGTCCAGACCGGTCTGGTATCGAGACCAAACTGTACCTGAACTTGTACTTGTACTTAGAATGGCCACGTCAGCATCTACTCAGAGTGACTTTTTCTTAGAGAGACCCCGGGACCAAAGGGGATAGTCTAGACTACCTACAAATGTCCATAGAATCTCCCCACGCCCCTTATCTGTCGAGTAAAAGGCCAAACTATCTATGGCTTACAAGATCACTCTGGCCGCCGTATGCCGACGTAGTATGGCTTTGTCCCTATGCTTCAGCATCTGTCTTATATATGATGCCAATTCCTTATATTAGCGCGTTTTCCCCACTCGACTAAAATGCTGAATAGGAGTTTCCGCATAGCGCGGTTTCAGCCATGGTGCCTGCTGTAGTGCCTCTGTTCTGGGAGCCTCCGTTTCAGAACAGTGGAAGAGTACGTGCATCTCTGTCTCTAGGACATTTGCGTCGCAGGCTTTGCACAATGCTGATCCGTCGTTGTGGTGTGGCTCGTTATATGCAAGCCCCATGCAGGTGGCTCGGAATTTCCAGAGTAAACTCACATCGTTATAATCGATATCCGACTCCCAGAAAGGTTTGTGGTTGCCACTTGCCCAATCCAGTAAGTGGGAAGCCTTTATTGCATGGGTCTGGATGGTATCGCGGAAAGACTCATCCTTATGTAGGTCCTCCTCAACCGATGCGAAGTAACTATCTCTACATTGCTTTTTGTATGCGTGCTCGCTTAATTCTGTCTCCAGCCCTTTTGGTAATGACCTAATCCAAGAGACCCTTTTGTCTAACCGGCTGTTTAATTATTATTAGAAAATATGTCTGTACCTTCTGTTCACTCCTTTTCTACGTTTTAATCTCTCTTGAAAAAAGATAATAAAGTCTGTTCACCACGTCACACAGCACACAATCACTCGGAAATGAAAATTCAAGTTAGAAGAGTCTGTACCAAAATTCAGAGAAATTTCGCAGGCTTGGTATAAATCTATATATCCTTGATTACTTCGAAAAACGCCGTGGAAATTTCTCTGAATTTTGGTACAGACTTTTCTAACTTGAATTTTCATTTCCGAGTGAATAAATTTTTTTCTCTCGAATGGAAATTTCGCAGGCTTGGTATAAGTTCCATTCGAGAGAAAAAAACTTTGTAATAAAAAAAAGTACGAAAAGAGAAAATAAAAAATTGACAATTGGATTATTTAATTCTAAACGGGGACCACCACTGAACCAAACTTTGAAGCTCCGTGTACAAGACTGGTTGGCACCATATCCCACAGGAGAACATAAGTACTTGAGGAAAGAAAAGAGAAAATAAAAATTCTTCTGCGGATCAGATTGAACCTCCCCATCATGATATTCATTCTGAGTGGAACAAGATGCCATGTGAAGTCCCCATGCTATTGAGAACATATAGTGATCCTAGGGAGGAACCTTGGCTTGTCAATAATGCTTATTAACGTTACGAGTTAGTAAAGTCCATAGACATCAGGTCCTCGACTCCGGTTCTTGACGGAGGGAATTGTGATCGCAACAATGTTTCGGTTCTTAATCCAATGATTGCCGTATTAATGTAAGTATCAAGTTCCTTCGCTGTCTGAATATTCGAACCAGCGAGATTCTCAAAAATGATCTTCTTTTGACGCCGACGGCGGATGTATTTAATTGCCATAAAACCAGCGATAATCAAAACTCCAATGACACCACCACTGAGACCAGCAATCAATCCAATCGAGGAACTGGAGTTCCCACTAGTCGGAACAGCTGCACTTGTCGTAGAGACTATGCAAAAGAGAATGCTCAGCAATGAATGAATAATTAAACTGTGACATAAACTCTGTACCTGACGATGTTGTAGTGAAAGAGACCATCACTGGACTCATTGATGTGCTGGTAGATGACATCAGACCCGCACTTACGGCGGAACCAAGACTGTTTTGAGAGGTCGATCCACTGGTACTGAATGAAGCTGGACATGGAGAGAACGAACAGGAGCAACTGAGTTGTGCCGAGATACACCTTCCAGATGAAACAGCCTGGCAAATACTCCAAGATTTGGAACAGACCAAACTAATATTGACGCTCAATCTCGAGGAGTTGCTAATGATGAGCGAAGTGAGGTTGCTTATGACTAGATCTGGAATAGTGCCATTCAGCGATGGGAGGCCCTGGAGAGATCTACGATGATAGATAATGAATCCATGAATTCTGGAGTGGTAGATAGAGAACACCTTACAAGGACCTCAATGCTGCTAACTTGGTCCACGATGCCGGTATAGATCCAGAGAATAAATTATTCGACAAGGACAAAGTCGCTAAATTGGTCATATTTCCAAACACATCTGGGATGCTTCCATTTATCGACGCATTAGAAAGGTCCATTGTCATTAGCGCGGTTGCGGCTGACAATGAATTCGGCATTGGACCAGTCAGAAGAGGGTTGGAAGTGACATTGAAGACCGTCAAGTTGATCAAGGGGCCAAACGCATCTGGTAGGCTGCCATTGAGATTATTGGACGCAAGGTTAATGGAGACTACGTGTTGTGAATCTGCAGTACACTGTACACCAAACCTGTCATACTGATGTAATACTGCTCTTTCGGTCACAAAATAAAGAACGATTTACCATGTACAGGGATTTGTGTATAGATTCCAAGGCACCACCCACTTCAGGCCTTGTGTTGCGTTGTACAGTCGATACAAGCTTGTCGTCTCCTGGCTGCTTAGAGCCTATGTGGTCTGATCAATAACTGTGAACATACTCAGGAGGACCAGTTGGCTTACACAAGCGCTTAGAATGCAAGAGCACGTTGCGATGGACGGCAGGCATACGGCGGTGTTTGCTGCTGCACAAACAGTCCATGTCTTTTGGCATACACTGGCTGTGTCGATGCTCACACTAACGGAGGACGTCACAGAGAGACTGGTCAGCGAACCGAGTGAGGTCAGAGCTTTGGGAACCGAGCCCGTCACGGACGACAAACTTTGGAGGCAAAGATACAACAGACTTGTGAGGTTTCCCAAAGACTGCGGTAGAGATCCGGTAAATTTGTTGCCGCTCAAATCCAAATAAGTTAAGCTCTGCATTCGCCGAAGATCTCTGGGATAGATTCGTTGAAACTCAGAGCTGAGAAATCAAGGGTTTGTACAGAAGTAAGGTTCTGGTATGTCTGAGGTATAACGCCTGTGAGCAGATTGCCACCTAACCGTAGTGTCTGTAGCTTTGTTGCATTGGCCAATGTGTGTGGCAGCGATCCCGTAAATTTGTTGTTGCTCAAATCCACGTAAGTTAGGCTCTGCATTCCGCCGAAGATCTCTGGGATAGATCCGGATAAGCTCTGCGCTTGAAAAGTCATGCTCTGTAGAAAAGTGAGGTTTTGGTATGTCTGAGGTATGAGACCTGT
>Ga0181469_101074_pt1 | contig 10360 bp, 14 predicted proteins | sample InSIn2SAF170_2_FD_119081 | JGI IMG/M metagenome (GOLD analysis project Ga0181469, IMG submission 119081) | Clean room microbial communities from NASA Spacecraft Assembly Facility at Jet Propulsion Laboratory, Pasadena, California, USA -... ... | reverse complement strand
AAGAGTTTTTTTTGCATTATATATTTCATTCAATTTCATAATAGGGTTTCATTGCTGCAGCACCACAACATATAGTCGAGTTGGACCATTCCCGAACTATATGTTGCATCGATGTAGCAGAATAAGGTCATTATGAAATTGACTCATTGTATGTTATTATCTTTTTTTTATTATAAGTTTGGTATGATAGATTAGAAGAGTTAATCAAATAAGGAAAATAAAAAAAGTAGGAAAGCAGGTGCAAGCTTGAGTAGGATTATAGCGATCGCTAACCAAAAAGGAGGCGTCGGAAAAACAACAACATCAGTAAATCTAAGTGCTTGCCTTGCCCATATAGGCAAAAAGGTATTAATCATTGATACGGATCCTCAAGGGAATGCTACAAGTGGGGTAGGTATTAATAAAGGCGACGTTCATAAATGTATTTATGACATATTAATTGATGATGTTGATATTAATGACGTGATTTTAACAACAAAAGTTGAAAATTTAGATATTATCCCAGCAACCATTTCATTGGCGGGTGCTGAAATTGAACTTGTTTCAACCATTTCAAGGGAAGTAAGAATGAAACATGCGATTCAAGAAGTAAAAGAGCAGTACGATTATATAATTGTTGATTGTCCACCTTCACTGGGGCTATTAACAATCAACGCGTTAACTGCTTCAGACTCTATTATTATCCCGGTTCAGTGTGAATTTTATGCATTAGAAGGATTAAGCCAGCTGTTGAGTACAATTCGCTTGGTACAAAAACATTTAAATGAAGAACTAATGATAGATGGCGTTTTATTAACAATGTTTGACGCTAGAACAAACTTAGGCATACAAGTTATTGAAGAAGTAAAGAAATATTTTCAAGATAAAGTGTACAAAACAATTATTCCAAGAAACGTAAGACTTAGTGAAGCACCGAGCCACGGAGAACCAATCATTGTCTATGATTCGAGATCACGCGGTGCTGAAGTGTATTTAGAGCTTGCAAAGGAAGTGGTGCACAATGGCTAAAGGTCTGGGAAAAGGTATCAACGCTTTATTTCCAGGAGAATCATTAACAAAGAGTGAAACAGTAGAACAATTACATGTGAAAAGTATTAAGCCTAATCCATACCAACCAAGGAAGGTATTCGATAACGATGCTATTGAAGAATTAAGAGATTCTATTAAAGAACATGGAATCCTTCAACCAATCATTGTAAGAAAAACAGGTACATTTTATGAAATTGTAGCTGGAGAAAGAAGATATCGTGCAGCAAAACTTGCTGATTTAGATGAAATACCAGCGATTGTGCGTAACTTAACTGATGTAGAAACGATGGAAATTGCAATCTTAGAAAATCTCCAAAGAGAAGATTTAACACCTATAGAAGAGGCTGAAGCGTACATTAAATTAATGGATAATTTAAAAATTACACAAGAGCAGCTTGCGTTTAGATTAGGTAAAAGTAGGTCACATATCGCTAATCACATCAGACTTCTATCTCTGCCTGAAAAAATAAGGCAGTTAATTACAGACGGAAAACTTTCGATGGGGCATGGTCGTACATTATTAGGTTTACGTAAAAAAGAACAAATACCACTAGTAGCAGAACGCGTGTTAAAAGAAGGTTTAAATGTAAGGCAATTAGAAAGACTTGTTCAACATTTAAATGAAGATGTTTCACGTGAAACAAAGAACAAAGAAAAGAAAGACTTGTTTCTTCAGGAGTATGAGTCGAGTTTACGAGATTACTTCGGAACAAATGTAAATATCAAGAAATCTAAAAATAAAGGTAAAATCGAGATTGAATTCTTCTCAGAAGAAGACTTAGAAAGAATTCTTGAATTACTGAATGAATAACCAAATACCTGATTCAATTTCATAATTACCTAAAACTGCTAAGTTGATACAATATATAGTTGAGAACGGTTTAACTTAACTGAGTCAATTTCATAATGACCTTATTCTGCTACATCGACGCAACATATAGTTCGGGAACGGTTCAACCCGACTATATGTTGTGGTGATGTAGCAATGAAAAACTATTATGAAATTGACTGCACTATATATTGTATCGGCGTAGCGAAAAGATTGGATTATGAAATTGACTAACCTATTTTGCATATTGCGAAATAGGTATTATTTTTTAGTGAGTGGAAGTGTTTGCATGGTTTTATTCGGGACAATCGTAAATGCGCTCTTAATCATCGTAGGAGCTGTCCTGGGGAGGTTCTTACATAATATACCTGAACGTATGAAAGAAACGATTATGTATGGCATTGGATTGGCAGTTGCAGTGATAGGAATCCAAATGACGTTTGAAAGTACTCAAATCCTTATCGTCATCATTAGTATTGTCGTTGGTGCAGTGCTTGGGGAATGGATGGATTTAGATAGAAAAGTAACGAGACTAGGTGAGTGGCTAGAGCAGAAGTTGCCTAAAAAGGAAGAAGGAACGAATATTTCGGAGGGCTTTGTAACGGCCACACTTATTTTCGTAGTAGGTTCGATGGCGATTATTGGGGCTATTGATAGTGGGCTAAGGAATGATCACAATGTGCTCGTAATGAAAGGGATTATTGATGGATTTACTTCGATTATCTTAAGTTCGAGCCTTGGGATAGGTGTTGCATTTGCGGCTATTCCAGTCTTTGTTTATCAAGGAGTCATTACGATATTATCAACTCAAATTAGTCAGTATATCCCCCAAGCTTTGCTTAACTTCTTTATTTCGGAAATGACTGCAACTGGGGGACTTATGATATTGGCAATTGGTTTAAATTTAATAGGTTTAACAAAGATTAGAGTTGCGAATTTAGTGCCCGGTATTTTGGTAGTAGGTGTGATTGTTACCATTGTATACTTTATTTGATCGGTGACGGCTATATGCAAGTTGTAAGGCACGAGACAAAATACGACTCATTTCAAAAGGCAAATGAAGACGGGTACTTTGTAAAACGGCATGTTCCATGAATCCAGCAATGTTGACAATACCTTTTATGGATACATCACCGACCGGGGGAAGATCTTTTCCGACCGCTTGTCCAGGTCGTATAGGCTCATGTTGAAATAGAATCTGTCCAATAGAGGTCCCTTTACCTAGACAGGCATCTATGGCGACAATAAAAGCGTTAGGGTTTTTTATTTGAAGTTCTTCTATCTTTTGTTCTAAATTAAGAGCATGTAGTGGGGTTTCTAATGTTCCAATAACGGGAAAGGGAAAAGTTGTTAGTTCAGACAAATGCGAACCAGTGAGCGGTCCAAGTGAATCTCCAGTAGAGCGATCTGTTCCGATACAAAAGAAAATAATGTTTTCCATATGGAAAGGGATGCATTGCAGGAATGTATTGCTTAATTTCCACACAGCACCTGTCTCCTGATAGTGGATACGAAATTCGGATTTGTTATGAATGATGGCTCGCATATGATAACCCCATTTCATTTTTAAGTTAAGTATATGCAGAACTTTAGAGAATTATACAATAGGAGAGAAATAATGGGTTTTACGGAAATCACGAAGAATATTAAAGAAATCGTACTTGATCAAGATAATTGGATTTTGTTTGGTACGCGTATGATGAAGGTACTTTTTATTATATTGATGGCACTTGTTGTTATTAGAATAGGGAAATCGATTATTCGCAGAACGTTTAACTTCCAAATTAAAACAAAGATACGTCCTTCCGAAAGGCGAGAACAAACACTCTTAAAGCTACTTGAAAATGTAATTTCATATGTTGTTTACTTCTCTGCTATTCTTGCAATATTAACCGAATTCGGATTAAATGTTAGTGGCGTATTGGCAAGTGCAGGGGTCCTAGGATTAGCAATAGGGTTTGGTGCACAAAGTTTAGTGAAAGATGTAATATCAGGATTTTTCATTATTTTTGAAGATCAATTTTCAGTAGGTGACTATGTACAAGTAGGTGCAGCTTTAGGAACTGTAAAAGAAATAGGTCTACGGACTACCAAAATAGCAGCTTACGGTGGAGAAGTTTATATAATCCCTAACGGAAGTATTAACGAGGTTGTTAACTATTCAATTAATAATGGATTAGCAATTATTGATATTAAGGTTGCTTATGAAACTGATATAAAGAAAGCGGAATCACTCATACAAGACTTCGTTGCTAGTTTATCTGATAAGTATGAGGAGCTTGTCGCACCACCCAATTTAATAGGTGTACAAGATTTGACAGCATCCGAAATTGTATTCAGAGTTACTGCAGAAACAGATCCAGCAATGCAGTGGGCGTTTAGCAGGAAATTCAGAAAAGAACTGAAGTTGTTTTTAGATGAAAACGGAATTGAAATACCTTATCCAAAACTGGTACATATTAGTGAAGAGAAGGGAGTTAAATAACGTGACAAAAGAGTTTGGTTTGAACGATATTGTTGAAATGAAGAAACCTCATCCGTGTGGAACGAACTCTTGGAAAATTATTCGAATGGGTGCAGACATCCGGATTAAATGTGAAGGATGCGGACATAGTGTTATGCTTCCGCGAAATGAATTTGCAAAAAAAATGAAAAAAGTAACAGTCAAAGTAGATACAGAATAGGTAAAATAGACATTTCACCCTGTTATCCTTATAATAGAAGAGTTGAAAGTATATTGAACCTTTATGAAATCAGTCAATTTCATAATAGGGTTTTATTGCTATATCACCACAACATATAGTCGGGTTGAAACGTTCCCGAACTATATGTTGCATCGATGTAGCAGAATAAGGTCATTATGAAATTGACTCAAATAGTGATTGATATAGATGAAAGGTAGTGGAATATATGTCCTTAACAGCAGGGATTGTTGGACTTCCGAACGTTGGTAAGTCAACGTTATTTAACGCAATTACAAAGGCGGGTGCGGAGGCAGCGAACTATCCGTTTTGTACGATTGATCCGAACGTAGGAATCGTTGAAGTACCCGACGCAAGGCTAGGGAAATTAACGGAACTTGTTACACCGAAAAAAACAGTACCGACTGCATTCGAATTTACTGATATTGCCGGAATTGTAGAAGGTGCAAGTAAAGGGGAAGGTCTTGGGAATAAGTTCCTTTCACATATCCGTGAAGTTGACGCAATTACTCAAGTTGTTCGTTGTTTCGCAGATGAAAACATTACACATGTTGCAGGAAAAGTGAATCCCATTCATGATATTGAAGTGATTAACTTGGAATTAATTCTTGCAGACATGGAAAGTGTGGATCGTCGTTTAGAGCGTGTCTCTAAAATGGCAAAACAAAAAGATAAAGAGGCAATGATTGAAGAGCCTGTTTTACTAAAACTAAAAGAAGCATTTGAAAATGAACAACCAGCACGTTCAGTTGAATTGTCAGAAGATGAATATGCATTAATTAAAGGCATGAATTTACTGACGATTAAACCAATGTTATACGTAGCAAATGTTGACGAAGATAGTATTGCAAACACTGATGACAACGAGTATGTAAATACTGTCCGTGAGTTTGCAAAAAAGGATAATGCTGAAGTAATTGTTGTGTGTGCAAAGATTGAAGAAGAAATGGCTGAATTAGATGATGAAGATAAAGCAATGTTTCTTGAAGAGCTAGGTATTGAAGAGGCTGGATTAGATCTACTCATCCGTGCTACATATTCATTACTTGGATATGCGACTTACTTTACAGCAGGTGTGCAAGAAGTTCGTGCATGGACATTTAAAAAAGGAATGAAGGCACCACAATGTGCTGGAATTATTCACACGGACTTTGAAAGAGGATTTATTCGTGCTGAAACAGTAGCTTATGATGATTTAGTGGAAGCTGGATCGATGACTGTAGCGAAAGAGTCAGGTAAAGTACGACAAGAAGGAAAAGAATATATCGTTCAAGATGGAGACGTTATTTTATTCCGCTTTAACGTATAATAAAAAAGCTTGTATGAATGTGCTGATGCACTCATACAAGCTTTTTTTACATTGTCTGGATTATGAAGGTACAATCGTGGTAGTTGTGGATCGTCTTGAATTAACCAGTGATTAGGGTATCGTTTTAATTGTTTATACATGCTGAAATCTCCTGCAGCACCACCAATTAATAAGGCCGACACTGTAACCAAAATACCGCTATTAAGATAGAGTCCGATAATAGCAGGCAAAATACCAGTCAACCAAAAGGGTAAAAGTAAAGATTTGCGAATCGCTTTGTTGGTCATTAATTTATCTGTCGTTGCATAAGCGGTTCCCATTTTAAAATCTACACCGACTTTCATGCGTTTCCATGGTACATTGGAAAAAACACGAAAACCTAGCAGATGGAAAAACTCATGTAAAATAATGAGTCCAATATAACCGATAATAAAAAGAAATAAGCTAAGTAGAGAAATAGAAAATTTAATTGGATGATTCAATAAAACATGAAGTGGGAGTAAAATAATAAGTGCGAAACCAGTTAGATACAATCCTTGTCTGGCAACACTAGGGATATCTAGTTCAATAATATTTGTAGGTTCTGGAAGATTATTCAAATGTATCACTCCTATTAATGGAGTGTACTAATAGTTTAGGTTTGATTGCAAGCTCACTGAACACTTACATAGTAAATTATCAAGTTGTAAATTTAACAGTAAGTACTGAAAATGTATTTTGTGACGTTAGCTTAATTCGCGTGTATTTAACAAAATCCAAGCTTAAGCTTGTACCATTATAGAATGTATGCTAAAATAGATTGATGTGAGTAATAGTATTACTTACTCCTTGCCTGCTGTCAACAGCTGGCCAAAGACCATAAGGAGGTGACGAAAGATGAGAAAATACGAAATTATGTATATCGTTCAACCAACAATTGAAGAAGATGCTAGAAAAGCGCTAATTGAGCGTTTTGACGATGCTCTTACAACAAACGGTGCAGAAATCATCGAGTCGAAAGAGTGGGGCAAACGCCGTCTAGCTTACGAAATCAATGATTTCCGTGAAGGTTACTACCAGTTAGTAACATTAAATGCTGAAGAAGCAGCACTTGAAGAATTCAAACGTCTTGCAAATATTAACGAAGACATTATTCGCCACATGGCTATCCGCCTTGACGCGTAAAAAAGTATATAAATTGTAATATCGTAGGAATAACCTACAACATGATGAAGGGGGTTGAATTCTGATGATTAATCGAGTCGTTTTAGTTGGTCGTTTAACGAAAGATCCTGAGCTTAAGTATACACAAAGCGGTATAGCGGTTACTCGCTTTACACTTGCTGTTAATAGAACGTTTACGAACCAACAAGGTCAACGTGAAGCAGATTTTGTTAACTGTGTTACTTGGAGAAAGCAAGCTGAAAACACAGCAAACTTTTTAAGAAAAGGGAGTCTTACTGGCGTCGAAGGTCGTATTCAGACGAGTAACTTCGAAGGAAAAGATGGCAACCGTGTCTTTATGACAGAAGTTGTAGCGGACAGCGTACAATTCCTTGAGCCACGTAATGCAAACGCTGATAGAGGCGGTGGCGGTGGATTTGGTGCAAATCAAAACCAAGGTGCTCCATCTCAAGGCGCCCCTGCTCAAGGATCTTACCAACAACAACCAAGTTACCAATCGAATCAACAACCGAATCAGCAAAACTATACAAATATGAACGAAGATCCGTTTTCAACTAGCGGTGGTCCGATTGAAGTTTCGGATGACGATCTACCGTTTTAAAAATGGATTAGGTAATTAGAGAAGGAGGTAAAGAATTATGGGACAACGCCGTGGAGGCCGCAGACGCCGTAAAGTTTGTTATTTCAATTCTAATAACATTACACATATCGACTATAAAGATACAGACCTACTTAGAAAATTCGTTTCTGAGCGTGGAAAAATCTTACCTCGTCGTGTAACAGGTACAAGCGCAAAGTATCAGCGTAAGCTAACAGTTGCGATTAAACGTTCACGTACGATGGCACTTCTTCCGTTTAGTGCAGAAGAAAGATAATTAAACAATACAGACGACTTTGATACCGCAAATTGCGTTGATCAAAGTCGTTTTTTTTTGAATTTAATAAGAAAAGAAGTGTGTTAGAAGAGAATATCCTTCACTGCTAATTATAAGTTCATTACTCTATGGAGATTGAAGATGTTCGGTATTTATTAGGTTACAATTAATTGGAGAAGTAATTCCTGTAATCCTAACTTATAAGATAACACGCCCGTCTTTGTTTTCTAAGCAATAATCATGATATAATGTAAGATACAATAGAACTTTATTCAAAGACTGTTATATCTTAATTAAAGTAGTGAATATAGTCCATGTAATGAATTGAATGAATTGGTCCATGACGAAACATCTTTTATTCGTAGGAATATAAGTACGTAGATGGAGCGAATTATTGGAGGAAATATAATGATGCAAGACAATACAAGAAAGATAACCTACGGAGCAATGATGATCGCTTTATTTATCATCATGGTTGCAATTGCAGCATATGTGCCACTCCTAGGAACGATGATTATGCTTTTTATCCCATTACCAATTATACTTTATAGACTACGTTACGATCGTACTGCATCATTATTTGTGACGATTGCTGGTATAATTCTTTCTATAATGGGCGGTTTATTATTAATTCCTATTGCGTTTGTATTTGGATCACTAGGGTTTGTGATAGGAGAAACTATAAATAATAAAAAGTCAAAACTCTATATATTTATGGCGGCAGGTTTAACGTTTTTAATTGCATCCATATCGGGCATTTTGTGTCCCATAATAAACACTTTATCGCTATCTCTTATTAGATCCCGCAACGCATGAGAAATCACTCGTGCACGGACGCGCGTTCTTTTTTCTGCAGGATTTGTCTTTCCACCGTAAAACTTTACTTTACCATCAAGTTGTTTAATCGCAACTTGATCCCCTCCACGTCCTAAAACTAAGTCCAGACTTGACTGAGCTAACTCACCTAAATCAATTATAGAAGGTGAACCGGTACCTACCCCAATACTCAATGTTAAACCTGTACTGTACTCTGCCGTCGCTTCTCGTATATCATCAAGTATTGAAAATCTTGCGCTTTCAATTTTTTCTAACGCAGCTTCATTGAATACAGCTAAAAAACGCTCGGAATCAATCCTCTTCACATAAATGCCGTTTTCTTTTCCCCATTTACTAACGAGTGATGTTACCAAAGAGTTCAACTGGCTTCTTTTTTGGTCATCCATCGCTTGAGACAACTCATCATAATTATCGACAAGAATAATGCCTAATACGGTTTTATCCGCTTCATATAAACTTTCAAGCGCTTCTCTTTCAGTAACATTAAACAAATATATTAATTTCTCTTCTTTATTGTAATAAACTTCAAATGACGATTCTTCAACTTTGATTATTGTCGGTTCGCGGTTTTCACTATGAACAATCGTCTGTAGTTCTTCTGATACATCAAACAAGTGTTTACCAATAAGAGTGTCTGCGGAAAATGTTGATGTTGAAAACGGATTTGCCCATTCGACAACTTGATTATCATTTATCAAAATAATTCCTATTGGTAATTCGAGTAATGCTTCCTCTCCTACTTTTTTAACCCGATGTGAAAGTGTTTCTATATGCTTTTCTGTGGAAATGTATGTATCGTCTTCTATTTTCCACGTCACGCCAAGAATTACTAAAAACAAAGTCGAGAAAATAAGTCCTAACCAAAAATTATTCAAGAATAAAAGCACGGCCGCGATGATGCCGAGCAGCGACAATCCAGTTAATGGATAACGTATCGCTCTTTTTCTAAAGAAAACATTCACGGTCGACAGCTCCTTATCTCGATTTATTTTTTCCAATCCATGCACGTAAATTGATTCCAGTATCAAGTATTCCTACTATAACCGTCAGTGGATTAAATAGAATTGCAATAATAGTTATAAGGACAGTCACCCATTTTGAAAATTTCATTTCATTGGCCACATGATAAATAAATGAAATACCTTGGATTATAAATAAAAATCTTAAAATAAATGATGCATTCACGAAAGTCATTTCGGAAGTAGAACCTTGCTCAATTGTCATAATCATCGGCAAGATTACAACAATCATATAAACCCACACTGTTAAGACAGGCAATCTCATTAATCGAAATGGTGGAAATTTAGGTACTTCATGGCCCAGACGCTTTACAATCGGTAAATTGATTATAATTACGATAAATGCAAATGCGAATGACGAAAGTATGAAAGCTGAAGGGATTGTGAGCAATGTATATTGAATCGTTTCATTCATCTGCTTAGCAACTTCTTCAGGTACCTCTCCAAATGCTTGCAAAAAAGTAATAGCTTTAGCTTGAGATTCCTGTGCAAGCGTACCTAATTCTTCAATCATGTTAATGCCGAATAAAATTACTGACACTAAATATAAAATAACGGTTGCAATTAAAAACGTTAAACCTGCCGCCATAAATATA
>Ga0181469_101073_pt1 | contig 10360 bp, 14 predicted proteins | sample InSIn2SAF170_2_FD_119081 | JGI IMG/M metagenome (GOLD analysis project Ga0181469, IMG submission 119081) | Clean room microbial communities from NASA Spacecraft Assembly Facility at Jet Propulsion Laboratory, Pasadena, California, USA -... ... | reverse complement strand
CTCCATTCCTTGAAACCCCACCGAAAAGAAGAAGAACTAGGGCTTCGATCAAGGCAGCTCTATTTCCACCTATATAATCTCTGGAGAACCTGCTAGTTCTTGTGTTACAGCAGGTTGCTCTATTTCTTCCTCCATAGCTTTTAGAGAACCTGCTGGTTCTTGTGTTGCAGCAGGTTTCTCTATTTCCTTCTCTACAGCTTTTGTAGAACCTGTTGGTTCTTGTGTTGCAGCAGGTTGCTCTATTTCGACTATAACAGCAGCAGGTTGTGGTGGTTGCCTTTCTGCTTCTGCTATTTTTGAAGGGCCTGCTGGTTCTTGTGTTACAGCAGGTTCTTCCGCTTTGACCACAATAGCAGAAGGTTCTGGAATGACTCCAGTTATTGGTACTGCAATTATCTTGTATCCTGCGTTAGTGAAGAGCTCACCACACTCACTGCACATATATTCACTTTTACTCTTCTCTGCTGCAGATGCTACCCGTGCTAACATGTGCAGGTTGTATTCATTTTGGTAAACTTCTTTGACCCTTATTATTTCGTCCTGATAATCCTGAATTTGGGATTTCAGAAATTCAATTTCTTCCTGCAGGGCAGATATGGTAGGCTGAGCTTGTGCAACTGCAGGTTCCAGTGGAGGCAGATGTTGGTCTTCATTCATTTGATCATTTATAGTCCCAGCAGGTGGTTCTTGTGTTGCACCTGGTGAGGTAGTGGCTGTTTCTTATGTTGCAGCCACTTGGCCAATATTACCTTGGGTGTCGGCAGTTGGTTCTTATGTAACAGCTGCCTCAGAAAATAATGTCACGAAATTGTGGACACTCTGCATCTCAGCCCCAGAGGGTGAAGAAGGGGAGTGTTCGGGGCTGGTCGGAGTGCGGATTCTTAACATGATAGGTGGAGAGCTAGGGAGAGTGGGGCTAGGGGATTTAGCTGTTATAGATGACCGAGTTCTTCGCCTCGGCAAAGAAGCAGAGAATTCGGGTATTCTTTTTCGGCTAACTTTCTTTAAAATAGGGGCAGTGGTGGAAATAGCAGCTGCCTTGATCGAAGCCCTAGTTCTTCTTCTTTTCGGTGGGGTTTCAATTTGCTTCTTCTTTCGTTTAAGAAGTTTAATGGGGATGCTATCATCAGAATCGTCGGTAGAAATACTAAGTATGGGAGTGGATGGGTCATTTTTATTAGGGGATGGGGTTGTTTGCATGGATGTTTCCACTGGTGCTTGTACATCCTCAGTAACTTGTGGGGGAGTTTCTTCAATTTGCTCGGTAATTTCTTGGGGCATTTTCTCTGAAATCTCCTCTGTTTGCTAAGGAATTTCTTCCTCTTGGTGGGGAATTTCTTGCTCTAGCTGGGGAATTTCTTGCTCCGGCTGGGGAATTTCTTGCTCTGGCTGGGGAATTTCTTGCTCTGGTTGGGGAATTTCTTGCTCTTGGTGGGGAATTTCTTGCTCTTGGTTGGGATTAATGAGGGGAGGAGGGTTATTTAAGGCAAGGGCTCTATTTATCAACAATTGAACTAGACGGTGGTGCTTCAAGGAATGGAGCGGATGCTTTGCATTGACAGTGTAACGTGACATGTTTTTAAGACATCCCAATAGATAATATGGCATATTTATCAACTGACCATGCCTTAAGTGATTCAACAAGACGAAATCGTGCTAGTAAATTACCTGGTACCGACCTTCGCACGTCAGGTATTGCTTTACAAACTCAGCAACTTTCGGCCATGGTTGAGGCAGTGATTGGAGTGCTACGCCTCTACCCTTGGGTTCCACATGCTCACCTGGTTGAAAAAAATCCTGTTGCGCGTTGAGGATCAAATGCTTCCTACTGAACCAGTGCGTGCCATTAGCTGGTAGTCTGGTAACTTGGCCTATGACTTCCTCTGTGACCGGAATCTGTACTCCATGAACTACGGAAAACCCCTCTTTTAAATTGCGTGCAAACTCAAGGACTTGTTGTGCATCGAAGTCCGAGAGTCTCCTAAAATAGTCTAGCCATCCCGCTTGTAGGAAAATTTGGTAGGCCTCGGGATAGAGCTCAAGAAGCGCTGTTGTGGCAAGTTCGTATGTGATGAGGTTTCCTCCCATAGCTGTTGTTTCAGTGCGAATTCTCAGTTCAGAGCCGAGTTTCCGAGTTTAGTCCAGAGTAAACTGTTGCAATTGGTAACATGCCACGATGAGGTAACTTTTACATATTACCGGGAGAGCTGAGGGTGGCGGTAGTTGGCGTGCTATATAATTATGACAGCACTTTGGTAATCCCCCCCTCAAAGGCTATAGCTAAGTGATATGATTGGAAGTACAATTATTCAGTAGTCCTATCAACGTCTCCCCATTAACTATTATTTAATATCCATACATAATCATGCGTACCTTTATATTTTACCTTTTTAGTTGCTGCATCGAAAAGTCTTATCTTGTCTTTTGCTGGATTAATCATGATTAAAGCAGTTGTAAAAGTATGAGAATACCGGCGGTTTTTATTACTGACGAGAAGTAATAGTAGAGGATTGTGATCATCATAGTGCATGGCCGGTTCTTTTGATAGGGAATGGTATGTTTTATGCAAATAATAATGCATTTCTTGGGAACTGAGATGAAGAAATTGGTGTTAAATACTGAAAAAGGTATTACGGCATCGGGAAGTGGTGTTGCAGCAACAGGAGTTGGTGTTGCAGCAACGGGAGTTGGTGTTACAGCAACGGGGAATGGTGTTGCAGCAATGCGAAATGGTGTTGCAGCAACAGGAGATGGTGTTGCAGCAACGGGGAATGGTGTTGCAGCAACGGGAAATGGTGTTGCAGCAACAGGAGATGGTGTTGCAGCAACGAGAGTGTTGTTGCAGCAACAGGAAATGGTATTGCAGCAATGGGAAATGGTGTCGCAGCAACAGGAAATGGTGTTGCAGCAACAGGAAATGGTGTTGCGGCAACAGGAGATGGTGTTGCAGCAACAGGAAATGGTGTTGGAGCAACAGGAAATGGTGTTGCAGCAACAGGAAATGGTCCGAAAATTTTCCCAAGTGTGCAGAGTGATTCTTTTGAAGTTTTTGTTCTCATCCATTCTCCGAAACTAGAATCTGCAAAATAATCAATTATAACATGGCAACCTTTGGCAGGGATTATTAGCTGTAAAGAAAATCTAATCTAAAAATAAATAAATAAATAAATGAACAGAAATTTAAGTGCCTTGAGGAACAGCAAGTTCCCCCAGTAAAGCATAGTGTATGTCTGTCATGCAAGTAGCTTTAAAATCTTCTTTAGAAACAGGTCACTGATACAAACGGAGTCGATACCCATTCACTAATAATGGTGTTCTACTGTCATCAATTGTTAAGAGTCTGACTATCCCGTTTGGAAAAATAGCATCTACTTCATAAGGCCCTAACCACCGTGTTCTTAACTTACCTTGGAAATTCTCAAAACGGGAGTCATAGAGTAGAGCCCAGTTACATTTCTGGAACTGTTTTTGCTTGATGGTTCTGTCATGCCACCTACTTCTCTGTTGCTGTATCATGGTCGTTTGATGGATGGCATCCAGTCTCTTCTCGTCCAGTTCCTGAAGCTACTGCAACCTAGCTGTCTGTGCATCAGTCAAGTCAAGATTAACAGCTAAAGCAGTTCTTAAAGTTTTGATTTCAAACTCTACAGGGAAAACAACATTTTTTCCAAAAACTAGTTCATAAGGTGAAAAGCCCGTAGTATTCCTCCAAGTGGTTTTATAGGTCCATAGTGCTTCAGGCAACCTGTGAAACCAGTCCCTTCTATTCTCCTTTATTGTTTTTGTCAAAATGGCTTCTATGACTTTATTGGTGCTTTCTACCTGCCCATTTGCCTGGGGGTGATAAGGTGTAGTCATTTTGTGCTTAATATGATATTTCTAAAGTGTATCCTTGAAGCCATGAGTGTTGAAAGGAGGTCCTCCATCCGTGACTAGCTCTCTAGGCAACCCAAACCTAACAAAGATCTCTTCAAATAAAAATGTTAATACTGATTCTTCATTAGCTTTAAGGAGTGCCTTAGCCTCTACCCACTTAGTCATATAATCTATGTACACTAGTATGTACACTTTTTGATTGGATGGGGGATTAATGGGACCTATAAAATCTAATGCCCATCTTTCAAAAGGTTCGAGAATTACCTGGGGATTGAGTGGCATTTCATCCTTGTGATAAGGCTCGCCCATTCTTTGACAGCTATCACAGGTCTTCACATATTTCTTTGCATCTTTGAAGAGTGAGGGGCAATAATAATCCATTATAAGTACCTTGTGTGCTATTCTTTTGTCTGCAAAATGCCCTCCACAAGGGCCATCATGACAAGCCTTTAACACATCATAAATTTCATCTTCACCAATGCATCTCCGGATTTCCTGATCAAGTCCTGTATGGAAAAGACACCCGCTTATCCAGCTGTACCTAGCACTTTGCTGAATGATCTTTCTCTTTTCCCTGTGTGATAGGTGTGATGGTAATTTCCCTGCAACTAAATAGTTGGCAATGTCTGCATACCAAGGTGAGTGAGCAGATACTGCAAATAAATATTCATCAGGAAAAGAATCATCTACTGGAATATTTTCATCAGTTTTTAAACGAGAAAGGAAATCAACAACTACATTCTCCTTTCCTGGCCTATCTACAATTGTGATGTCAAATTCTTGTAATAATAATAACCATCTGGTAACTCGAGCATTTGTAACTGATTTATTCATTAGATATCTAATGGCCGAGTGATCAGTATGCACAAAAGTAGTATAGCCAGTAATATAATGTCGAAACTTATTGATGGCATAAATCACTGCTAGGAATTCCTTCTCAGTGACCGTATAATTAAGTTCAGCTAGTGTCATATTCTTACTGATAAAATAAATAGCATAGGGAAGACTATTTTCTTCTTGGCCCAAGACAGCTCCAATTGCAGTATCTGAGGCATCAGAGGATATATGACAGGGTAGTGCCCAATCAGGTCCTCTCAAAATGGGAGCTGTAGACAACTGATGTTTAAGTTCATTGAATGCTTTTTCACAATCATCAGTCCACTTAAATTCAGCATTTTTTGTTAATAACACAAACAGAGGAGAAGCTATTTTGGAAAAATTCTTGATAAATCTTCTATAATATCCAGCATGTCCTAAAAAGCTTCTTACATCAGTTTGTGTTTTGGGGATAGGGAGGGTCTGAATTACATGTATTTTAGCTGGATCGACTTGAATTCCTAGAAATGAGATGAAGTGACCCAATACAATACCTTGATTCATCATCATATGGCATTTTTCAGTGCTCAAGGCAAGGTGTGCTTCTATGCATCGCTTAAGTACTTTTTCGAGGTTCTGCAGTGCATCCTCAAAAGTCACACCATAAGGAGTAAAGTCATCCATAAATATTTCTAAGGAATCATTTAACATATCAGAAAAAATCCCTATCACTGCTCTTTGAAATGTTGTTGGAGCATTACATAGCCCAAATGGAAGAACCCTATAAGCAAAGGCCCCCCATGGGCTAGTAAACGTGGTCTTGTCCTGGTCTTGGGGTGCAATCTTAATCTGATTATATCCACTAAATCCGTCCAAAAATGAAAAGAATTTCTTACCTGCCAAATTATCTAATACTTAATCAATGAATGGTAAAGGGAAATGGTCTTTCTGGGTGGCTTTATTTAGAGCTCTGTAATCCACACATACTCTCCATTTACCAATTTTCTTAGGTACAATTACAAGTGGGGAAACCCACTCACTATCAGATATAGGATATATAAATCCTGCATTCAACAGTTTTTGAAGTTCTTCCTTCACAATTTCCCTTAAATTGGGATTCATCCGTCGCTGGGGTTGACAGACTAGGCGGGATCCTTCTTTAATATAAATGTGGTCGGTGCATAGCTCAGGAGAAATCCCCTTCATGTCTGTATAATCCCATGCAAATGCTTCTTTATTCTCCTGGAGTAACTTTATTAACTGTTGTTTTTCATTATCAGTTAAGTTAGGATTTATATTTAATGTTTTGCCAGGCTCAATTTCTATTGTTGTACTTTTGGAGGGGCTGCCTGCTATTGTCTGAGGTAAATTTTCAGTTTTCAGGTTTTGCTGAGATTCAGATTCCAAGATTGCAGTGAAGTGACTATGTATTTCTGGGCTGACCGAAGAGGGTTCAGAAATGAAGCTACTGATTAATTCATCTTTGTTAGAATCTTTGAAAGTTAAAGCTTGTCCGATAGTCAAGATAGGTTGGGTTTTTTCATCCTCATAATCTACCCATACAGAGTTGTCATTATTAATCATGGGTGTAGAATGAGGATAAAGGGTAAGCTGTTTGGTTTCCTGCCCATTATAGATGGTCATTGATCCCGATCTACAGCTGATGAAAGCATCTGCTGTAGCTAGCCAAGGTCTTCTTAGAATCAGTGGATGACCCCCCAACTTTGTTTTAGTTTGTAACACCACAAAATCAGCTGGGTAATTCCAGGATTCTACAGAAATTATCAGGTCTTCAATGACTCCTTCAGGTTTAATTGTAGAGCGATCAGCCAGCTCTAGAATGGTTGGAGTTTCCCTAATAAAGTTTTTTAACTGCAGCAATTGTGTTGTTTCAAGTGTCATAATGTTTATTGCAGCACCCAAATCTACTAGAACTTTAGAGACAAAGTTTTTTCCAACCTGAACTGTTACTGTAGGGTGACCAGGGTCACCATATTTCACAAGAGGATCTTTTTCTGTCATCGAAGCAGTCAGTTCTCCCATCACATGTACTGTGAGGGGGTCCTTAGCTTTTCTTCCAGGTTTTTTTATACAGATATCCCTAACAGTCCTAGCATAAATAGGAACATCTCTTAGTGCTTGCAATAATGGAATTTTGACATATAAATTCTGCAGTTCTCCTAAAAGGTTAAAAGCTGGTGGCTCAAGTGTTTTGGTGAGAGCCAAACGTTCAGGGAATGGCGGGTTTGCTATTTGAGCAGTGTTGTTAGATAATGATTCAACTGTTTCAGCAGTATTGTTAGCTGGCTTTTCTTTTCCAACTTCCTCTTTATCAGAGTCAGTAATGTCATCAATGATGGGTTCAACAATTCTCCCAGAATGAGGATGGATATCGTTACATTGCATAGGGGAGACAGGTTGATTTTGAACATCAATTACTTGCAAAGCTTTATTGTTATTTGGGTTGGGTTTAGGTTGCACAGGTAGTTGCGGTCTAATTGCTTGATTATTCGGAGGAGTATTGGATGGTAAGGAAAGAGATTGTTGATGCTGAGGAAATGGGATCTGTTGGCCTGTCCAGTTTGGATTCCATTGACTAAAATACGGTTGCTAGGGAGCCCAAGGATTCCACATGGTAGGATCAGCAAAAGGAGGGCCTGGTTGCTGCATGAGTAGAAAATTCATCGGATTAAAGGGTGGGTATTGCATGGGTGGGTAATTTGTTTGAAAAGGAGAATGATTATTCCAACGACTAAATGTTTTGTTAGAACTCATACTTTGTCTTTGTGGCCATTGCCTCCTCTGTGTCATTAGGTACACTGCTTCAGCCTCCTCTTCAGTTGACTGCAGTGCTGCTTTTATTCCAGGAAGAGAAGGGCATTGCTGGGTTTCATGTTCCTTTTCATAGATCGTGCAGACTGGTACTTTATCTAGTGGGTATTCCCTGAGTGGATGTTTTTCTCTGCATTTAGAACAAAAAATAGCCAGGGCAGCTTCTGCTTCTGCCTATTTCTTTTTTACCTGCAGAGCATCAATTTGTGAAGCAAAAGAGCTTAACATTTCAGTTTTAAATTCTTCCAACAAATTACCTATTTTAGCCCGTGTTGCTCCTCCACTTGCTGACCTCTGGACTGTTGAATATACACTGTCCCTGCTTTTCGGTCTACTTGCTGCTCCCCTTGAACACCTCATGCAGAGGTTGATAATCTCATCAAATGGTTCCTTAGCAATGTCCCCTTTTCCAAGCATATTCAACATGTCCAAGCAGTCATCTCGTACCCCTTTCAACAGTATTGTCTTCAGAATGTCTTTACTCATATTAGGGTGGTCAGACCGCTACAGATTATACTGCAGTCTTTCCACAAAGTCCTCCAGATTCTCGTTCTCCTTCTGAACCATTTTAAACAACTCTTCCTTCCTTTCCCTTGTTCGGCAGTAATCCTGATATTTGGCCAGAAAACTCTCTTTCATCTGATCCCAGGTAGTGATTGCCTGAGCTCCTAAGCTCATAAACCATCTTAAGGCATTCCCTTTCAATGTTGCTGGAAATAGTTTTAATTTCTGGTTAGGGCTTACATAATCATAACTCCTACACAATATATCAAATTCAAAGAGGAATTCATCTGGGTCCTCAGAGGATAACCCATGAAAGTTGGGTAATGCTGGAAGTGGAATGTTCTTCATAGGGGTTGCCCCCCTCGGAAGCTCCCCAATGGGGAACTCTAGGGTGGAGAGTGAGTTTTTTCCCCTTCCTTCCGCTCTGTTATCCTCCATTGGTCTTTTTCCTGAATCACTTGCTCTATCTTCAGTATCCTCTGTCTCTTCAGGTTCTTCTACCGGTTCCTCAGTGTGCTCTGGTGCTTCTAGCTTCCTTTCAGGTCCTAGTACTTCCTCCGTCTGTCGATCTGTTTGTGAAGAATACTGGATCTGAGGTCTCCAGGAACTCGTCCTCTGTGATGTCTCGGCCTTTGAAATGATTTCATCAATGAAGGTATTTCTTCCTCCTCCGCCTTTGCCGCCTGTGAAATTAGGTTTCCTGCGTCCTCTCATGCACCTGTTATTCTTAAAAGAAAATCATTAATGCTTTAAAAATCTCTAGTCGCCTTCCCCGGCAACGGCGCCAAAATGTTGGCTACTCGAATTGTTTATTAATTAAATAGTCGAGTATCACATTAATTTGTCAACCCGGGAAAGTCCTTTTTTCAAAGACGACCTCGTACTGTATGTACTCAACTTTAAAAACATTAAAAATTGTAGTATACGCAATCCTACTTTCTGTCAAACTCCTTACTTTATGTTATAGCAGTTAAAATATATTGCAGAAATGAACTGAAGAAAGTTAACTAGGATACAAATTCTGCAAAAAGAAATAATGGCTGCTCTGTTAGCAGAGGATCAGGACCCTATCCTTAGGGTAAGGATGTTCAACACCTGCCCCTGCAACCAATTTTCCAATACACACTGCAATTCCTAATCACCGGTGGAGTATTCTTTTACAAATTCAAGCAACTAACAAAACAGAGTATCAGCAAAAGGAAATTATCAGAGGTAATGCTACAGAATTCAAACACACTCACACACTAACAGAAAGTAAATGGGTGAATCTTGTGAAGAAGGTGGGCCCTGTCCCTCTCACAAGATTCCCCAGAACACAGATACTAAATCAGATGCTCAGAACAATTCTTTATTCATCTGCCAAAATGTCCAGTTACAATGAAAATTCAAACTTGTTATTTTTAATCCCCTCTTACAGCTCTCCCTTTTCTAATGTAGATGTCTCCTCTTTATAGAGGAGACACCTATTACAATAGACTGTCATCGTTCATTCAGTTTAACCTTTTTGTCAAAAATAAGAAGTCCATCCTTGTTACAGGATGCCGTTACAACAGTGTGACGGTGTACTCTTTCTTGGGTTTTACTGTTACATAGCTGGCAAAAGAGCTTCAACCATCTTCTTGGAATCCTCGTACTATCCTTTGATACTTCATCATTGTTGCTAATTTAGTAAACCCCTGTTGTTCCTGGTGTTTCAGCAACTGTAACTGTGTTTTACCCTTTTTGGACAGTTGCTGATCGTGCTGTGTCAGCATGGAGCTCTGTCGGTCTTCAGGTAATTGCTATTTCCGCTTGCCATTTCTGGTGTTCCAGCTGTTACAAAATAACGTGTTCCTGCTTTAGATAATTGTTGTTTCTGGTGTTGCAGCAACTGCGTAGTTGTTGTTTCTGGTGTTGCAGCAACTGCGTAGTTGCTATTTCTGGTGTTGCAGCAACTATGAAATATAATTTCTACAGACTTTAGACAGTTCAATGGTTACTTAGCAACTTTAATCAACTTCTCCAAAGATTAATTATAAATATAACATAAATATGTAATGAATGATTAAACATATAGTAATGAGGAGAGTTCCTTTATACCTTAGAATGATTAGGTCATTATGTAATCAAGGCTTGCAACTTATGGGCTGAAGAGGGTAATATTATAGCAAAAATACAAGGTCAAAAGTGGTCAATTTGGAGTCCTAACAGTATATAAGAAAAAAATAAAGGCAGCATGGAAGATCTGAAGAATGGTTTAAAATCATACATGGAAGGTTTGAAGGAAGGTTTACAAATTTTCTACAAGAAATGCTTCCTAATGGAGAAAAGGTATTAGATAAAACTCACGATG
>Ga0181469_101071_pt1 | contig 10374 bp, 8 predicted proteins | sample InSIn2SAF170_2_FD_119081 | JGI IMG/M metagenome (GOLD analysis project Ga0181469, IMG submission 119081) | Clean room microbial communities from NASA Spacecraft Assembly Facility at Jet Propulsion Laboratory, Pasadena, California, USA -... ... | reverse complement strand
CATGATGTCGTGGTCTAGATTTGTGCAGGAAGTATAACTTGTTCTAAACGATATGTGCGGATGCAATGCCTAAGGCGTATGGTAGGTAGGCGTTCAGTGCTTCCTGTACAACTCCCAGATGGGCAGCTTGTTGTGCGGGTGGTAGACGTTTGTGCTTCTTGAGAGCGTCGCGAAGGACGGATCGTTGTGTTGTAGCTGTGAGGGGCAGAGAGGGATGACTAGGACTGCTGATGAAGGCATCCAGAGGTGTCGAAGACGTCGTCGGTAGTGTGAATGGGTATGGCATTTTGTCGTGTCGATTATTCGGCCTTCCAGAACATAGAATGTGTTTCCAAGTTTGGCAGTTACTCCATCACGTTGGTCAATCGCGTCAGTCGCGACTGCCAATCTTTCATGGGGTCAAGCTCTCTTGGAAAGCGCGTCATCTCGTATTCATCACCGTATCGCGGAATTGCTCCGCTCAATCAGGGTGATGCTCTTGGCCAGAATATCCGACTTCAGAATCACTATTCCTCGACGACTGGTCAACCTCATCTTCCAAAAATGAACACGATAGACTCGTGAAGCTATCGGATTGAGTTTCAGCCAGATGCCACGAAGTTGGAGGCCTGTGGTGGGCCACGAGCCGAATTTCGAGTTCAGACCTGTTCGCATCCTGAGATTCCGTGACCACCACCAGCTTCACTGTTCAACATTGCACTGAGAAAGACGTGTGGAACAAATGGCACAAGTGAGTCAAGTCGAAAACTTCGTATCCATTCTGTCGTTCAATGTCAAAAATTCAATGCTACTCTAAACAAAACATGCCCTTTGAAAAGGGAAAAGTGAGAAGTTCCATGATATCGTGACTCCACTACGCCCATGCGATCCGATTCATCCGAGACGGTCAACTAAAACTCGTACTCGTCATCTCTTTGCGAAGAGTGGTAGTTCTGAGCGCGTGCTGAGGAAGCGTATCCCTTTGCGCCGGAAATGGTGTCGTTCTCGGTGGTGGCGTTCTTGTCGCGGCGACCACCCATGCCGTCACCTCGTGTCTTGTAGATGGCAGGCTGTCTAGAACTGTCACCCTCATCACCGATGTCCCATGATAGACCTCCGTCTCTGCGTCCGCCCATGCCGTTGCCGTATGTCTTGTAGATGGCCTTCTCAGGGGTAGGTGGCTCAGGCTCGTCCCATAGAGTAGGGGCTCCAGCACGACCTCCCATACCGTTTCCTGCAGTCTTGTAGATCTTCTTGGGGCCATTTGACTGGCCGATGTTGAAGTGAGGCTGGTACTCGTCACCGCGTCTGGACTTGTCGACGTTGGTGTGGTTGCTGAAGGGTGCCTTGGGTCCAGCAGGGCTGTCGTCTGCGATCTCGAAGTGGGCATTGGCATCAGGGCGAGGAGCGTGAACGATAGGGCGCTTCTCAGGAGAGATCTGGTCCTGTGTGCTATTAGAATGGTTCCAGCAAGACGGTTCAGTCACACATACCTCGTCTACACCAGGGCCAATGTGACGCTCCTGCTCAGGGTTGGGTCTAGGCTTGTGTTTCTCAGGCGTGGTGAAGTCTTGGAAGTCCCAATTGCTAGTGTGGGTAGATCCCTTAGTCGAACCACGTCTGTACATGTCGGAAGCTGAGGCGCCATCCTTGCCGTTGGGGAACTCGAAATGATTGAATTTCTCGGGATTGATCTTCTTGCTGTCGGGAGACAGGACCTGCTGGGGCTGGGTGGTCTCGTCGAAAAGGCGGTTGTCGTGGAAATTCTTGCCAGAGCCGGCCTTGGGCTTTCCTTCGGGCTTGTAAACCTCGTTAGAACTACCGTTTGCGAAGATTTCATCCATCTGACGAGGAGCGGGCTTGGCCGAGGTACGAACAGCGTATGCAGGGTCGGCGTTGGATTGAGCGCGAGGCTCCTGACCTTCACCAGTTGCGAACAGGCGAGCGTGGAAGTCACCGTTTTGGCGACCACCGGCTTGCGACTTGGTCGATCCGTTGATATCGTTCATAGGAGCAGCGCGGGATGGGAGCGAGGTGGAAGTGGAGCCGGCGTTGTTGATGCTCTGCTTGATAGTCTTGACTTGGTTGGTGCCATCACGAATGGGCCAGTTGCGACCGCTCTTGCCAATGGCGTCGACCTGTCTGAGCATGGTTGACTGATCCCAGTAGATTCTGATCTGGCTGATCTTGCCTTCGCCGTTGTATTGGACGACGTGGACCTAGCATGTGTTAATTGAAGACGACTAGCGATGACAAGGTAATAACCGACCATGGGAAGAGAAGCGACCGAATCGGCCAGCATGTTGTCGTCCATCTGCGGCAGGATGGCACCTCCTCCACGGACAAACTCAAAGGTAGTGTCGGTCTCAACGACAGCGCCATCGGAGGTGCCAAAGGAGCTCAGGACAATCTCCGACTTCTTCTTGACGACCTTGTCCTGTGTTTGGAAGTGCTTGATGATGGCTGAGGCCTCGTGGATCGAGGTGGTAGTGGTGATGTAGTGAAGGGCGGCATCGTGTGCGAGGGCAGACTCGGACGGCGAGCGCAAGAAGGAAAGGTATGTGTCGGCCATGGTAGGCGATGTGATGCGAGACTGAAGCTGAAGAGTCGGACAACAAACAAGTCCAATTGATAGAAGAGAAAGAAAGGGCTCGACCAATCGAGTAAGCGAGTCAGAAGCGATTTCACTGCCTAAAGGTCGCAAAAGTTGAAACAAGAGGGGAAGCGACGACTCCCGCATCCCGCAAAAACAAACAAATGACGCCGCAAATCATCCCTAAGCACAACATCCTTCCGCTTTTGGAAATCTGAGAACATCTTATATATTGCATCATGCATCATGCGTCACACTATATATATCTACTGGGCCTTCTTCGACTCCGAACCCAAGCGCTGCGCCTCCTCGGGGCTACCGGGTATCACTCCTCTTCGTACACAGTCTGCCACGCCTCTCTTAAGACCCTCGGTAACGCCGACAACTGGTCTGTAACCCAGTCTTCTCTTGGCCTTCTCAATGCTGTAGTATCTGGTCATACAGCTGAACTTGACCTTTTGTCTGGTCAGGTTGGGGACACCCAACTGGAAAATCCAGAAGATCCACTCGAACAGAGTTGCAATGAAGAGTCCAAAGTCCTTGTTGATGGTCCAGATCTGGTTGGGTGCTGTGGTATCGCCCAAGTTTCTCCATGCAGTGCGGGTAAAGTCCCAGAAGTACATGGGAGAGTCGTTTGTAATGAAGAAAGCTTCGCCATCCACCTTCTCGTGGTCCAAAGGAGAGATTTGACCTTGCTCTTCACGCTCAGCAGTGGTCAGGAGAGCAGCTGCAGCCAGGTGGTGGGCATGAGCGACGTTGGTAGACTCGGTGAAATCAAACAGGTTGATGTTCTCACCAAGCTGGAACTTGGTCTGACCCTTGTAGTATGGCGCAAGCATAGGAGGAAGGAGAGTTTGGTCACCAACACCGAAGATGCCAGAGGGGCGGAGGGCGCATGTGAGGAAGCGGGGGTTGGAAGCAGGGCGGTTGTACTCGAGGACGGCTTGCTCGGCGAGGGCCTGCATCTGTGGTCAGCGATTGAATGGTACGGATAGAGCCAGGGTAGCTACCTTTGTGTTTGTGTAGTACTCGGGCTGGGCCTTGCCAGTGACGAGGGGGTAAGTCTCGTCGGCGTTGATCAGGTCTGTCGAGTTGTCGCTGATGACACTGGCGCTGCTAGTGTAGACAAAGGCCTTGACACCAGTCTCGGAAGCCACGCGAAGGAGAGTCTTGGTTCCGTCGACATTGACCTTGTACAAGATCTCGTCGGCCATGTTGAACTTGGGACTGGCAGTGTGAATGACAATGGTAGGCTTGATCTTGATGAACAGCTCGCGCATTGCGCCCTCGTTGGTGAGATCTCCGAAGTGGTATTCGCAGCCATTGATGGGCTCGCTGGCCGGTCTCAAGTCCATGGCCGACAGCTTGGAGCATGCCTTGCGTTCGAGCAGGAGGTTGATGATTTGTGTGCCCAGACCACCGCATCCTCCAGTAACGAGCACATGGCCCAGATCTTTGCTCGATGTCACTTTGCGACCGGCGCTGCTGCTTGTAGATGCCATTGTCTTTGTCTGGTGTGTGTGTTGCGAAAGAGGGAGAGGATACACCTCAAGTTGACGAACATGAAGCCATCGGTTGATCTGTTCGTGGGGAAATCTCCCGGGAGATTTGACAGCCTCAATTGAGACAGTCGCGCCATTTTGGTATTTTACTTTCAGCACGATCATGATATGACGGAGATACGGAGATGGAAACAGGGTGATAATCGAAAAGAAGTGTATTGTCACATCAAGCTATGTAAATATTCAGGCAGTCCGAATACCATCTGATGCATCTCTCAAAACTAGACCACACTCGACAGAAGTTTGTTGAAAGCCTGTTTATCCTTGTTAGCATTGATCAAGACTGGGAGATCTTTGTATGCAAGTGCAAACATGGGTTGTGAGTGTCAGAAGGAAGGCAACGGAAAATGTCCACACGGTTTTGCGCTCTCGGACAAGACAATAAATGTTTTTACATCCGAAAATACTTCATCATTCGAGGGGGGTAAGAGGTGTGCAGGTCAGGATAAGTGAGTGTAGCTTACCTCTATGATATGTGAGTCCCACAGCAAGGTCGTGTCTGGGGACTCGCGGTGGTTGACGCGATGATTGATGTGAAGGAGAAGAAGTTTGCTGATGAAGATTTTCAAGACTTGGACGAGGTTTGGTTTGCTTGGCGTTGAAGATGCACCAAATTTGTGAAAGGTCACTGCGTTTTGTCCACAAGCAACTCATCGGCTCTGGCAGATTCATCAAAGCGACATGACTTTGCTACAACCATGAAAGCGCCCAGATTCGACTTCTGTACCTTTTATCAACGAGACATAGCTGACTGATTCTAATCTCTCGATCATCGGCATCCTGGCTTTCGGAACGACATGGCCAACCTCTACGCGGAATATTTGCCCAACATCAAAACTCTGGCCGTCACTACTGTTCTTCAAACGCCGCGAGACGGCACGACATCGCTCTGGCTATCGAATGACCGCAAGAAAGTGATTCTTGAGCATGCGGATGAAACACATCGCATTACCTTACCGGCCAAAGTGACCGGTCAAGGGACTCAACACCTGCAACTTCCCAACACAGGAGAGTTGCAATGTGTCAATCGCATATCAGCGGCACCCGTCTTCGATGATGATGAACCTCCTGCTCTTTGGTCTGCCTCGTCACTCAATGCAGCAACAAATTTACATTGTAAACGTTGTGATGCGCTGTTGTCAAGCAACAAGATCAGTGTCTGGAAAGATCTTCCATCAGAAGCTTGGGCCGAGATGATGGACTTGTGGCATTGCCATAAGCCTGAGGAACCGAAGCACACTGATGACGACGCGCCAGCAAAGAAGGGTTATGCTGCTGGCAACAAGCTAGTCGCTCAGGCTGGCGTCGGTCTTGTTGATGTAATGAGTTTTCTACTCTCGGACGATGACTGCACGGTCGAGGTAAGTTTCATCTTTCTTGCTCTATGCCAAATTCCACTCTCCCACCCCTCTCAAGCGGGTCTCAAGAAGGAGTGTTCTGTGACCACTGTGTCATCTCAATGAGAAATCACTTCGATACAAAGACCCAACAACAACCCCGATTGGTAGTCGGGCGAGCAGACCCTCAGCTCAGTCTGACGGGTTACTCGTCCTACTCATGTCGCAATGCCCCCTTTTATCTACTTTCTATGACCTAGAGCCATCGGTCATGGTGAATCAATCAGGATGGCACATTCCAGTCATCTGCTCATAGTTGTCCTACACGATCTCTTACCCTACCAGGACTAATTTGTCCCTCAGTTTCGCTCGTCTGAGAATGGCGACAATGTTCACGAAGTTAATTGTATAACCTGCGACACAGCTCTTGGTCACAGAGACCCCCAAACCGAGGGTATTCGTCTTCAAAAACCATACCTTGCTTTGTCGCAGGGCGGGTCTAGGACCACACGTTCTTACGACCCGGCTCACTGGTTTTCTTGCTATCTCAACCAAGCAATAGAGACCCAGGGCGTACGAAAATTTGTCTTCTCAACATTGCCGTACGAAATCTGGGTATTCTCTACAAACCTAGCCTACGCATCGCTGGAATATCCTGAGCCCAAGCAAGCCATGAAAGTCTTGTTCCGGACAAGACAAGGCGATCAAGATGTCGAGACACTGCGAGCGGCAAACTTGCTGATCGAGACGCTAACACTATCGCCCATGCTAGAGAAGCTGTTGTATCAGGTTCTGCAGCGGGAAAATTTCAAGCTTCCAGACAGCCTGAAAAATTTCATGGGCTGGGAAGTTGCGGTGTTGCCTGTACTGTACAAAGCAGATGTCAAAGCACTAGAATCTGCCACTTATCCATGGCTTTAATATCAAGTATCATAACATCCGCACGCATTGATTAATTAGACTGACATCGCATCTGCACATATCGTTTAGAACAAGTTATACTTCCTGCACAAATCTAGACCACGACATCATGTGATTTCAGCCCTATGACCGGTCAATCAACACGGGTCGCGGCAACTAAACTGACACTGCCGATTCGCAAATGGCACCAAAGAGTGGTTCTTGCTAATCAATTCTCCCATGGATCCGGGAGACCACGGGCGACTCATGAAACCTGCTTTTGTGATGTTGCCCGCGAAGGAAGCAGGAGGACGCAAATGGAAAGACCATTTTCTTAAAGGATGAACCTTGAAGTTTAGACACAGCCCGGCGGGGGTTGATATGTGCCGATGGCCGACGTTAGAGCCAACGGTTCTCGAGAGACCGCGGACCTTGGACCCTGATGGTGAGCTGATGGCGAAGTTGAGCACACGACCAGATGGGACAGAGTGTTTGGATAGAGGATAAACAGATGGTAAGCGATCACTGGGAAGAAAGGTATTCACTATAAGCGACTCGAACGAGTAGAAACCCGCGGTTCTAGAAGGATGCACGTGGCGTCGTGATTACATGAGGAAGGAACGAGGGAAGGAAGGTGAGGCGGAGTACGAATCGCTGCTGCCTGAAGAACGGCAACATACGACAGACCTCAGGGAAAGACGAACAAACGACTCGCTCTCCGTACTTTTTTCTCGACCTTGTCAACGTGGCCTTCGCTCGAACATCGTAATCCTTGCTTGGCCTCGCAACTATTCATCTGTCCGTTCTCCGCGCCCGACTTCTCGCATCCGTTCTCCTCCATTCTCGACCATCGCCCTTTTGGCCGCATCCCGACACCGCCGCCATCCCCGGTCAAGCTCCTCTACCTCGACTAGACGTCGCATTGCCGTTGTTCCTGATCCGCGCCCGACCTGGCTTTGACCATTCAGAGCTGCTGTAGCTGTGCTGGAGTGACTCACCCGCACTGGCCTCGTGTTGCGACCAATCAATCCCCTCCTGGCGCTGTTTGATTCGACCAACACACCCTCTCGGATCACCTAGCTATATCGACAGCCCGCTCCAAGATGCCATCCAAAACCTCCTCCCACCCCCGCCGCCGTCCGGGCAATCCCTCAACCACCGATGCTCTGATTGACTCCTTTGTTGGACTATCCATCCAAAAGGGAACCACATTCCACTCGCCATCGTCCAACAAGTCTGAACTCTTCAACCCTCTTGACGTTACTGCTCGGTCCATGACTACTCGTTCCGTCACAAGCCCAAAAGCCCTGGAAGATCTGCTCATAGGTGCTGGCGAGAGAAGAGCTGCAGACCTCCTCGCCAAAGTCGATCAGGTCATTGCCGACAATTCCTCCGCTGCCGCTCTCGGAAAGTTGCTCTCCGAACCTGAAGCCTTGCCTCATCCTCGCTGCATCCTCGACAAGACAGGTTTACAAGGCATCGCCGAAGAACGTCGTGATAGTCCCAACAATGCATATGACAGTGGTCTGGGTTCTAGCATTGCCGATTCTGACGAATTCGACACCAAGAAGACGTCGACTGCGTCCAAAGGTATGATTCACTCCGTCCCTCCCTGTTGTCGTTATCGTTAGGCAGCGCTAACTATTGTTCTATTGTCAGACTCCACACTGAAGAGATCACCTTCTTCGACCTCTAGCTCATACGCTGACGAACACCTAAGCGAGTTCGCGTGTGAGCAGATTCACAAATACATCGTCAAGCCCATCCTCAGACAGCAGTCTCTCAAAGACTTCCATCCCCTTGTCAGAGGTGTTCCTCGACGCATCGGCTCTCGCGAAATCACCACTCTTCGTGATCTTGAGAAGACATTGATCTTCTTGGCTCCCGTAAGTATTCGTTGCGGTCTTTCTGCCCGCTCGGTTGCTTATTTTCATGCCATTTCTCAGGACTACTCGCGTTCTCCTTCTTCTTATCTCAACTTTTGCGAAACCTATATCGACTGTCTCCACGCTACTGTCGATATCGTTCACGAATCAGACCACTGCTCGCCATCAGATCGCCCCTACACTAACAACTATTTCATCGACTTGGTCGGTCAGATCCGCAGATACGCTCAAATCGTGGCATCGACTCGTGCAAAGAAAGAACGTGGCGAAGATCTTGACGAAATGGACGTGACATCGTAAGTTCTTCCTGATGTTCCAAATTTAGAGTTCACGGGCTAACAGATTACTCAGCGACGAAGTTCTAAGACTGCGGGGAGGTGTGACTCACAACACTCCCGCCCAACTCGTCCGTCACAGGGCCGGAAAGGATATTTCTCTGCTCGATGGTGCCGTTCTTTCCTCTTCTCCCACCGACCACTCCGTCCTCTCATCAAAGCGTCCCATCATGGAAGACTCTTTGAATGATGACGTCGAGAGGTCCATGGCACGTCGTAGAAAGGGCGAGCCTGTCAAGACGTACGACTGTGGCTTTGACGGATGTGACAAGATCTTCCGCCGTCCTTGCGACCGTACGAAGCACATGAAGAGTCATGAGCGTCCCTGGAAGTGTCCCCACACTAACTGCAAGTACCACGACGAAGGCTGGCCCACCGAGAAAGAGTGTGAACGCCACGTCAACGACAAGCATGCAGAATCCCCCATTATGTATGCTTGCTACTGGTCCACGGTAAACAACTGCCCTTACCAGTCAAAGCGACTGAGTAACTGCAAGTCACACATGGAAAAGGCCCATGGCTGGGACTATGTCCGTTCAAAGACGACCGTCAAGAATGGAAAGACCAAGGCAAAGCCTGGTCAAAAGGAGCCCGTCCAACAGCCCATCAAACTCATTGGCGGAATTGCTGCAAACGCATCCACTCCTTCTACCTCGTCTGCCTCTGCATCCACATCCACCACACCCTACATGCAAACCGAGCAGTACCCTGTGACTGACCTGTCTACCGTCTTGACCTCCCCTCAGGACTTCTCGGTCCCTTCGATGGGCCAAGGTATCATGACTCCATTTGAAAGTCCCTTCAACATGGCCATGGACTTCCAGCCAGAATTTGCTGATCACTTCAACTTCGATTGGACATCTGCATTCACTCCTGCTGTCAACAATCCTCTCTACACTCCGTCCCTTGTTGATGATCGTCGTCAATCCCACGACTCGTCGGCTACTAACACTGCACCCAACTCGACTTTGTTGCAAGGTGAGACATCCTTCGATGATGCGTTCAACCCTCCCACACCCGAAGACAGCCCTCCATTCGTTGCCAACAATGGCTTCAAGCTTGATCCAGGTTACCAAGCAGGTCCAAGCAACTACATCAGCGATCAAAGTCTGTTGTTCTCTCCACCTCAGTTCCTTGTCAATGGAGATGATCCTACCCTCTCTGCCCCGCAACCCATGACAACTCAAGGATTCATTGGTGACGCTACCTTGGATATGGAGATGGACAATGACGACTTTGACATGTCGCAATACCTTCCCAGCAGTAACAACGATGCCCTCTTCCCCTCAAACAACGACTACGGTCTCGGCGCCCAGTTTGATGAGCAACCATTGTTCGCTTCCACCAACATCAACAATTCTGGTAGCTCCAAGGAGAACCCTTATGCAGTGTTCTTCCCCGAGCTCCAGCAGTGAGATGTCTTCTACACCATCATTAGTTGATACATTTTCAACATTTCTGCCTTTATCTTTTCTACTCCACGCTTTTGACGTGTTGAGTTTTCCCCTTTTCTTTTTCCATATACCTGCACACAATTGTGCTTTCACGACGGACACGAAGACACATAATAATTTGGATGGACGGACCTCAAGAGGGGTCGCAAAAACATGTTCACACAAACAAGAAAAGAGGCGATAAAAAAGAGGAGGTTGCTGTTGCTACACACTTTGCTCTTTTCTCTTTACGTACCTCTTTGCGTTATCTCGGCGTTGGTTGGATCATGGCCATGTTGAAGGGACTTTCAAATGGAGTCATGATACCTTGGCCCATCGAAGGGACCGA
>Ga0181469_101070_pt1 | contig 10374 bp, 9 predicted proteins | sample InSIn2SAF170_2_FD_119081 | JGI IMG/M metagenome (GOLD analysis project Ga0181469, IMG submission 119081) | Clean room microbial communities from NASA Spacecraft Assembly Facility at Jet Propulsion Laboratory, Pasadena, California, USA -... ... | reverse complement strand
TCTGGCTCCTCATCCAACTCCCTTATATACCACACACAGGTCGGATGGAAACCAATCACCCCGAATGGATTTATTGGAAGTCTTTTTTATTCTCGACTCACCACCACTAGTATTTCACTGCTTCCCACCACCATCAGTGTCATCATCGCTGTTTTCACAAAGTTTCAGCCCACTATCTTCAGTCAGGACAAGAGAATTAAATAGCCCTTCTATCGATTAATCCACCTTAACACCCCCATAAATCCTCCTGACAAAAGCATAACCCGTCAAAAACCCCACCGTCCCTGTCGCAAGCCCATAAACCGCACACGTCAACCCCCCATAACTAAAAAACAGCAAACTGGACACAAACCCCTCAATATGCAATTTCGTCCAATAATACCAAGCCATATACACAAAAATCCAAATCGCACTACTACCACCCGTCAAAAACGACGTCCACCACCAATGGTAATTTTCCGCGCACAGCTGGATGTACAGCGTTATCATCACTGTTTCGGCGACCGTGATGGTTAGGAGCAGGGTGATTATGCTGAGGAAGCCGAACACGTAGTAGTAGGAGGATTTGTCGAGGTACAGGGATTTGAAGACGAAGATTAACTCGATGAAGAGGACTGCGAAGGGGATTAGGCCGGCGAGGAGAGAGAGGAGGAGTTGGTTGCGGGAGTACCAGATTGTGTTGTCAGTGGGGATTTGGCGTGGGGTGGAGCTTGTGCGGGTTGGGTGGGTGTAAGGGGTTGAGCGGTAGAAGCCGTAGTAGCTGCCGAGGTGGACTAGCGGGAGTTGGATGAGGAGCCAGAGGAAGATGAGAGCGAGGAGGGTGGTGAAGGGGAGCGCTGTGCTGGATGCTTGAGCCCAGGTGAAGAGGTTGAGGAAGAAGATTAATGAGAAAAGAAGGCCCGGAAAGAGCAGGGCTGTCTAAAGATGATGTTAGCGAATTCTTTTTCAATACGGATCTTGTATCACTTACCATTAGGGTGTTTTTACGGTAATTCTGCCCACCAAAAGTTTTGTAGAGTCTGCCAGAGAAATAACCAGAGAAGCCACCTGCAACGAAGAATAGCACAATGCCGACTGTGATGAATCCACCTCTCCAGCTTGGATTAAGCACTCCAAGACAGCTAAGACCGAGAAGTCCTGCTGTCATAAAGACAAGTTGCATGCCAGAACCGATCAGAGGCGCGAGCAAGCCAGCGTATGAAGGTATATAAGGGTCTGGTATGACAGCAGCAGTGCAACCATCCCTCCATCTGTCCATGCCTTACCGTACTCAAGCCAGCAGAACATAACGAAACAACCCAATAGGCTAACCCCAGCCAGCCAGGCACGCGCACTATGCCCCCAACCACGTCCTGGGCAAAAATTTAGCAAAAAGAATATGAAACAGCCCTTCCCTCCTCGTCCTCCTCCTCCCCTCACTGTTTATTTATTGATTAGTCGTGACGCCGGCTTCCCGTCGTTGTATTGTATTGCAGGACATTGAAGTTGTGTCTGTACTTGATGATGGATGAGACATGAGATGTACACGGCGTAGAGTAGACGAACATGGGCTGTAGGTATTGTCTGAGTCTAACGCCATCGCACAGGAGTGAGTGAGTAAGGGGGTGTTCTCGTTATACCCGTTTCCTTTTACGCGTTGTCCACTCTGGATAGGTAAGAAATTATTAGGCTGGGAAGCCTCAGCGATTGATGAATGTGTTATTACACTGGTTGTGAGTAAGTAGCGTCAAAATACCTCGTTTCTTCTTGGCACGGTCTCGCTGTGGGTGAGTGGACAAAAGTACTGGGTTTTGTGGAGAGGCGAGGAAGGAGTGGGAGTTGGCGTACTGGTCGTTTGGGCTGGGTAGGCTGTGAGGGTGTTGTGAGAGAGGGAAGAGTATAGGAGAGACAGGAGACGAGAAGGGTGTACTAGGACAAGATGGAGGGCGAGAACAAGGGGACTAAAAACAGGATTTCTGGAACGCAAAAGGTTCGTTCATTCTATTAGCCTAAAGTAGTTTATTGACTGGCCGAATGACTGAACTAGTAGCGCCTTGCTATGCAGATTCTGATGATGCTGGGTGTTTATTTCGAAGGCAAACGACTTGCGTTTGTCTATGGCAAGAAGAGAATAAGTGTAGGTTGCTGGTTGGGAAGATATCCATTGCGTGTCCATTGCTGAGTGCGGGATATGTTGGGTGCGCCGGCTTTGATCGGTGTAGTATGGAGAAGGTAGAGGATAGAACACAATGTCGGTCATTCGCATTTTGGAAGATATCGCGAGATCGAGCTGGCGCAGGTGGAATGCACCGAGGTTGTAGATGGTCTTCGCGTTGTGTTCCTTGTAGTGTCGACGAAGGAGGAGTGCGACAGTGGCAGCCGGCGCCAAGGTCTTGGCAGGCTTTACGACTCTTAGCGAGTGAGACCCCTCGTCAGCCAAGATGGTCTCCATCGTTGTGGTGTTGTGGGGGGCTTGGCAGGTGGTGGTGCCTGAGGCTCGGCGGTATCATTGGATGCGGGCGGCGAGACCATCTCAACACCAGATGAATTTGTTGCCTCGTTGTAGGACGACTCGGCATTTTCGAATGCGATGGGAATGGGAAAGAATGGTTCAAGTGAGCCATTTTCACTCGCTGTGTGTTCTTCATGTTCTGACAGCTGATCACTACGACCGTCATCAGGTTCTGACTTGCAGGGTTCGATGTCGTCAAGGGAGCTTTCCTCACTCTCAGACACTGTGTCCAAATTCTATTTGGATGGCGCCCGACTGGAGCTTGGCAGCGTGTTCATCATACTCTCCATGCTCATCATGCTGGTGTTTGTACTTCTATGCGATATACCCTGTGCCGGAGGTGTTTCAGTTCTGTGCATTGAGGAGCTCGTGCTGAATCTTGCAAAGTAATCGTCTGTGTCAGTGTATTGCGGACTGCTGGCATTACTAGCTTTGCTGCTGGCCACGCCATTCGTTTCCGCACCGCTGCGTATGCTTGGTGCAGCACTCTGTCTCAGTCTTTCAATTTCCGCATCCCTTTCCGCACTAAGTGACATAGTTCGGTGAGCCTCTTCAAAATCGTGGGATGTGCAAATGACAGATCCAGGCCTGCCTCTGAGCCACGGATGTTTGAGAAGTTGTGCAGCAGTCCAGCGTTCCTCGGGCACCCAAGCAATCATTTTCTTTGCAAAGTCGATAAACGATTCCTTGTTCTCGCCTTGCATATGAAGTAGTGACTGCTCGAAGCTGATGCAGCCTTTATGTTTCGCCAATAGTTTCGGGTACTTAAATGTGTATTCTTGCGTTTCTTTGTCAAAATCGAAATAGTTGCCAGTCTTCAATCCACGATCTAGCAGTGTTTTTGGAGGGGGTCCAAGCAGTGTAATCATCAGTGCGAGATGCTGGTCCGCATGATAATGACCTGGACTCGTATCGATCGAGTCAAAAAGACCCGACGACTCTATGATATCCCACATCATGACTCCTAGATTCCAAATATCGGCTGGGTAAGACCAACCAACTCCTAAGAGAACTTCCGGGCATGTGAAGGCGTTTGATTGGATGGCTCTGTGTTGTAGACCGCGATCGCCCCATTCTGCCAGGCCGATATCTGTGATTTTGGTAGAGGCCAGTACTTCCTCGGTAATAGAATCGGTGGGGGGATTGTTGCCTTGTAGTAACAGATCGGAGCATGATTTGTATATGACATGACCGTCATGAGAGTCTGGGGCTTTTCGAGGTGAAGGGTTTGCGATTTGGTTTGCGACGAACTTGTCGAGAATGGCATTGGGGTCATCGCCCAGTCCCATCATGATGTTGTCAAGTTTAAGGTCAGTATGTACAACGTGACACTCAGCATGCATGTAGTCTAGTCCAGCCAGAAGGGAAGGAAGCAGCTTTCTGAGTTTGTCGCTGCTGAAAAGTCGGTTCGGCATTCTATCCATACATTCGTTCACTGGTTCGCGTAGCACATCGTAGACAATACATAGGTGTTCGCCATATTTGGACTTGATAGAGAAGGTTTCGAGCATAAATCGAACGTGTGTATATCCAGGATGGGCTTTGTTGGTCATCAAGAGCTTTCGAGCGATTTCTCTTCGTCCTTTTAGGAAATCTGGTGATAATGTGTTGACGTTGATTTTGATAGTTACATACTTCCTTGCGTCTGCTGCGTGACCGCTGCAGTGTTTGTGGTTAGATACGCGCTTCAAGAACTTGCATCTCGGACTTACGCTTGAAGATCCTTGGCCAACCAGACTGTGGCAGTCATGCCAAAGCCCAGTTTCGCAACAACCTCATAGCGGTCGTTCAACTTCTCACCAATTCGTGCAGCATAGAAGGTTTGGTGGCTGTATTTCGGTAAATTCTCCTCTTCAAACGGTTTTGCGCTCGAGATGATCGGCACTTTGCTATCTGGTGAGCCAGAGCGTGATATGCTGGAAATGAAGGAAGACAGTGTTCGATGGCCGCTGCTGCTGGTGGCCCGGTGTAGGAAATTACTAGGCATCTTGGCCTCTCTACAGACAGGCTCCTGTACGAGGCGGACAGTTGGGAGAACTATCTAGTCATTCTTCTGAGTGTTTGAAATTGTCCTTGTAGAATTTGAGCAGTTATTGGTGTTGTGGAACTTGATTTTCCCGATGAAAATGTTGTTTATTCCAATGGAGTAAATAATCAGCCGTGGTTCACCAATTTTGAGGGAATCCTGAGGTATGACGCAAGCGCCCAAAGAAGCGCAGTTGATCAGCTGTAAACGCCGCGGTTGCCGGGACTCCGTGCAAACTGAGATGGGACGTGTTACCAGTGTGTTGTCCTTGATGTCTATTAGAGTTGACTGTGTCACATGGATTGGAAAGAGGAGGCAACACGGTAATATACAAGCATTGCACGCATTGGGAAGGGATGCTATTCGGGGTGGCTTTGTTCGTTTGCTAAACAAGGAGGATGAGATTACTGAGCCGGCTGACGAGTATTTCGGGAGGGGCTTGTTTAAGGAGGAAACGCCTTGGAACAGTCGTTCAGGCTTGACCAATCAAGCCAGTGTTACAAGATGGAATCAGTCACTGCCGTGGTCATGCATTGCAGAAATAGGCCGACGACGATACAGTACAGTAGCTGCTAGGGCTACCACTGACAGCCCATTTGTAGCGTGGTACAAAACAGACACTGGATTCGTCCGGCCTCTCAAGAAGAAAGTTTGCATCTGACCGAGCCTTTTCCTCGGGACATTTCTTCGAACATCAAGAGCTTTCCTTCTTAATTGCTTATCGTGCCTGGCTTGCGTGGACATTTTGTAGCAGGGGAAGCATCGTCGGGTACCGCTAAAGTGCAGACTTCATCAAGTACCTAGAACCGCCTACATTCAAGCTGGAAAAGCACAATCGATAGAGGTCAACAAACTTGCGCCTGGTCAATTACAGGTTGTCCTTCCAAATTGTTAAACCAATCTAGCCCGACTGAATGTTAGAATGACGATGGGGCTTAATGAATAATCAGAAAGGGATGATACCGCGTTAATTATAAGCTGGCTACTCTAAGCAGCAGGTGCTGCAAAGGCTCTGTCCTAGATTAGTCGGACTTTGTTGGCGAATGCGAAAACGGCATTGCTCCTGCACTGGACTGGTAGGATGATAGGAGGACTTGGTACTGAATCGTGCAATTACTCAGCGACCCTGCGCTATGCCCATCCGAGCGGCAGGTTTTCTCACCTTGAATTCCCCACCTGCCCAAAATGCTCTCCTCTCACAGGTCACGTCCTTACGCCCTGTGCAATCATCACTTACACCAGCTTCATGAGTCACTTGCACGCCTTTTGATATCATGTCAATTTAAAGCTAGAGTACTTGCATGTACGCGGTAAGGTATTATAGATATCAAACAGTGCCATTGTCTCTTTATCGTACTTGATTCATCTCTTGTGTGTTAGCCTGTGCTGCTAACTTTCACCACTTATCGTCTCCTCGGTTGGCGACTTCCGCTTGATCGAGAGCAACCTGCTTCCTGATTGGCTTCACTTGCGTCATCCCCGCAATCATAGATAGACAGGGCTGTCGACTGCAGTATTAGCAGCAGTGACCAAGCCTATCGCGGACACTCTGCAGCACCCATCAGCGCCTGGATCTGCATTTCCTCCACATCTTGCCACAAGATCGGTCATATATAGTCGCCATCTTCCAAGCATGACCTCTAACCTGCCTTCAATCAATTCTGGCAATATGCCATCTTTGTTACGCTCCCTGTCATCACCATCGGCTCCCCCAGCACGATCACAATCCCTCTCCGAACCAGCACATCAGCCCGAAAATCCCTTTGCCAGACGAGCGTCGGCTTTGGGAGCACTAACACGAGGTTTGAAGAAGAAGTCGGAAATTGAACTTGTACTACATGGCAAGGATGAATTCGTGCGGACTTACTCTACCTATGATCAGATTGAAGGTCACCTCGAAATCAGATTCGAGAAAGACACCATAATAGATGATATGTTCATTGCTTTCGAGGGTCAGAGCCAGACATTTGTCGAGAAAATGACCGCTGCTGCTCCAACCACGGGCCGTACGACAGGAAGGCAAACTTTTCTTCGCATGATGCAACCCATCTCATCTGATCATCTACCGGAGAACATGCTGGCGAAAGCAGCAACGACCTACGCCATTCCTTTTTCGTTTGTCGTGCCGGATCGTCTGCTACCATATGTCTGCTCGCACAAAGTCGATAACGACGAAGTGAGAAAAGCACACCTCATGCTACCGCCCAGTCTGGGTGAACCAATGCTGGCTGGCACCGGTAATCTCCTGATGGATGACCTTGCACCAGAAATGGCGAAGATCATCTACTCTATCAGAGCCAAGATTGGCAAGGGCAATCCTACAACAGGTTCTGTTTACGACGTCGAGGAGAAGATGATTCGAATCCGGATAGTCCCTGCGAGGGAGGAGGAACCGCCAATGCAAATTGATCCAGCAAGCTCAATTTATGCATTGCGAAAGGAGAAGAATGTTCGGAAAGGCATCTTCAAAATTGGCAAGAAACTTGGTCGCCTTTCCGCTCAGGTTGCACAACCTAAGAGTCTAAGACTACCGGCCCCCAACTCACAGTCTTCGGCGTCGATCACGACCATGGCCTCTGTTACCTTGCGTTTCGATCCAGCATCGGAAACCGAACAGCCTCCGCAAATGGCCAATCTAGCAGCACGACTAAAGGTTGTCACTTTCTACGGCGCATCCTCATTTAGAATGCTTCCTGATCTGTCCACATGCGACACTTGGTCTCATCTTCATGGGTCGTATCCCGAGCACGTTCCTTTATCCTGTCGTAATATCGGCAGTGTTCTGTGGACCAAACACGATCCAGAAAACCGCAAGATATCCGTCACCTCAAATGCCTCGAGTATGGCGGACGACTTAAGTCGGCGTGAGTCAAGTTTATCCACCGACTCTTCAACCTCATCAAGCTCCGACGCATCGATCCCAGAAGCTTCATCAGCCTACGACTCTTCTCTGCCCTACTATACCGCAAAGGTTCTTGTGCCAGTAAGCCTTCCGCACCAAATAGGAAGCACGGAAGAGGAAGCACAATCACCGACAACGCGTTCCTCCCTAAGTCGGGGTTCAAAGAAGATAGTATTTGTACCTTCCTTCCATTCGTGTGTCATCTCGCGAACCTACACATTAGACTTGAATCTCTCTTTCAACCCTGTCAAGGCGCAGAACAATACCACCAATGCCCTGTCTACCTCCAGTATAACCCTTCGCACACCCATACAAATCTCCCAAGAAGGGTCCGCGCCACCCTCAGCAAGTGACGACGCACCACCTTTCGATTTCTCCGCTGTTGAAGGCACAGACGCTTACGACGAAGCTGTGGCTCGCCAGCTTGACCGCGAACTGAATTTTGCAAATCCCTTTGGTGGCGCGACGATAGACAGACACAGAAATCATGATTTTGAAGCCATTCCAGAATATGAAGAAGTGCAGACTGTCTTTCCAAACATCGCAACTCCACGGAACGCTTCCATTGCAGTCGATCAGGCAGGCACAGGGCAACACACAATGCCTCATCCATCGCGACACCATTGCGATCAGGAGCAGCCACCAGAGTACTACTCCCCATTCAGGACATCTGGGGGAGCTTCAATTGGAGCCAGGCGTGTAAGTATCCGTTCTTGAGTGTTTATATCTTTCCCGCTCGTCCTTTAGGGCTCAGCTAGGCTATGAAACATTTTGCAAACTAGATGAGATTTAGACCACTAATGCCAATGTGGATGGACAGCACACAGTTACCACCTTGTATCCACCACGAGCTGCCTCTTATGCTGCGATCTTTACCGCCATTTGACGGAAACCCTACGAATATATGTATAAACCTGAGGCAGTATTTATGCACCTAATAGTGCTTTCAAGAACGATCTTATGAATATATGTTGGCGCTATTGCATTGGACTTGATGTTGGTATTGGCATTGCAGTCAAGCAAGATACCCTGTTATATCTATTTTGGAAACAGTATGGAGTATGTCTTTTGGTTAGTACCCTGTGGCGTTGATGCAAATACATAGAAGTTACGGCGTGTATGATAGCAATATAAGTACTTACTCAGCACTCGCTTTCACTAAAATCGTTTTGTATTAAATTCTAGTACAAGCCCAATGCAGCTAACACTCTTATTCCCACCAAATTTCATTCGTGATACATTGCAAATCTATCGCATATTCCTCAATAACTCATTCCCATCTCTATCAACAAGCAACAAAGTGCCATCTAAACATCAGACTCCAACCTCACAACTTCGCACTCGAAGCCGCAACCTCAGCCAACCTCCTCTCCGCCTCTTTTCTATCAATAACATCCACCTCCCTCGGCCCCTCCTTACTAAACCTCACCAACACCAATTTACTCGTATCCCCCTTCAGCCCACTCCCCTCCCCCAATTCATACCCCTGCCTATCCAGCCTCAACAACTGCCGTCCATCAATCCACTTCATGGGCAACGGACCCGGGCTAAGAACCTTATCCGTCCACGGCACTGGACTGCGATCCTCACGCATGAATTTCTCCAGCGCTGTTCTACGTCTCACGCGTTCGTCTTCTGGAATATCGCGGCTCTCGGGGGGATCGCTCTCGGGTTTATCGAGGAATGAGCTGATGAGGTATAGCAGGATGAATTGCGGCGGGAAGAGGATTATTTTGCCGGCGCGGGCTTCGCTGATCCAGGCTGATGCGGATTTCCACTCGGGGGACATGGTTTCGACTTGGTCTGCTGTTGCGAGCAAATGGCGGCGGCGGTCGGTCACGGGGACGAAGTACACGTACATTTGCGTTGTGAAGCGCTTGGGCACGTTTATGGGTGTGATCCAGTGCGTGAATGGGATTAGGGAGTCTGTGTCTAGGACTGCGGTGGGGGATTGCTGGGCTAGCCATTCGGATAGTTTGAGTTTGCCGCCGTGAACGGCGTTGCGGCCTGCGAGACGGACGTCGGATGTTAGGCTCAGGAGGGGTTGGTCTGGGGAAGAGGATTCGCGTGCGAGGAGGACGCCGGATTCTTCGAAGAGCTCGCGGATGGCGCCGGTGCGGTAGGCTAGGTTGTCGACGTGCCGGGCTGGGTCGGAGTCATCTTGGGGGAGGGGGCCATCGGAGGGTTCGAGGTTGCCGCCGGGAAAGACGTGGGCGGAGGGGAAGGCGGAGGATTTTTTCATCCGGTGGAGGAGGAGGATTTTGTTGGATTGCGAGATTACTATTGTGCTTGCTGAGGGGGAGGGTCGGGGTGGTGGTTTGGACTTTTGGGTGGAGGTGTCGGGTTTTATTGAGGCGTTGGTGAGGGACTTTAGACGCGAGGACGTTGACATTTCTGAGATATTTCAGCAGTATATGCATCTACCTACGATCCACAACCTTCGTTGAGTGGAGAAATAGAGCCCAGTATGATTATCTGCCTGTATCAGGCACCAACATTAAGCAAGCCTATCCGCCCCCACAGTCACTTTCAATTGCCTCGGTTCGATCTCGGGTTGTGACCAGTCTACCAGATCTCGAGACAGAACTACATTTGGAACCGTTTACGACATTCTGCCTCCCAACAGACGTGTCATGAGTAGCAAAAGGCCTTGTACTCTACTCTACAGCTTCACAACCCGAATCTCAACAATCCCTAAAAGATCGACAGACACCTTTCAGGCATACTCTTCAACTCGAAACATTTACTATAGCTCAACTCCTCACTCAAGCATTCTTAAACCCTCACAACAATCAGACACAAAAACCACAGTCCCAGCTCCAACACACCAACACACACAACAACGCCCCTTCTCAGTCATGGCTCCCCCCTCAATCCCATGGTCCAGCGAAAACGCCCCAATAAAACCCGACACCTCCACCCAAAAGTCCAAACCACCACCCCGACCCTCCCCCT
>Ga0181469_101066_pt1 | contig 10389 bp, 12 predicted proteins | sample InSIn2SAF170_2_FD_119081 | JGI IMG/M metagenome (GOLD analysis project Ga0181469, IMG submission 119081) | Clean room microbial communities from NASA Spacecraft Assembly Facility at Jet Propulsion Laboratory, Pasadena, California, USA -... ... | reverse complement strand
AAATCACAGGGTGAACATGTTGGAGTAATTCATGGGAAATGAGAGCTTTAGATGGATTAAGATCTGCCTTCAGGTGGGTCCAAGTCCTAGTCATCAGGTGACCATTTGTAAAAAATGATGGATTCTTGAATGTTCGATGTTGTTAGGCTCCATATGTGTGCACTAGAAGGAAATTTTCCATTGAACAAAGCTCGATTTCCCTCTCTCCAGGGGTTCCATAGAAGTAGTCCCAATGTGAGCCATCATGCACAGTTCACCACTAGATTGGAGAACTTATTAATTTTCCAATTCTTAAGGAGATCTCAGATGTCTTCAGGTTGACTAGCTATCAGGCCAAATATATCGGAAGCTTGTTTCTATACTTTGCATGTTATGGGGAAACCTCCAATGAGATGAGGAAGGGATTCTTCCGCCTTCTTGCATAGGGAGCACATCAACGGGCCAACAAATCCTCATTTCTGGAGTCTATCCTAGATTAGTATCTGCTTGTGACCCGTTGGCCAAAGGAAGTGAGAAACCTTGGGCCACAAATTTCTTCTCCAGATATACAGCCAAAAGAGGTGATCTGATTGTTCCCGACCATTAGCCCGGATGAGATAGGATACTTTTATTGAAAATGTTCTCAATGTAGAGTGGCCCCATCTGAGTTTGTCCACCTCCTGGGTTATGTAGACTCAACATTGTGAGAGATGAATCCATAAACGTGAACTGTCCTCCTGTGAGATCAATCCCAATCAGTTTGTACTAGACTTCCATCTTTGCCATCCATGATCGTCAACACCTTCAAGCCAGTAATCCACCACATAAAGGGTTCGAATTGAGTGGAAGAGGGGCATCAGGTCTAAAAGAGATTGTTCTTAATCAAGTCGAGGGAGTTGTTACCAGGAGTCCTGCCATAAGAGGTATGATTTCCCATTCCTTACTTCTCAAAAGAAGTGGTCTTGAATCATATCACTATTATTATTAGCTCGGTTCCATATTGCAGATCCAGTGCTCAGAAGAGGTTCAAAAAGGAGGGATTCCTATGATTTTCCTTGTCCATATTTCTGAGACTAGATTGCCTTCCAAAGTTCGTCCCCCCTTTGAAGCCACCTCCACCAAATATTTGCATTGAGGGTGTTGCTTAAAACAATCGGATCTCGCAAATGAAGCACTCCCATGGCCTTAGGGAGACAAAGTTTATGCTAGGAAACTAATGGCCATTTCTGGTCCATGGATGCACCACTCCAAAGGAATCTCTTGAACATGGCTAATAACTTCGCATAAATGATTTTAGTATTTGGGAGGGCGAATAGTTGATATAATGACATAGCTTGAAATATTTATTTCACAAGCATGGCCCTTCCTACCAGGTTGAGCACAAGAAAGGTCCAGGTCGATTACTTCTTAGAGATATTAGTGCAGAGGTGTTTCCAAGGGGTAATGCAAAGGGGGTTGAATATGAAGGGGACCCCAAAATATTTTGAAGGGAGAGATCCGATTGTAAAACCTAGGGCATGGGATAGACAAGCTTGGATTAGATAGGGAGTGTGAAAGAAATAAATACTTGATTTATCCTTATTTAGAAGCATACCTAAAGCTTCTTGGAATTCCACCAAAATATTGTTCAGCTGGGCTGCTTCCTTGATAGTCGCTTTCCCAAATAAGAGGTTGTCGTCCATGAACAACTGGTGAGTCATATAGACATTGGTGCCATGAATGTGGATTCTGCTCAACTGGTTCCATTATTTTTCTACCTTGATCATCCTTCCCAATCCTTCTGCAACAATGATGAAGAGGAAGGGGGATGTAGGGTTCCCTTGATGAATACCACGAGAAGGTTTGAAGGTTGTCGAGGGGGAGCCGTTAATCAAGATGAAGAAGAATGGGGTTGAAATCAGGGATTTGATCGAATTGACCCAATCATTTGTACATCTGAAGGCCTTGAGAATTGCAAGTAGATAGTCCCAATTCAGTCGATCATAGGCTTTTGATAGATGTAGTTTGAGTAGCATGCCTTTTGTTTTGTGGGATTGCATAGAGTGTATGGTCTCATGTGTCGAGACAATGCCATTAAGGATTTGGCGACCTTCTACAAAACCTGATTGTTATTGGCTGATTATATGGTGTAGAATGGGCTTCAGATGTTTGACTAGGATCGTAGAAAGGATTTTATAGATGACATTGCAGAGGGCGATGGGTATCAAGTCATTGGGGTCTAGCGAATATTGGGATTTGGGGATGAGGGTGAGGAAGGTGGCATTAAATCCCAACCAGATACCACAAAGGAGACGAGATTCCTCAACCAGATCCCATATATTTTTACTCAGAAAAGGCTAGTCTGTTTTGAAAAATTCAGTAGTGGACCCATCTAGGCCTGGGGCTTTGTTGGTTGGCAAGGATTTATCTACTTTTCCCACCTCGGCGAGCGTGATGGGGATGAGTAGGGCTTCATTTTGAGTAGGGGTGACTAGGGTTGGGATATGATGCATGACTGTCTGAATTGGTTCAGACCTGTCATGGCCTTCATCTTGCAATAAAGCTGAAAAATAGGCTCCGAGTTCCCTTTCAATTTCTTCTTTCCATTAATAGAATTTTCCTGTGGACCCTTGAAGATGGTTGATCATAGACTCATGGAAGAACTTGGTATTGCACTCTCCCTCGCAAGCCATTGGACTCATGATTTTTGGAGCCATAGGATTTCTTCTTGGGATTTTATTTCCTCTATTTCTCAGATTAGAGGCCCCTCTGCATTGGTCAATTCTGGGGAGTGACCATCCCTTATGATTGTCCTCTCCATGTCTTCTAGGCGAGCTTCGAGTTTGTTCTTCTCCTAAAAAATGTTTCCAAACTCTTCTCAGTTCTAGGTTTTAATTTTGAGCTTCAGCACCTGGACTTTATTTGGAAGGATTGCATGTTGTTTCCCGGTGGATTGTCTATAGTGGTACACCAGGTTTCTAATTTATCCAGGAAGCCGGAATGCTATATCCAGAAGCTTTCAAAACAGAATGGATTCTGCCGAGGAGCAACCGCAAAAGTAATATCCAGACTGATCGTCCAGTGATTTGAGCTGAGGGATGGAAGAAACTTTGTTTCTACATTTAGATCTTAAAGGATGAAGTGCACAGATAGGAGGAAGCGATCCAGATGACTAGCTACCTGATCCTGCCCTACTCTCCGATTATTCCATATATGGAGTCCATGCCTTGGGATAATGTTCACCAAGTGTAGCTCTTCAATAGCATCATTAAACTCTGAGGAAGATGGGTCCAACCTATGAACACATCCTCTCTTTTTATACAGATTGCAGATTAGGTTGAAGTCCCCTCCTAAGATCCAATCCTCCTTTGCCCAGGAGATTCCTAATCGATGTAGCTGAGAGATAAATAGGTCTTTCTCTCGAGGGTTAGAAAGGCCATAAAGCGTTGTAAGGCTAATCCAGTTTTCCATTCCTACTAGTTTGAAGGTCTTCTAAAGAGAGAATCAGGATCCAACCCAATTAGTGAACATGACCTTGTGAGGGTCCCAGAGGATAGCTAGACCACTTGTGGTCTCAATCGCATCTATAGACATGAATTGACTATTCTTCCAGCATCTCTAGCTGTTCTCAATGAGTTTCTTATCATTCATTTTGGTTTCTTATAACAAGAATATGATGGGCTTATGCTTAACTATATTTTCCTCGAGGTATATGATCTTACTTGGGCTGTTTAAGCCCCCGATGTTCCAAGATATGATATTGATGAAAAAGGTGGGGCGGATCTGGGAAAGTAATCCATCAATTGTCGCATCTACTCTGAATTCAACAAAAAATTCCCTAGCTTCACGGATCAGATATTTGGTCAATTTCCTTCCTTTATTTCCTTTCTCTGAGCCTCCTGACTCAACAATGGATAGGGCTAGAGGGTTGATGTCTTTCACTGTACCACATAGATCTGGATCCAATTTACCCACTCTAGCCTCCCATTGGGAGTAGAGATGGCCAAAGTGAAACATCTGGTTTCTTGGTATGTATTTGGCATCTTCTTTAATCCAATCTTTGAATATCTCCAACATTTTCTTCTCTTTTGCTCCTAATATGTTATTCTTCTCTTCTACTTCCAGGATCTTGCTTGTGTTCATAAGGGCATCTTTAACCCTTCAAGCATCTATATTTTAGCATCTTTCACTTGGTTGCGATATTTTCCCCTAGGGAGAGGGGTTGCTTGTTGACTTCCATGGACTAGGAGATCTCCTTTGAGGAGGGGATCTCCTCCCCCGTTTTCTCTTGATCAGGATCTAGGTTTTCTAGGGTGGAAAAAGGGTTGTTGGGACTAGGAATCATCAAGGGTTTCGGGACCATGGTGGGCGTAGTCGTCGAGCCTGCTGGGTCTCATCAGACGTGGGGTACAACTACACCAGATCTTGGGGGGGACGGTTCGGGCGTGGATGATGCCCTATGACTTGTTGGAACCCTTCTGCATCTTGATGTTGAGCAAGAAATATGGATTCCTTTGCCTTAGTTAGGGGGAAATCTCTGAACAAATGGCCATACTCATGGCACCTTCGACACCTGAATGGGACATGTTCATAATCAAGAGTCTGGATCCAGGTGGTATCATGATAGATTAATTCTATTGACTCTGGCAGAGGTTGTGAGATGTTCATATGAACATAGATCTGGGCAAAGGTTGCATGGAGACATATTTTAGTAACCTTAGATATTTTGACAAATTGTCCAATGGAATTACCGATGCCTTCGAGGATGTCCTGCTCCCAAAAGTCATTCGGTAGGGAGTAAAGGCACACCTATACTAGAGCTACTTTAAATTATTCCTTGTTAGGGTTATACCATTCCTCCCAGTACCTAATGATCAACCCTCCACTACCCATAAAATATGGCCCATTTTAGAAGATGTGTTGTCTATCTTCCATATTTGAAAATATGTTTGTAAAGAACCCTTTTGCTCAAAGTCATTTCTTAGTTTTCCCTCACTATGCCCATTTGTGTTGGATCCACATCAAGATGTCTTGCTCCTTGGGCTAGATGCCCAAAAATTTGCAGATCATAACATGATATTTCATATACTGGCGGCCTTGATCCAGGTGGTTGTTGGGGATTACAAACTTAGGGTTGGTTGCTGCTCATGGCAGACATTAGTTTTTCCCTTCTCTCTCTTGCCATTACACTCCCATGGCAGGAGTGTCTTCGAAATTTTGTGAAGTGGTAGCCCTTGACAGGTTCATATGTCCTTGCACGAACAGGGTATGATTCACCGTGTCCCTGAAGGACTGTGACCCCTCACCTCGAGGCGAGGGGCCATTTATGATCACACCTCTTAGCTATCAATATGATCTGGTTGAACCGATGGCCAACAAATGGTTCATAGAGTAGATATGACCCATTAGGGGATTCGATCCATCAGGTGGCTGCTATGTCAGCTGTATGCAAAAACCCTAATAGAGCTAAAAACCCTGGTCTAATTACCAAACTGGTATCAGATTGACATTTTTGAATAAATGTTTTAAAGCTAATTTTTTCTAGGAGTTGGCTAACCCTCTACAATTGAAGGACAACAAAATCATTTGGAAACCACCACTAGGGTCATCGCTGCTCTAAGTGACCCTTTGAGGGAGAGTTGTTTTCCATTAGAAATGTCAAGCTCGACTTTTGATTGGGCCTTTGAGATGTTCTTTTTCCGGCCACAAGCCTTGGGGGGACCAACAAAATCATGAATAAGACTGAGACCACCCACAAGTTCATCAAGATGATCTATTTTGTCTCGAGACCAAAGGTTATAATGGGGCTTTTAAGGGAAAATAACTAATGGGAAGGTAAAACTGAAGCCAACCATAAAGGGTCTAGAGAGTTTTAAAATGGGGATGAATGTCAGAAAGAGGCCTGGAAGGACCAGGCCCGGAAATAGAATCCATTTGGGGCTTCAACAAAAATAAATGAGAGGGAGAAAGGAGAGAAGCAGTGCCCACTAGAAGAGATGTCTCCTCCTCTGCTGTATTATCTTGCATGTGATTATTCATTGGGATTTCCGCTGTCTCAGGGATTTCCAATTGAACCTCCTGCACTACTATCTGAACCAGTGCCTCTTCCTGTAGATTTCTAGTCATTGTTTGTTTCTCCATAACCTTGTCCTCGGGTTGGTCCCATGTCTCTTGAACCGTCTCAACCCTATTCTTTCTCTATCATCTAAACCCCAAGGGGAAATCCCTTGCCACTTGACTGTGCTTGTGGTAACGATGGAATCTATAAGGCAGTTGTTCATAGTCGAGTACCAGAGTGATGGAGTAACCATTGATTTGAATCTGTATCATATATGCCAATCCTTCCCTCGGGTCCAACCTTACTAGGACACGAGCCACCTTACTTTCCTTAGACACTTGAAAACACATATCAAATACTAGAAAATTACCCAAGATGTTTCCAATCGCCTTGAATATGTCCATTGACCATAGGTTAGGGGAAAGTGATGGAAGACACACCCATATAGGAATTTATTCTAATCTTTCTCTTTGGGCATCAAAGAGAGGATTCCATTTAAAAATTGAGACTTTCCCAAAACCCCAATTCCAATCAAACACCCATTCAACAACATCAAAATTTGAAAATCTGGCCATGAACCAACCCCTGGTCAGGAAAATGGCCTTCGTCTATGAAACCGGGCCATCACTCCACTCCTTTTTTATCCATTTCGAGATGAAATTTGTTGTGGGTTGTCTTCCCTTTACCCACCCTACTATACTGGACTTTGAAGTATGCATAGGATCATCCATTCGAATTTCTACCCCTAGAACCATATTCGACCTTTATGCTTTCTTTCAAATCACTTTCCCCTTCTTCCTCTTCAGACTTGAAGCTTTCCCATTGACAAAAGATGTTTTTGATGAGCGGCCTTCGCCATGTTGAATTTCAACCACTGAAAAACCCTCCAACGGCTCATCCGAACCCCAATTGTTGATCGGTAGGACCTCAAAGTCCAAGGCCTGCACACCAGAACCATGATTAGGTATATGAATAACCTCCTTCAACCCTTGGGAACCCAACTCCAAATGACCCACCAAGTCTTGAACTTGGCTGGGTAGAGCTAGAAACCCTAAGTTGGCCTTTCCTGTTTCTTCTTGGAGATGCAGACCTTCAGAAGAAATTAAGTTCGAGAAACTGATAAAAGTGTTCTCCCCATTACCCACTTCCTTTGCAACTAGAGAAAAATACTCAGAGAGGTTTATTGCATAGGTCTGCGCTGAAATTTTGTAATTTTGTGTTTTGTACAGACTCAAGACTGCAACCAGCTGGTCAAATCCCAATTCTGCATTTAAACAAGATTGCAACCCTTCCTTCCTCTTAAGTCCACTACTCTTGACAATGCCTTCCAACTCGCCTGTTAGAAGCCCAAAACCATAATCTACAAGTGGGGTTTTTGGGTTTACCTATATTTCCGTTGACAACCTGATTGTTTTACCTACCAAAGGCACTACATCTTCCTGACCAACAAAAACTCCAGTGACCAAAAACTAGCATACCGCCTGTTATGACTCCAAAATTTATCTAGAAGTTATCAAAGAAAGAAATGTTCAGAGGTAACCATAAACCAACTTTAGAGATTAGGATCTAGCCTTCCTAATCTCAGCGAGGGCTCTCTCTTTTTGATTTAACTTTGTTTAGTTATTTGATTTTAGGCTAGTTATGATTGTGCTTGGGTTTTTGATTTGAATTTGGGTGGTGGGATCACTTACTTAGATGAGAAGAGGGTTGCTTTCACCATTGGGCTATGGGGTCAAATGCCAGACAAATAGGACTTGATCAAGTTCTAAAAATAGTGTCTATGGGGAAAGATAGATGAGTTACTATAGATCTGAAAGGTTAGATGGTGAAATGGTTTCCAATTGGATCTAGGGAGAAATTAAGGGTTCCTTAGACCGGATTATGAAGAGAAATGAAAGAAGTCGACCGAGATGTGAGAGAAATTAAGGGCTCTCAATTTCGAATATCAGAGGAAAACATATAAATGATTAAATGTGCAAAACAAAGTGTACTTAAACAAATTCTGAGTTAAGTTTCCACTTAATTCATTCAAATTTAGATAAAATTTAAGTTTATGAAAAACATAAGAAAGTAACAAAATTAGACAAAGAAGATACTTCACTGCAATAGCTCATCTCATGAATCCTGTAATGCAATCTTTTTATTACTTGCTCTAGTTTGTTGACTTGAAAATTGGTACAATAATCCTTAGGTTTAAGATCAAAATAACTCTACAAATGTATAACAATCCACCCTCAATACTTCTAATGATGATGTATTTATACAAAAAGAATTTACAAAATATCCCAAATTGTATTAGGAACTAATCTAGGAGAAAGAAATATGTTTATGCAAGAAGATAGAGACAGCTATTGAACTGCTGCTTGCTGTCCTTGTTATTTAGGTTCTACTAGCTTTGATCTTTTGCTTTTTATTCTACTTTATTGTTTGGTCTTCACATTGGATGTTCTATTTACTTTGACCTTTCATTTGATACACTTTGACCTGGATGACCTGTCAATATCCTTTTACTGTGCCCTTTTACTTTTACTCTACATTTTACATTTTTACTGTGTATTTCTATAGTAAATCATTTAGTTTTCCACGTCTCAGCATCTAGTAATTTGATATTAAGCATCTTCCTATAGATCTCATCTGCCTCTGTATACTTGGCAAAAGTAGGCTTATTGACAAAAAGGAGTTTTACCTCATGCTGTAGGTAAAACAAATTCTCAAAAGTTTGATACAATACTTTTCTAGTAGGTATGCCCTTCATGGATGAAGTATTCATCTGATCTCTGGGAACTTCTCTGATCTTTTTATTATAGTCCTCCTGTGTCATTAACTTGTCATTTATAACCAAGGGATTTGGTAAACCATTTTGCCTCAAAATTTCAAACTTCACCATGAATCTGTCAATGGCCAGCTACATGGTTTGGCATTTATCCTCTAGGTTCAACATCAGATTCCTCTTGGTGAGGACCCATTTAACATCCAAAATTGTACCTGTTCTATGAGGTATCTCTAATTCCTACAACTCATACTTGTTCTTGGAGTCGAGGAAGTGAATGATCCTTGCAACTTACTCTAGCATGTATCCAAGTTCCGCTTTGACTCTTTGAATGGATTATGTAGCCTGCTTTATTAAATCAATCTGTTCAAAAATAACCTGGATGGATGGCAAAATATCATTGATAGAGTCAATGATATTGGCCCACAGTTGCTCCTTAGCCTGACCTAGAGGCTCTTTCAATGTCAGTTCCTTCTCCATGTTTTTGATTCGTTCATTCATCCTTGTAGACTTCTGCTGTTATTCTTTGTGCATGCTTTGGACAAGTTTGTAATTTGTTTCTAGGTTGGTTACCTTTTCCTTAAGCTTGTTCATCTCAGTGGTCTGAATGGACATTTCCTCCATTTCTTTGACCAACTTGTTTGCTTCATCACCTGTATACCCTGTTGCCAATGTAGTTGGTGTAGATGCTGGTAGTGCTATGGCCATTGGAGCTGTGGGAACTAAGGATGCTGCCAATGTAGAAGGTACAACAGTGGTAACTATTGGGATGAAAGTTGTAGGGGCATCATCAAGACTAGCTTGTTTTAGTTGAATCAAGCTATCCAATTCTTTCTCCATCTCCTTTAACTGATCATTCAGTTGCAACACTAGGTCCATCATCTCTTCATGATTGGTTTGGCTCTCCAGGACCTCTTTTGTTTGTGGGTGTTGTAAATGAGGGAGGTTGAGTTGTTTCTTGAGGGCTACTATATCCTCATTCTTCTTTTTGATCAATTTTTAAGTTCCCTTAATGTCAATAGGATCATGGCCCATATCAATGACCAAGTCTTCCAATGACATGATCCTGTTGTCTTTGGCCTGTGAGGTGGCCTTCTCCAATTTATACTGCACTGTTACATTATCCAGTGAATCCTGCAACCTGCGTGCAGCCAGGGCCTTTCCTATAAGGGTAGAGTCAATCATCTCTCCAGCTTACTTGTGGAACTCTATTTGGTCAATGGGATGAACATCCCTGGCCAACACCTCAAAATCAGTCTTCTTATATTCAGCTGAGGTCTTTGGTTGCTGAACAATGGGATGTAAAAATGATACCTGCATCTTTCCTGCTTTGATGTCAAAGGCTGAAATCAACATGCTCTAGTTGGCTGGTGTATGTTTGAAGTATTGGGCATATGTATCTGCCTTCAACTTCTCATTCCTCATCTTTATTTCTTTATACCCATCTTTGATGTCCTTTGCTCTGTCAGCTGACCTGGAAAAGGAAGAAACCTCAACACTTTGTTGTCTATCAATCATTTGAGTTTTGGAGGTTGATGGCTGCTGTGTTTCACCTGATGCAACTATGTCTTTGCTTCTTTGCCCAATTGTTTCAGTGTCAGTT
>Ga0181469_101065_pt1 | contig 10397 bp, 12 predicted proteins | sample InSIn2SAF170_2_FD_119081 | JGI IMG/M metagenome (GOLD analysis project Ga0181469, IMG submission 119081) | Clean room microbial communities from NASA Spacecraft Assembly Facility at Jet Propulsion Laboratory, Pasadena, California, USA -... ... | reverse complement strand
ATTCAAAGTGCAGGTGAATGGTAGAACAAGATCATGCAGTGATCCTGAAGGTGAGATGATATGTTTTTTTTTAATTTGGTTTGAATATTATGGTTGTAGAATTCAGGTTGTAGACAAAAGAAGGTATCTCAACAAATGAAAGGAAGTTGGTAAGAATTTCTGAGTGAAAGAAGAGGTGGCCAGAACCTAGTATTTCATTTGTCATTAAAATACAAGAGGAAAGTTGTGTTCTTAAAAGGTGTAGACGAGTTGAAGCCTAGAAGGAGCAGAGAGAAGTGCTCAAAGAGGTTTGAGAGAATAGAGAACCAAGTACTTTCCAAAAGGCCAAGTATAGAGGAAATTTTGGTGAGATAAGTGATAGCAAGGAGGACTTGTTGTTACAGAGGATTTAGTGAAGCTCATAGTAAGTGAGTGAGAAACTCATGAAGATAGAGAAGGAGATGACTATTGATAGTCATATTAGAGATAAAAAAGGTTATGAGAAAGACCACAATAGAACAAAGGTGAAGAAAGAGGATTCCAAGGAAAATGGCCTACAGAGACAATTAAGTGAAGAAGAATATGAGAGGGAGAAGGCTGAGATTGCAGTTCAAGTTATTGATGGAGATGTTGTAGATAAATAAAAACACTAAAATCATGGTTATGTCATAAGGAAGAAAGTAAAGTGGCAGAGGCTACAATAGAGGAGAAATCAGCTGGTGAATATGTAGTTAGCACAAGAACTGATGAAGCTTGAACAAGTAATGAATGTTAAATTGGAATTTGACAAACTCAGAGAAGCTAAGCTTAGAATTGAAGTTTCCATTTGTGAAGTAGAACAGAGTGAATTTCTGGGTGAAGATGAAGATTGGAGATCTATGAAAGATCTTATGAACCATTGTGTGAATTCAAGACAGCAAGAAGTTTACTTTGCTGAAGAAGGAATTATTGATGATTTTCTGAACTATTGGACAAATTTAGACCAGCAAGAGGATATGAAACATTGTATATTCGAATCTAATAATTTTGATGTGATTACAGGTTTTCCAGAGGATGAGCAATATTTTGAAGCTAATAAAAATATAGAAGACTATCTTTCAGAATATAAATACTCTGAAGTAAAGAATGATGGAGAATGTCTCTTGAATGAGAAAAGCGTGAATTATTGCAGTAGAAATAATTTAGTAATACATTGATTTTTGAAGCTGTTACAACACAGGAAGAATTTCTTGTGAAAGAAGGAGATGAAATTCAGTCTGAAGAACTGATATGTGAAGCAAAAGTTGAGACCGTTGAACGTTGTAATTCTCAAACTGATAAATTGTGTACAAATGCAGGAATTATAAGTGATGATGAAATACTTATGAAGTGTGAAAGAGAAATTAAATTGCTGGAATATTTGTTGGAAAACTCAGAGTATGACAATGTGATTGCAGAAGAAGGAGTTCACTATAGTGGACAAGAGAAGAAATACATCATTGAAGTAGATAGTGTGGAAGAGAGACTTGTTGACAATCTTTAGAGTCCTTTGGAGAATTCTTTGAAGAGGTTGAATCAACATATTGATGTGCTGATAGAGAAGAAAAAATCAGAGTAGCATACTGAGATGTTGCTAGAGAAGGAGAAGGTAATGAGGCATTATATTTTTAATTTTGATAATTGTTTTATGATTACAAGATTTGATGAAAATGAGATAGACATGTCTCAAGTTGAAGAGCCAGTTTAAGAACTGAAGAAGACTAGAAGTTGCCAGGTCGAACATGCTTATGAGGAAAATGAAAAGCATGAAGATATCATGCTTGAAGAAATTAAATTGATTATCAGAATCAGTTAAGGAAGTGAAGGACAATTACCGAGTGTTGTCAAAGAAGAGAAAGGAAAATATGTTGGAATTGAGGAACAACATAGTGATGTATTTCAGAGGAATCAAGTACAAGGGGAATTGGAGGAAAATTTATTTTTTGAAAGTAAATTTTCAGATATTGGATAGAGGTTGTTTGGAAAGTCAGAAGAGGGTAAGGATGAAAGGGAAGTAGTAAGAAACTGACAACTTCAAAGAGAATATAATGAAAAATAGTTTGAAGATGAGTGGACAGAGTATAGCAACAAATGGCAGAGTATGTGCTAGCCCAAGGATGTGCTAGAGATAGAGATTGAAGAATTATGGCAATTAATGATGAATTAGTCCAGATGGAGGAGATTGATAGCAATAGGAAGAGTGATCAATCAGAATTTGAAATTGATTGACAAGGAGAGGAAGATGAAACAAAATATAGCAAATATACAACAACAACAAAGGAACAGAGCATTTAGACAACCACAAACTAAAGTTTTGGACCCTGAAGGTTTTCTATCAACATATGAGAACACATGATCTAGAGATCATGAATGTTCTCAACCTTGGGAGTCTGATGCAAGAGCATCCGGCTTAGAAATATCATTGTATTTTAGTAGACATAGGGGGTCTTGTGTTTTAGGGGAGTTGGTTTCCAAAATAATTAAATTAATGTAATTTTAATGTGATTTTAATTTAGAATAGGAATTAATTAAATATTGTGAGAATATTTTTAAATGCTCTCAAATGTAGGAGAACATGAGTGATGATGAGTGATTAGTGAGCATTAAGAGATTTTGAAATATTGTAAATCTTAGATTAGGAATTGGTTTCATGATTTTGGGGATTAAAGAGAATCCTTAGGATTTAGTTGAGTTGTTGAGATCCCACGGGACCATTGGGAGATTTTAGGACTTGATGAGCAGATTAAGGATCTAAACCAGAATTGGTTAACAAAACATTTTGTATAAAATATAAGCCTCAAAAGAATAAAAAGAGAGAATCATCATTAGATAGGTAAGAGAGGAGATTGATTGTAGCCTATGGGCAGATAGAGTGAAGTAGAGTCAAAAGGTCACTGATATAGAAGATCAGGCCGAGAAGGAATTCATTTTGTAAATATTTATTTATTAATATATAACTGCAATTTCTGAGTTTGTGTGGTTTGTATTGTATAATTGAATTATTAAATATGCATAGTATCAGAGTATTTTCATAACATAAGTGTGCAAGGAATTAAAAGAGAATCCGAGAGAGAGGACAGTGCACAAAAGAGTATTGCGATGATTATACAATGTTGGAATCTGATTGAATAACCAAATTAAAGCTCAGGAGTGGTAGCATTTAAATGATACGCAGAACAAAGTTTAGGAAGGAGTTAAGCAGAAGAACAATAAAATATCAAAATTAGTGAAAGGAATAAGAAAATGAGCACGTACATGATCCCTTGTAATGGGTGAAAGTTAACTATCTTCTTCATCATTGCATTGATCACTATTTTCATGACTGATATTGTTTCCGTCCAATCCATGCTTCAACCTAGTTCTGTGGTTGAAGTCTTCAATGCAAGATATGGATTGGTTGAGCCCCAGAGCAAAGTCATTGAATAGTCATGTCATGCACAGAAGATCAAAGACGTAGAAAGAATTAAACAGCAAAGAGCGGAAACCATCGTACCAACCATATCGATGGATAATATCGAAGGAAGATGAATGGCGGAGATCTTATTGTAGGAGATTAAGTTAAGAAATGGATAGATCACATCAAGGCACGTGTCAACAGAAGGGTGGAAAATGTGCAGAATAATGGAGCGGGCTATGAAAGCGGTAAGTAGTATCTTGTGTGGTCTCAAAGTGGTAAATGGTATTTTACAAATTCACATAATTAACCTGAGGGGTTGACACATAGCATTGTAAAACCACTTTTATCAAATGCCCTCGATCTGTTATGCATCGTGCTAGTAATTGCACGAGATTAGTTGATCATCGTTGGATTGAGGAAAATGAAATAGATGGTGGAGATTGGTTGGGCTAGTTGGTGCGAGTTATTGCATGATAGCCATTGGATTGGACGAGACAGATTGACGGTGGAGATTTGGGTTGCGCAAAAGTCAAACGTTGAATTAAATATGTCAGCTATGCGAGACACGATTGACGATGATTGGTCAAGTTTGTTGTGAATCAGATGGTAAGAAGGTCTATAGGTATAATATAATTAAGATATGATTTATTAGCTTCCACTTAAGCATTTACTTAAGAGCATTCAACGTTGGGTTAAGAAGGTTTTACTAGGCAGGAATATTAAAATTCTTGGGACATGTATATAGCATGCATTTTATATGCATAATATGGGTATGTGTGGCTTATCTAACATCACATGGACCAGTGTTGCTCTTCCAAAAGTTGTACTTCTCAGATAGATCTTTCTAGCAAGATATTGTGCGTGCCAAACGGAGATCGTATGCCAAAGTTATGACCCCGGGAAGTTGATGTACCAATTTGCCAAAATAGGGCCCACAGTTTCGTATTTCATCTTTTAGGGTTAGGTTTTTGGATTTTTAGGGTTTTCCATTATTTCTCAATAATAAATAGGCCTTTGAGCCTCATTGTAACATAGCTCAGAGGCATGTAGCTGCCACATCTCTTCTCAGAGATAAGCTACAATTACCCTAGCTAGTTTATTTCCATTTCTGTTTGTAAACATATTTTAGTATTTTATAGTAATCAAATGAAATATTATTTCTGTTCCATATCTATATATATAGTTATATCTATAATTTGTTGCATTCCTATTTAAATCTGGATTAGATTCTTTGTGGTTTCTTTTTCCATTATGTTTTCTTTACCTTTTTCATTTACCCTTGTTTCTTTAATCAACCAAGAATAGACCTAGGAAGTGATTTAATTGAGTCTTATTTTCAAATTTTTTGTTGGAATGCTCTTTCCCTAGACAAATGCACCCTTTGGTATGCTGACAGAGGGTTGCACCCTACCTAGGCCCTCTCTATGTCTATGTTGCAAAGCACTGGTGCCACTTCTGCACCTACGTTGATCCTTGTTTTCGCCCAAAATTGTCCTCGTTTTCTGAACATTTCTTTGATCACCCAAATTCCAACTGACCTTCCCTAAGTCTTGAGTGTCTTGTGGTCTCCTTGAAGCCTCCATTTGGTTTCATTAGTGTGTGATTTCCTTGGGTAAGAATTGGTTTCAATTTTTCTTTGTTCTTATCATCAGTGATACAGGGATTAGTGTCCACACGGATCTACTCTATCCCACTAAGGAATGGTAGTGCCTTAGAAACTGAAACACAATGAAGTCTAACTTGATTCCTTTTGCATAAATAGATAGAGAGAGATAGAGGGGAGCCAACCTGTGTCTTCCGTTTGGTTTCCTCGTTCGAATCCTTCTCCTCCTTGAAGCCGTTCAGTTCCTGTCCGCTTCTACACCCAGCTATTGAGAATATCTGCGAAATCAAGGACACCAGATACTTGCAAGAACAATGATCTACTATGTAAACAATATAGGGTTAGATAAATTGACCATTCACATGTATAAGCATACACACATAATGCACAAGTAAATGGAAGGAACAAGAATAGCTTTATTGATCAATAGAAGTCAAGCGAGTTACAAGCAGCTGCTCCAAACCCAGCATCAACCTCTTGACTTGAAAGAGTTCTCCTAGAACCTCATACAAAAGCAAATCACCCAACAAGCTCAAAGATCTCCTCTAGAAACTATCAGCACTTCCTTGCAATAAGCCAAAATTCCAACCTCTGGATCTCATGGAAAGGGATCCATTTATAGGTACTTGACAAGGCCATGAGTCAGCTTCCATGATTGTGATTAGTGTCCTCCAACTGATAGTCCATGCTTCCACTTGGTGAATGAGCATCTATGACTCATTCAAGGTCGAATTCTAAGTAGTAGTTGTCACAGGAGAGAGAAATGGAAGATTCCATGACTCTCCACCTTGCAGAGCAACACTGCCATTTGTCACTTCCCGCTCCAGCGCACCTAGAACAAAGGCTACCTGCTCTTAAACGCAGGTACCTAGTGTTCTGCCTGCTCTTAAGTGCAGGCAGTACATGGAGCAAGTGCTCTGGCTCAAAATTGTCCTGTTCTGAGTGGTTTTTGAGAGGGACTTTCTTGGAGGAGCTGTAATCCTTTGACCTTTCTCCTTTAGCGGCTGAAGCAACCACTTTAGGGGCTAAGAATCCCTTGAATTATGGATATTTGTAGCTTGGATTCGCAGGACCCAAAAATATCTATAACAGATTTCCCCCTAAAGCATGAGGTCGATATTTTTTCATTTTTTCAAAAAACTCTCGGGTGAAATGCTTTATAATGAGGATTTGGAGTTCTTTGCCAGCCAAGAGGAGACCTGTAATAAGATACAACACAATACATTATCTTCATATATTTTTCATGATCTAGCTGAGGCGGGCATTCCCATGCTCAGCGTTATAAAATCATACTCATGTACATAGGACAGATAACTGTCTAAAAGTAGACTGATGATTCCGGAAGAGCCATCACCCTGACGGGATGATTATCTGTGCCATAATGCTGTACATCTGATGTTTTTATTATCCTGAATATATCGCAGCCCGGATGGCTAAAACTAGATCCAGGGTCTTCAACCTCTTCCGATCTTCACTCGAAGTACAAGTCGATCCATGTGAAAAGTGAACTGGCATCGAACATGGAAAGACATCGCTTGATTACCAGTCAATGATGTAAACTGTTAACAAGCGCAAGAGGAATCACCGATAATGATGATGACCCTCAAGGTACTACAGTACAATCTATGTGGTGTGAATAAATGACTTGGCATCGAACACCACGCGGAATCTTTTGGTCGAAGGCCATTGATGAAAACCTGTCGCCGGAAGTGAGAAACCTGCCATTGAGGCATGCAAGCTTCAAAGTACTGAGGGGGGTATTCCTAGATCGACTTCTTGGATAATGAGTTGATGTCGACAAGAAGTGATCTGTCACAGGAGGGCCTTAATGAATCCCACATCAATGACACGGAAAGGAGCTACTGATTTTGTGGAGGTAAAAACTGACTGACGATATGAGGGTTCAGGATGGCGGTCATGAAATGGATGAAGGATAAGTGTATTGTGGTGGGCGGAACAGGTTGAACTCTTTGAATCTCTTGAACATGTAACGACACTGACATGATGGATTGGTAGCATTACCCCAGATATGGATGGTGTAGGGAGACCATGGTGAAGTGACCGGTGAATGAAACAACCCAACCCGACATGGACGTGGAACGAAAGTGTCATGTTCAAGAGTGACTTGCTACTGACAAAGTTTCTTCAAGTTACCTTCCCAATTTTTCCCCAGTCATTGCTGACCAGTACCTCTTTATTTTTGTCAAGCTTGAGGAGGATAACATATGCTTGTTCTATAATCCGTCCTTCGGGTGAACCCATCGCTTTGTTTTAACGAGCTTAGCGATGGTGAAACTCGTTCTTGCCTGCCATGGACAAGTTTGTCGCTATCAGTTCTTTAACGAGTTTAACGACAAAAACAACTCGGTCCTTTTCAATTTTAGAGAGTCTGAAAAGGTACGTAAAGTAAACTCCAATGTTCCTTTTTCGTCATGTAATCCCTTAAGTCCAAAAAAGTATAAAACTATACAGAAGGGATGAAATTTCGATCCTTTTAACGAGCTGAATAAAACAAGCGCTCGATCTTTTTTGTATAATGATCTCTGGAATCCAAAAAGATTAAAAATTAGAGGAGAGATAGCACTTCCGGTCCTTTAACGAGCTGGAGAGGCTAATATCTCGGCCATCTTTTCATATTTAGCGAGTCAACTGAAAAGAGCTTAAAGGAGACTCGTCTTTTAAGGAACGAGTGATGTAATGGGTAGCAACAGATTCCAGGTAAGGTTTGGAATTTTCCAATCACGGCAGTGTTACAAGGATGGCTAAACGATCACTCTTCGAAGTTGTTCCTCAAAATGGGTAAAAAATCAAATGGAGGTGAATGATCGGCCAGTGCAAAAGAGGAGGTGGCAGTGCAAAACACATCCAAGGCTTTTTGAGGCTGAAAAATTTATATTCACGATGGTCATTTACCAGTTCATTTTTTCTGGATGAGCTTGAACTCTAGGGGAAAGCTTGCCCACAATCGCTTTTTATTTTTTAACGAGCATGAATTCCATGTTAAAACTGCTCGATGAGGGTTTTTATTTTTTAATGAGCTTGAACCCTGTGGTAACACTGCTCATGGAGGGTTTATTTTTTAACGAGCTTGAACCCTGCGGTAACACTGCTCGTGGAGGGTTTATTTTTTAACGAGCTTGAACCCTGCGGTAACACTAATCGTGATAAGTTTGCATGACCCCAGCATAATAATGCCAATCGAGATGCATGCGCCCCAAGCTTCATTGCATTCAACTCGGTGGTTGGAATGAAGGTTTACCTTTGAGATGTTTGAAAATCTCGATTTGGAATGGGAGTTGTTTCATTTTTTAATGAGGTTGACTCAGTAAAAGAACTATCCTCATGACTCCTTGTTTCATTTTTTAACGAGGTCGACACGAGATAAGAATTGTCCTCGGAATGCACCATATTTACAGTATTTGATAGAATATCAAAAACTGAAGGATGATTAAGGTTGCTGGAATAATCTTCATGGTGAAGACAGGAATGATGGTGGTGATCTTCCCTTGGTGCATCTCTTATCATCATTGAATGAACGATTCCTTTGTCTGTAGAATGTACATGTGACCAAGGATCTGAAGAGGTACCATATTCCTTAGACCTATCTATCCAAACACTCAATGAGTGTTGATTTGAATTTGCCCCCGAGGCCAAGAAAATTGATTTCTACAATATTTCTATTAGGGCGACGATCCATGCTGTCAAAATGTTCAAGAATCTTCTGAATCCATTAGATATAGAAGATTTCATATTGTAGGTTTCCAATGTGGCCACTTCCGCCAGATTTTTTGGAGGCGGTAGAGCAAAAGTACCCATTAAGGTAGGGTCTTTTAGGAGACCTACTCCGATATTTTGAAGCGAATGATTGCTTCCATGGATCATTGGAATGCTTCCCGTAACTTGCGAACTATTTGGAAGGAAAGTTTGTTGATCGATGATTGTAACAATTCCTTGATAAGGAAATGCAATCTTCCTAAAATAGGTCGACACAACTGCGGCCATGGCGTATATCCACGACCTTCCCAGTAGGATGTTGTAATCGAGGTTACCGTCAATTACTTCAACATCAATTTCTACTATTTTTCCCCCTAGTTCAATTTGCAAGTTACTTAGTATACCGTATGGGGTATATTTTCATCCATCAAATGATTTTAACATTGTTGACGATCGCGACAAGGACGGTGAGCCTAAGTTTTTCCAGCAACTCATCGACATAATACATGTAGATGCCCCCTCATCAATAATTGTTCGATGAATAGTTTTGTTGAGGGCTTTCACTTGAATAAGGAAAGCTAGTTGAGCTGGTAACTGAGGGTCATATCCTTTGTGATTGAAGGATACAAGGTTGGAATCCATTGGCACAACTTCGGTCAAAGTTGTTGTCGAAATACTAGGTTGTTCATCCTTGTTATTCGACGGCTGTGGGTCCCCGTAATCTTTACTCCCTGTCAAAGCATCATTTTGCTGCTTTGTGATAGACAACATAAGCACTTGGGATCGGGAAGCATTTTGATTAGCAACCAGTTTGGTTTCTGGATTGGGAAACGGATCAGTTAGCACCGCGGAAGTTTTCGATCCTTTGAAGAATTTATTAACTTCAGCTTTGTGCGGACACTCTCGTGTCTAGTGATATTCATCGCATATGAGGCATGGATTCTTTGGTTTCCCTTCTCCATAGTTGGAAGATCTTTCAGGGGATGATGATCCCTATTTTTTGTTCTTCCCTTTGTTGTTCTTCTTGCCCCCTGGTTGCTTGGTTTCTTTGCCTTTGTCTGACGAGACAGCATTTACTTCCGAGGCAAGAAGTTCATCTGCATTTTGACCTGAATTCTTATGGGCCTTCTTTGATTGGGCCTTTGTCGATTTCATGTCTGTGGTGCCAATCATGCTGTCACCGGCATGAGAGTCATTATTTTATTTAGGCGGCGGAGGAACTAAAAATTCTGGTCTAGGTGCGTCGGATATCTTGTCGTAGAGCGTGCTGGACTGAGTATAAATCAAGTCCAGATATTGTGCACGAGCAATGACTTGCTCTTCTGTGACAACCCCTCCTTTTGCAACATCTTCTGTTATGGAAGGTAATAAAGACTTAATGAACCACTCAGCTAAAAGCTGATCGGGAACATACGTTTTTACCATTCTGCGACGATGACACCACTCATGAATATGATCAGATATGTGAGTAGTTTTCATTTGCTTGAAGTTGGTAAGTAGTTCCGTTCCCGTTTCATACCGGATAGGTAATTGAAAATGGGTTAAGAAAGTCGTTGCAAGGGCGCTGAAGTTGTCAAAGGAAGCTCTTGGCAATTCAATATACCATTTTGCTGCTGGACCAGTCAGAGTCCTCTGAAAAAGGCGAAGCCTGATCGAATCATCGTTAAAAAATGAAACAAGGAGTCA
>Ga0181469_101063_pt1 | contig 10400 bp, 6 predicted proteins | sample InSIn2SAF170_2_FD_119081 | JGI IMG/M metagenome (GOLD analysis project Ga0181469, IMG submission 119081) | Clean room microbial communities from NASA Spacecraft Assembly Facility at Jet Propulsion Laboratory, Pasadena, California, USA -... ... | reverse complement strand
ATATATTTGTAGAGCTCACCACAATCTAATTATTCTTTGTTATCTGATATTTCCTGAATATGAACACTTGATTTTCTTTTTTTTAATTTCTTTTGGTTTTGCTGCTAAAACTTCTAAAGTATTGGAATGATTGGTTTCTGCATTGTAAAGAATGAACGAGTCCATATCAGGGTGTACTAAGTAGATGGGGAAATTTTGGGGTCTTTCTTGACTACTTACTACGTATTTCATCAATGTTTCTTTGTATAGTTTCTTTGGTTGTCCAAAAACCGATATAGTAGCATATGGCATATCCAATTGAAGAAATCCCTGAAGCTTAGCCCCTAGGATCTGGATAATCACATGCCATATTTGGGTGGTATATCTGCTACCACTATATCCATTAAATTTTTTTTGCAAGGTATTGAACCAATGAGACACACAAGTCCTTTATCAATCCTAAACATCTCACCTGACTAGAATAAAAAGAAAACAAATCTTTGTATGGTCTAGTGATGTCTAGGTCTAGCTTTTCCATTACAGACTTGGGTATGAGATTATGAGATGCCCCAGAGTCAAACATGGAATTGTGAAGAATCTTATCATGTATGTTTAAGTTCACATAGAAGGGAGGAATTCCTCCTTCCAATGGTTTTTCATTCACTTCTAGGCCAAATATTAATTCGGGCTGGTCATCAAAAAGATTAATTGAGTCTTCAGTTCCATTAATTTTTAGTGATCTATTTATTTGAGTTCGGTAGGCATCATGTTTAGCTAATTCAGATAATGGGACAACAATTTTTAGCTTACTTACTTCAGTTTCCAGATTAAATGGTTTTTCTATTTGGGCTTTTGGATTTCGAACAACAGTATTTTCTCTATTTTCTATGTTTTTCTCCTTTTTAGGAGTGGAATCATGATTTGTTGATTCTCCTAGATCAACCTCTGGAGGTTCTTCCATAGTTCCCTTAGAAGGAAGGGAAGTGGAGGGTTGTTTGTTGTTTGGTTGGTTGTCAGAGACATCTTCAATTATGGGGTTAGAAGGATTAGTATTTGATCTAGAAAAAATATGTATAGGTGTGGTTATTGTCTTACCTCTTTTTGGCTGATTTGGAACTTTTTGCTTGTTTGTTTCAGGGACGTCAATTTTCCTACTTCTTAGAATGTATTTCTTGTGCACCTCAAAGATGGTTGTGTCATATCCTTCCCTAAAGTCGAATGATTCCCCTGATTGAGTTTGAAACTGTTTAAGTATGTGGGCCTCTTGATCCTCTTGGGTCAAGAAAACTTCTTCTTCATTACCAAGCCCCATCAGATTAATTTGAGTATCTTCTTCTGGATCTTCACAGTTGGAAGATTTTTGATAGTTCTCCTGGAAAGGGGGTCTAATGTTTTGGTCAGGACCATTCTTTCCAGTGTTTGGGTTTTGATTTTTCCTGAAATTAGGATTTCTCCCTGTGTCGGTTTGCTGACCATCCCAAGGGTCTTTTCTTTCAATTGTCTCCACTCTATCTCCTAGTCTATCCATTCCTTTAATTATGGCATCTAACTTTTTGTTCAAAGGGTTAGCTTTCTTCCTTTAGTGGTATCCTCCTTTCACTCCTTGCCTTGGCTCTTTTATATCAGGTTGGCTTCAACACTGACTGCTATGCTTTGCATATCTTCCAAAGTAGGGGGGTTTCGTTCTCTCAGCTAGAAAGCCATATCACAATAGAATCCATCTCGAAATTTGATTAAGGCTAAACTGGGTGGGGGTCTAAGATCTAATCGGATGGAATTATACACAGTGCTAAATCTAGTGCAATAGCCCTGCACAGTTTCTTGTGTTCCTCTTTTTAGGTTTCATATTCAGATAGAATCTGAAGGGGATATTTTCTTTTCTCCCACCTATTAAGGAATTGTTGATAGAGAGTTCTTAGGCTGTCTATATTATTTGCTGCTAAACCTCTGAACTAGGTTCTAACTTCCCCAGATAAACTCTGAACGAATATTCTCATTTCCACATCAGTTGTATCTATTTCATAAATTTCAAAATAATCAGTAATCTTCTTAGTGTGTTGCTGGGCTATATAGGTACCAGTTCCATCAAAAGTAGTGATCTTACTTTGCTAGTCCTGAGGCATGGCACCTTAGTTTCCTGGTAATATTAGGGGGCATATCTATTGGCCATTGCTGTAGGTAATGGTGAAACAAAAGCTGGTGTTGGAATAACAGTGGATGTTTGAGTTGTGGATGTAGAGCTAGAAGTGATGGTTTGATGTGGAGTGGTTTGAGATTGAGAGATATGAGGGAATGATGATGAGCTTGCCGAAATGGAAGTGATTACAGAGGGATTAGGTGTTCCTTCAGTGGTAAGATTAGATTGTGGTGAGCTCTACAAATATATATCAATTGGAAGAGCTCTAATTCTTGGATGAACACTGGGTCTTGGACTAGGTCTTCTAAATCAAAATTGGATGAAGTCCTAAACAAAGAGGTTTAAAAGTATTCATCAAAGGGTTGGTCTTTGAGGTAAATCCACCTAACAAGACAGGATGAGGATCTGAAGGTGGGTTGAGGACTAACAGAACTTTCTTCTCTCCTAAGAATTCTGGGGATCAGATTGGGGTTCTCAAACACTTGCGGTGGATTGGGATCAGGATTAGCTCTAGTGTAATGAGTCCTTTCTGAAGCCAAATTTTTGGGTTTTTTTTTTTTTGGTTTCTTAAAGGATATCAAAACAACTTCTATGATTTCTTTAATATGCTTTTAGATTTAGGATTTAAATTTTCTTAAAGATGTGTTTTCACTGAGGAATTGTCTTTCTCCAGTGGAGTCGCCACTATGTTATCACTTAGATTTTCCTTGAAGTTGTTAGAAGAAGGAAAGGGGTCCGAGGTAACCATAAACCAACTTTTAAGTACAGAATCTAGCCAATATGTACTCAAAGAGGTCTCTCTCTTTATGATTTATCTTTTTTATGAGATATTAGGCTAGTTATGGAAGCTTGGGGGGTTTTGATTTTGTTTGGTGGTGGAATTTAGGAGAAGATGGATAGAACAAGGTATTTCAGACCATTGGGCTATGGAGTCAACTAAATATGGCTTAACTGGATCAAGTTAGTTTCACAAAGGAGGGCTTCACAGGGCAAGATAGTAAACAAGGGACAAATGATAACTTGAAAGGGTGAAATGATCTTGAAAGGGAGGAAGGGCAATTAAGAATCCTTCAACAAAGTTCAAGATGAGAGAAGGTGGTTGATCATTAACAAAAAGCAATTAAGAATTTTTTGTTAAATGGCCACAATGATAAACTAAGAAGCAGGGAGCAATTAAGAATTCCCTACTTATGATAGCTTGGAAGAAAACATTAAGGATATAAACAATTTTAAAGACAGAATGCAGTAAAGATCTTTCTGAAATATACTTTTTCGTTTATCATTTAGATATGAAACATGTGAAATATTTAAACCAGAAAACTATTAAAACATAAGATATATAATACTTATTTGTTTCTCGTTTGACACAAGTATCCTGTAAAAGTCCTTTGCTTTATTACTTTGTCCAGCTAGCCATTTAATAGTTGTTCAACAACACTTCTATTCCCAAATAGAGAGTCTACAGAAATGTCTAAGAATCCACACACAATACTTCGAATAAGGAAGTATTTATACAAAATTTACAACAAAATATCTCCTAACTGTGAGAGATATATTCTAGGAAAACTAAGTATCTTTTACATGAATGTAGAGACAGATGGTCTTGAAAGTAGAAACTGAATGTGAACTACTTGATTGTTGTCCCTGTTTTTGTTGAAGAAGTTGGAGGTAGGCCCTATGATTGTGCATCTTGTTGTCTTGCTTGTAATTCTATGCTGGCTGATTTTTTTTATCTTTTCACTGATACTATTTTACCTGTGACTGATACTCTTTACTTGTTTTACCATCATTTATCCCTTTTTACCAAAATTGATTATGGTAAATACTTCAATTCACTTTTTACCATGGTAAATCATAAGATGTCTATCATGTTGGTCCACCAATCATCTCTTGGTATCCTGGTCCTTGTTAGTTTTCTAAAGATTTCATCTGCTTCTACGTATTTTACAAAATTTGGTTGCACTGGAAACAAGTGTTTTACTTCATGCTCAACATAAAAATGGTTCTCCAAACTATCATAGAGAACTCTCCCGATGGGTAATGCTTTGGGTGCAGATAAACTGGCTTGGTTATTTTCATACTAATGTAATTTGTTGACATAATAATCTTTCCTCATTAACTTATCATTGATGACTAAAGGACTTGGAAGTCCTTTAGTCTGTAAGATGCCAAATTTTTCCATAAATTCATCTATGTCTTCCTACATATTCTGACATTTGCGTTCCAGGTTTTTCATTAGAGTCCTTTTGGTTAATACTTTCTTTATTTCGAGGATGGTTCCAGTCCTATCCTCAATATTTAGCTATTCCAACTGATACCTAATCTGCTGTTTAGAAAGTTTATTAATTTGATGGCCTCTTCAGGCTTCACTCCTAGTTCTTGCTTGGAATTTTCAATCTCTTGAAGAAAATCTTTCACTAAGTTAATCCATTCAAAAATGATTTGAATTGATGACCAAACATAATTGATTGATTGAGTGATGTTGGTCCATAATATTTTTCTGATATTAGTTAAAGGCTTTTTAAATGTAAGATCTTTTTCCAGTGTTTTGACCTGTTGACTCAAGCTTTTGTTTTTCCTCACCTCTTCAGCGAAATTGAATTTTGACACATCATACTTTTGCTCTAAAGTAATGAATTTTTCTTTTACCTTTTGCAGTTCAAAAAATTGGAGCTTCATTTCCTCTATGGATTTGATTAACTCTTCTGTGATCTGACTTGAGGTTCCTACCTGTGATGTACCTGTTACTTCAATAGTTTCAACAGTTGCCAAAGGGAAATTTGGTGCTAGAGAAGTTACCAATGTAGAAGGGACTGCTATAGAAACCACTCGTACTACATTTTGCGGCTGAGAGTTCGACTCACTCTGCCTGCTTTGTAGTGGTTTTTGTAATTCTTGTTCTGTGTCTTTCAGTTGTTCATTTAGCTTCAGGACCAAGTCCATAAGCTCTTCTTCATTCTTCTTCTCAATTACCTCAGCAGTCTGAGGGTGCATGAGCGGTGGAAATTTCAGCTACTTTCTTAGTGCTGCTATATCTTCATTTTTTTTCTTTATCAGGCCTTCTGCAGCTTTGATATCCTTTGGGTTATGGCCCAATTCAATAATCAAATCCTCCAATGATTTGATTCTGTTGTCCTTTGCCTGTAAGGAGGCCCTTTCTAGTTGCAATTGAGCAGTAGTGTTGTTCAATGAATTCTCCAACCTATGTGCCATCATGGCCTTCATTGTCAGTGTAGAATAAACTATTTCCCTTGTTTTCCTATGCAATTCTATTTGATCTATGGGGTGAATATCTTTGGCTAAGACCTCAAAATCAGTTTTGAGGTAGTCTGCAATTGATTTAGGTTGTTATATTGTAGGCTTTAGAAAGCTCATCTGCATTTTTCCTTCTTTGATGTCATAAGCTGACATCAACCTAGTTTGATTAGTAGGGGCCATCTTAAAGTATTTAGTGTAGGCTTGGGCCTTTAGCTGTTCATTTTTGGCCTTTATCTCCTTAAATTTTCCTTTGATGTCTAAGGTCTTGTCAGATGAAGACCTGAAAGATGAAACTTCGACACTCTGTTGTCATTCAAGCTCTTGCCTTTGTGAACTGGAAGGTGTCTCACCTATTAGGGATGTATGTAGACTGTCTCCACCTTCTTTCCTTAAACTCCCTGTTGTTTCCTCAAAAAATTCTTCCTCTAAATATGGATTTAGCCTGTGCCTCTTAGCACCAGGCTGGTCGGAAGGACCACTGGCAAGGGTAGCTATTTCCCTATCTCTTTTTAAGTTCTTTTCCTCATTCAGAGGAGTCTACAAAATTGGGGGGGGCTTCCCATATTAAACTGAGCTAGATGGGACTGTGGTAGAGCCTGTTCTTTAGATATTTCAAGCTACTCTGACATCTCTGGTTGTTCTAATGTTGGAATGCTTGTTCCTTGATCTTTTTCCTATGGTAGTTTTGCAGGGGGTGCAATAGTTTCCTATGAGTGCCTTTAAGAAGTCTCTGCTGTAGAGGTACTAGTTCCTGGTGTTGGCTTCTAAGAAATTCCAACTGGTGCCTATTCACAAGAGTCCAGGTCAAGTCTCTTTTCTAAGTCTTTCATCGCATTCTCTACATCGATCTGATCACTATCCATCTCAACTAGAGTTCCTTCCCTCCATTCATCCATATTTTCATATTGCTCTATTTCAGGGATTTTGTGATGAAAATATGGTGACAACTTATGTTTCATTCTCCTATCACAAATGAAACCTTGTGGATCATATCTCCAAACAAAACTTTTATTTAATCTCATTTGTTCTAGGATTTCTTCTGCTTCTTTGCCTGCTTCTCTATTGTTGCAAACAAATGGGCCTAAGGGATCTTTAATTCTCAATTGTGCTTTCTTCTTAGCCTTGGTAAAGTGAATCTGATCAGAGTTTAACATTTGCCTTTAATACTCCAAGGCAAACAACCACATACGAACATATTTTGGTAGTTTAAATGGAGGAAGTTCACAACCATAAATTTTGATCTCTGTGTGATTCTAGTACAAGTACCAGTCACCTATTTTGTATTGCTTAGGTAGCTGAAGGATTCTTTTGATTTCATCACTAATCCTAGGAGGAGGACTTCCTGTCAGCATGGTGGTCACTGGGTGGACAAAATGGTCAATGAATTCATTGTATGAATAGGGACAAGCACCTGAATAGTAGAAGATGGAAGTCCAAAAAATGACTAATTTGGGATTACCCTTCGTATCAAGTTTATTTACATAGAATGGGAACTTGTCAAACTAATAGTAAAGGAAAAGGTGATATATGAATGTAGAATACTTGAATACTTTTTCATTTTCCAACCTCATGAACTGGTCATGGATTTTCTCAGCAATGAAAGCAGCATAATTATATTTGACAGCAGGAGGCTGACTAGGGGTAAAAAAGGACATTAAAACTAGGGTCAATTCATCCACATACTCACTAGTATTGAAACCCATGACTGCAACTATCATATCGACTATATTTTGACCTATCTATGTGAAAAAAAACTGACAAATAGGGATGAGGATCTTTGGGTTGATGCTGCTTATCCATAAAAGTCTGGCAAAGGCGACTGAGTTCAGACTGGGACAATTTAGATGATTTCTCCAGCAATTCTCCAAGGGAAATGGGGATGAGGTCTTCACTGAGCTGAAACTGAAGCATCTCATTGATCGAATCTACAGTAATTGTGAAGAGAACAGTTTGATTGGGGGACATTATTACTCCGAGGTTGGGATCATAATTGGTGTGACACTGATGGATAATGTTAGGGAAAATGTGCACAGAGGGAGCATGTACCTTGGGAGATTTGATTCCCAAATTCCAATGGTATCAAAGCCATTCATGTAATTGTCTCGGCGTTGGAAAAATACTTTCAAGTGGTTTTTGTCGTATCAAGGTCTTTTATTTGAAAATCTTTATCTGCTAGGGGCAGATAATCTAAATCACAGTGAGGGGTAGTGATAGGTGCTACACTGAGGGCCACAAGAGTTTCCATTCTAGTTCTTCTGGATTCAGATAGGAAAATAGGGTTTTTAAGTGGAATTGGTGAAAACGGAGGGTCCGGGGAGTCTTAAATTTTGAGTTCAGCAATTGAATTATAATGAATTTTAGGTTTTTCAAAATAATTGTAGAGGAAATCAAGTATTTACAGGGTTTTTGGATGGAAACTGGTAAATACCTATTTTTCAGTGATGGGCAATGGAGATCAGGTTCGCTGGGTGCAAATGGTGGACTGGAGCAGTCGTCGAACTGCAAGTTTCAGGGTGGCTGGCGGTTGGTATACAAGCTGGTCAACTTCATCATTCAGGTTCCATGCATTCACTTTTCGGAATAAGGATGAAAAACTGTTTAACTTTGTTTTTTATGCAAAGTCAAAGCTTTTGGTAGGTTTGGGATTTGGACAGATGGCGTCAGCGGGAAGGTGATTTGATGTTTTGTTTTTAGCGGGAGGCAGTAAGCAGATTTCATCACACCGCTAGTGGGAGGTAAGTGGTATTTGGGCGAGACCGTGCAATTCCATACGCTGCGTGACACGTAGCAATGGTACTATTCACAAAACCACTCACCATCATGCACTAAAGGTCGATGCGGAGGCCCGTGCGATATTCACGATGACCATCAGATCTATGGGATCCGATCGGACAGCTGTCAGGGAGTTGAAGTGGTGGAAGGTTAACGGAGGGGGGGGCCCAATATTAATTAAAGGAGTTAATCACATCGGGGGCAGTTTGATTGGTACGAAAGTTATTAATTAATCGTGGGGATTAATTAATCCTTGTTTTAGCATGGCAGGGGTCGAGTTCTTAATTAACCATGGATTGATTAATTAATTTCGTTTATTGCTTGATTAATGGTTATATTTAACTGAGGGGTGGGATATGTAATATTTTGGGGTTTTTGTGTATTTATAATAATACAGGAATGGGTAATGTTGTTATATAGGGGAAATATATAATAAAATTAGTGGCTAATATGACTTTGTGAAATGTGAAATGCGCACTAAGTTTAAAACATTTTCACATATATATTTAAAACTTAGGCTAAGTGAACATGAGGGTTTGTATGGAACATGTTTTATTTTTCCTAAGTAAAATAGGATTTTACTTAGGAAAAGTTTCATTAGGGAAATGAATGACTTATGAAGGGGGGTGAATATTGATGAAAGGGCTTAAGTACTTAGGCATTATAAATTATTAGGCTGAGGGTCTGGTCCGTTCAAAAGTCAGAGAAATGCTCTGAGCCCCTCTACCTTTGGTAATTTCCTTTAGCACTTTAGGGAATTAGTGAGGATTTAGGGGAAATGAGTAGGGTAGTTAATTATTTCTGACTTTTCTTATTTGATGTGCCTTCCATGTCATACATGCCTTTGCTTGGTGATGAAAGTAAAAGATTTACACATTTAAACTTTGTCATTCACCACAGATTTATTTTGCAACCATCATCTACTTACCCTACCTACTTTACCCTAGCATTTTCACTTCTTTATTATGGTGCACTTAGACTGGAAAACCCTTTTCAAACTTCCTTTTTTTTTTAAAATTGGAGATTTAAAAATTGGATAAAATTGGAGATTTAAACCCTTTAGATAAAATTGGAGATTTAAAATCTACAAAGAAAATTTGGGATAGATTGCATATCTTATATGGATCTAGCAACTGCAATAATGATGAAGAGATTGAGAAAAGTAGAAAAAAGAAGAAAGAAGATCCACTTGAACCAGTTGTAAAAAAGGACAACAAATTCAAAGGCCATAATGATATACTTTTGAGTTATATTTTGGATAGTAGTCATGACAATGATTCATATTTGTTTAGAGATAGAGGTGATGATAAAAATCACATGCTTCTTAAGGCTCAATATGAATCTGCCATGGTTGTTATTGAATAATTTTCTTGTGAAATTAGTAGACTAACACATGTATGAAAGGATCGTAAGAAGAAATTGCAAGATTGTGATCAAAAGGAGAAAAATATCAAGGAATAAATTACAACATTAGGAGAACAGTTGGAAGAATAAAAAGATTAGAAGAACTCAATTGTTGCAAGCAAAATGATAGAAAGGATTATGTTGAAGCACTTGAAGGTGTGATTGAAAAATTGAGAAAGGAGCTTGAGGAAAAGAACCAACAATTGGAGAAAGTGAAGAGAACTATACCAATGAGAAAAATATGCATCAATTTTCATAAGGGTGAGACAAGTTTGCATGTAGGAAAGAATGTCAAAGTAGAATCAAAGAAGCCTACAAAAAATAATGAGATCCATGAGCCATGCAAGAAACAATAATATAGAAAACCAAAAGGACCTTTAACATCTATAAGACCCATTTCTCTTATCATTGGAGGTACCAGTTTTCAAAGGAGAAGTCAAAACTCCTTTTCCCCTATGATCGAAGAGATTGAGTGCTTCAACTGTCATGATTTTTGTCATGTGGTAGCTAATTGTAAGAGGATAATGCACTCATACATGCATCAATATAATCAGCCAAAAGGAGGACCTACATTTAGGTATAAAAATTATTTCAATGCTCATTTTTTTGCTTGTAACATTTTTTTGCTTGTAACATGTTTGGAATCATGGTCATGAGGAGTATTCTCTTGCACTTGGCAAGGAAACTTATTGCAGTAGTCAGAGTGTATGATTGTAGCTCCATTACATGCTTAGGGGGAACATGTTGAGTTTTAAAGATGGCATGACATTGGCAGAGACATGATTGGTAGCTGAGCTTCTTGTTCTACATCAACCTTGCATCAACATGATATTGTTGTAATTTATTCCTT
>Ga0181469_100965_pt1 | contig 10408 bp, 10 predicted proteins | sample InSIn2SAF170_2_FD_119081 | JGI IMG/M metagenome (GOLD analysis project Ga0181469, IMG submission 119081) | Clean room microbial communities from NASA Spacecraft Assembly Facility at Jet Propulsion Laboratory, Pasadena, California, USA -... ... | reverse complement strand
TCTTGATGATCCCATGGACCCCTTATATCCTCCTCCATGTGATCCTCCTGCTAGGAAGAGGCCACCTTGGCTTTGTGACACATTACAGGATGACGAGAGATGTGTTCCCATTCAAAGATCATTTAGAGAAAGGAAGAATCCATGTAGGTTACAGGGATATATTACAACTATGAGCACTATGATTTAAGTCAAACCTCCCACCTTTGAAGAAGTTGTAAAAGAACAAGTTTGGAAGGATATTATGGCTGAAGAATATGAATCAACTATGAAGAATGATGTATGGGATGTTGTACCTAGGCCGAAAGGGAAATCTGTTGTGACTTCAAAATGGTTAGTCAAAATCAAACATGCAATTGATGGCAACATTGAGAATAAAAAGCAAGGTTCATAGGCTGACGCTTCTTTTAGGAAGAGGGAAAGATTATGATGACATATTTTCTCTCGTAGCTCGATATACAACCATTTGTTCTGTAGCTTCCCTACTACGAGTCAGGGGTAGACTCTTCATCAAATGGATGTAAATATTATATTCCTTCATGGCATGTTATAGGAAGAGGTATATGTTGAACAACCATAGGGATTTGAAGTGGAAGATCGAAGAACTCATGTTTTCAAGTTGAAGAAAGCATTGTATGATTTGAAGAAAGCTCCTCGAGCTTGGTATGCACACATTGACAGTTACTTAGTGATGTTGGGATTCTTAAGAAGTAGTGTCGATCCCAACCTCTACTTCAAGATAGTTCAAGCTATGCCATTGATTTTGGTGTTATATGTTGATGATCTATTCTTGACAGGTAGTGAACCTCTGATGATCGAGTGTAAGAGGAAGCTAGCCTTTGAATTTGAGATGAGAGACCTTGGTTTCATGCACTAATTTTTGGGCCTTGAGGTATGGCAAAGGCTTGGTGATATTTTCCTTTCACAAGGAAATTATGTTGTAAAATAGTTGGAAAGATTTGGAATGATTGAATGCAAATCCATGGTTACACTGATGGAAATGAACTTCAAGAAGTTATGTGGAGATATTATAGGACCAACCTTAGAAAATTCATCCCAGTATAGACAACTGATTGGGGCTCTGATGTTCCTTGTGAACACCCATCCAGACATATGCTATGCATTAAACACATTGAGTCAATTCATGATTGAGCCCCTCCACTTACTTTGGATAACTGCTAGACACATATTGAGATATTTGCAGGGGTCGATCACTCTTGGCCTTAGATATTCTGTCAGAAGTGTTAAACTTAATGGATACACTGATGTTGATTAGGCTAGAAACATTATCGACAAAAAGAGTACATATGGATGTTTCTTTGGCCTTGGATCTGCATGATATCTTGGATGAGAAGGAAACAAAAGTCTGTAGCACTGAGCACAACCAAAGCAAAACACATTGCTGCTAACATGGCTGGCTGTGAAGTAGTCTCATTGAGAAATCTCTTTAGAGAGCTACTTGATCAAGTCCTAGATATGAGAAATCTCTTTAGAGAGCTACTTGATCAAGTCCTAGATACTAGAGTGATATAATGTGACAACAAGAGTGGGATCTATTTGGAAAAAAAATCTTGTGTTTCATGATAAGTCCAAGCATATTGAGATTTGATATCACTTCATTCGAGACATGGTGCAAAGAGGAGTTGTCAAGCTCCATCACATATTGACAGATGAACATGTTGATGATAATCTCACCAAGGCATTCCCAAAAGGAAAGTTCTTGGTCTTTAGAGAGCAACTTGGACTAATGGATGTGGCCCCTTTGGATAAGGGGCAGCAATGATCGAGAACGCTAAGCCAACTCTTCCCCCTATTTGAGCTCCAAGGTGAGGAACTGAGGGAAAAGGCTCCTAGGTTAAGGGAACTTTGGATAATAGGGCACTCTTTTATTTGTTACCCATAGGGTTGAGGGTTTACTCCCCTGTCTAGTCTTTGCAGAGTATACCCAGTTAGCACCATACCCACAAGTAGGGTTTGTTGGGAATATTACTCCTCATTTGGCCAATGAGTTGAGGGTGTGCTTGGGGTGTACAACCCAAGGAAACTATGATGCAAGTGTTCTACCACATGACTACTAAGATTCATGACTGGGAAGATTCATAGGCAATAGGATTTCGGGTTGAGGGTAAAGCTCCCTGATGAAAGTTGGGTTGAGGGTAAAGCTTCCCGAGGAGATTCTAGGGTTGAGGGTTTACTCCCCTATATGATGAGTTATTCTATTCCTAGAGAAGGGTGGAAGATATTGCTCCCAGATTCTTCTTCTAGCTCCGAGAAAGTTTCCACATATAGAGTTGAGCAGAGACAGTCAAAGCATTACAACAACTTGACAGGTTAATCAACTGACAAATATTGACATGTGGAAATCTTCCTAGTTGAGAGGGAGTGTTAATTTTTGCAACTAGGATCAAATTCCACATTAGACAACTCATATTTCCAAGATGATGCTTGCATTAAATTATTCTTTTTGAGAGGACCAAAATCGACCTAAAGATCACCTAATTTGGTTAAGCAGAAGTTAAGTATTGAATTATTTTATTCATACATACATTATGGAATGGGTCGACTCTAACCTCATGGGTAATTGCTTGAGTCAATCTTAACCCCAAATTAACCCTCATGAAAGCCTATAAAAGGAAGCAACCTCAAGTTCATTTCAACACATCATCTTTCTATTCTTCTATTTTGTCTTGGTTTGCACTGGTACGTTGGAAGGAGTTCGCACAAGGTTCGAAATCACAGGTGAAAGGTTTGCTCTAAGTTTGGGTTTTCAAGATCTTGGTCGCTGGCACAAAACAAGAGATTTTCATCCCTGGTCATAGGCAAAAAGTAAGTAATGGAGCATCTCTGGTTCTCTGGTCACTCAAAGTTAGTTTAGTGAGAGTGACTCCAGGTTTAGAAGCAGATTGGAAGTTTCAGGTCCCCGACCACTCCCACAGAGTAGTCCCGGGAGTGACCAAGACATTAGGGACACTTGCATAGTAACAGTAAGGGAGTGACTCTGGGTTTTACTGTATTATGCCACAGTCGCACGCATAAAGGCTTCCTGAGAGCGACTTTGTAGTCATAGTTTCTTGCATACAGTATCCGAGAGAGCGACCCAGGAGTTTCGGTCACACTCAAACAATGTTGATGAGGGCGACCCGAGTTCAGATCTAGGGTTTGACATCTTGGCTTCAGTTGACTTCAACAATCTGGTAGATCTGGATTTCTATTTTGTTACACAGATCTATAGATATGATTTGTTATTATTTGATGCAATTATATGTATTGGGCTCATTTTACTCTGTGCTGAAATCTTTTTATGATGATCTACTAAACAAGAAGATTTGAAAGGGTTTCCCCCTTGTGGGGTTTTTTCCCTAGTCTTGGACCAATTTATTGTCTCTTATGGTTGTATTGTTGTCTTCTTTGTGACTGCATATTGTTGGAGCCCATTTTTGTCCCCATTTTATTACTCCTTTCACCTACATTTTCACTCTTTTTACCTATATTGTACTTCTTTTACCTTCTATACTATACCATTTACTGCCAAAACCCCATCATCATATGGTTAGAGGTAAATGCATTCTACTTAGCATTATTTCAATGTTTTTGCTTAAATTTGGATAGATTATAGGATCATACTTATTAGGCCATCTATAACTATCTATTTTATTGGAATCGTAGCTATAGAGACTGTTGGTAGGTGAATGGCAAGCTAAACAGTTGGTCAAAGCATGAGTAGGTGGACACTTCATCATTTAAGTGTCACTGTCATTATGTACTTAAAAATTCATTTACAATTTTGTACTTAAGCTGGTAGCTAGCTATCAACAACTTCTTTTGGTAGAATAGTAAGGGTTTATGAGATCTTCTGCCATATCATACACCGATATCCATGTGGCCAAGGATAGCAAGTGGTTTTTTAAGTCAAACGCAGCCAACCGAAGTCTAATTGAGTCATGCACAGCTGATTCAGGATTGATCTTATGAGATATTATACAACCCATGATAGTCATCGATCAACAATTTTCTATGTTAAGAGATAGTTAGTTAAGCCTAGTATCCATCGACTATCTTCTTAAAGGCCCAATGAGTTTGAAGTTGGGGGATTGTCGAGTAATGATGGTGATGTAATGTTCTAAATTCATTGATTTTGAAAACTTATGTCATTTTTTAGAGTCCAGACTATCTATGTCAACGTTTAAACTTTGGTCTAATTCAGTTCCAGCATTGTTCTATTGTAAGTAATTATGGTTGTGTTCTAAATTTCATTTTACTGAGTTAATTTAACTTGCTCCAAGTGTGGCAATGGCCCACCACCTCTGGAACCAAGTTTATAGTTAGTCTAGATCTAGGATTAGTTTACTTTGTTAATTTTACATAGCATATCATGTGATTGTTTAAGTTTTGAATGGTTTAATTGATTCCGTACCTAAGTTTTGATTTCGATCCTATAGATTAAATTGACAAACTAAGATTTCCTGATTAATCCATAGACACTAAGCAACGACTTAAATTGTTAAGTGTCTCTTCTAAAGAGCCTCATTGTACATATGTGTTGTGAATCGTTCTGATTTGTATTATTAATAGAATTTTGAATAGTATTTCGAACCCTATACTCTTCAACCCTTCAAATTCAACAGTGTACATGGATACTTCAACATTATGTTTCTCAATCAATTGTGTCATATAATGAATACAAGATTGTTTACATTGGAATTACCGCAGGGTTATGAAATTCCTTTGAGTTTTGTGAGAAGAATGGTTTGGTTTCTCGAGCTCTATTCAATAGTTTTAGATCTATAAGATTTGTGTAACAATTTAGTTTCTTGAATTTTTCCAGTAGTTTCAGACTTAGGAATTTTGTGTGATCATGTAGAAGTTATGTTGTGATTCAAACCTTCTACTTTGGTGTGTATGCAATCATTTTGACTTTGTTTCATTCACGAACAATAGTTACATTTATTAAAATTGTTATCATAGATAGTAGTTGGATTTCCCTTTCAAACAATAGTTAGGTTTCTTTCAATTTTGATTGTGAATAAGTGGTACAAATGTAGCCTCAATTAGGAATAGAGGTTCTCGTTTGTTTAAATTTTCACTTATATTCCCTTCTTGTTTGATTAGGGTAGTTGATTTGATAAATCTCTTAACAATCAAGTTCAGTTTCCCTAAATATCATTTGTCTAGCTTTTTTTGAGTATCATTTCAGTTGCTTTGAGATAGGTAGCCTTTGCTTTTGAATGTTGAATATCTTTCTTTGATTGGGTTAAATTAGAGAACTTCGAAGATTAATTTCAATTTTGCATTCACTAGTTTAATTTAGATTTTGATTTCATTAGCTTAGTTTAGATTGAATTTTCATGCTCTTTGATCTAGTGATTCATGTTTTGTCTTGATCAACATTAGAACAGTCGAATGAATGTTTCCCACTAAACGTAATTTGAATTTTGTAATTAGCATTTCGTAAGTCAAAGTGATTTTATTGTTAAGAGGACTAGTGTTTGAAATAATTTGTTTGATTTTTTCATTATAGAATTAATTTGTAGCAATCCTGTATTAGTTGTAATATTCTTGTTGAAATGAGTGATTAAATAGAGTTAAAATATGAATGGATTCTATAGGATTTAATGAATGAGTTCTTCAATATTTAGTGAGTGGGTTTGTTGAGCATTGAGTCTTTTAAAACAAGTACAATTTCTTTGAAGCTTTGTTAGAATAGCACGCTTGATTTGTGGTTGAATGCTTTAAGTAGATATAAGAGTTTGAGTAAATAGGTTTATGTACTTAAACATTGATTATAAGAGGAAATCACAAACTCTATAATTTGATCTTGAATCTGAACCAATACATAGTTTAACTTAGTGGTTACGATCCCTGGTTGATAATTTAATATTAGAAGCTTTAAAACAATGAATAAAACTCCTAACATTTTTTGCGCCGTTACCGGGGAGTTGAAATTGGTTTAGGTAATAATTTCTTTTATAGTGTGATCCTAGTTAAAGGGCAACTAGAGGGTGGAGATTGTTGAAAATACTGGGGGGGGTGAATCAGTATTTTCTTACTATGTAATTATTCTAGTGATTTCCAAAAGCATAAATAAATATGTATATGTATACACAAAACACATAAATCAATAGCTGGAATTAATGCTTTTATTAAAAAACTCAAGACAGTGTAATGAAATAAATACAATATAAGTATATATCAGATTGTGAATGGTTGCCAAGCTCCAACTTGGACTTCAGTGAGGCTCCAACCTCCAGAGCACCAACTCTGTTTTGCAGTGGTTCTGAACTTAGGAGCACCTATCCCCAATGACTTCAGTCCTGTTCAATTTTGAGGCTCCAACCTCTTGGGCTCCAACCCAACCTTGATATAAACTGTTCTGCTATTGTTCTCTACTCACAAGCTTGCTGAGCTTCTGTTATTCTCATGTTCTCCTTCTTCTCTAGCCTTTCCTTCCTCTTTCCTGTTCTTCGACTTCCTCTCTCACTAATTATCTATCCATCAATCACCATCTCACTTTGTTTTTATGTTTTTATGTATTTCAGATGTCTTTGACTCTTCGTTTCCGCTTTCCACAGCCTCTTTGGCTTCCTCCTCGGTTGCCGTCGTTTCCTTTGACTCACTTGATCTTTCAGCTTCCCTCCTTGGTCGCTCTGGCTTCCTCTTTGCTGGATTTCCATTCAAATTCTTGGAGTTTCGATCACTATGTGTTAAAAACTGTAACACAAGCCCATTTTTTTCAATGATAATAGGCATCCGCCAGGACTGTTTCGTTTAACAGACATGCCACGTTCTATCGCAATTGCAATTGGCTTGGTTCTAGCCTTCTGAGCTATCGGGAGCATTCCGTAGTGTATTTCTACGTCTAAATGCCACGCAGGCCAAATATTCATTTACATAGGAAATATGAGCAAAAACAGTCAAAGGTGCTGAAGGGCGGACTTCAAGGATCATTGCACCCATATCTATACCTATGTCGGGTCCGCAGTGAATCGCAATCAACAATTCGTGAGGGTCCTTTATATATCGCACCCACGTGGCCGATGGGCTGATCCTCCTATGGACGCGATATAATATTAAGCAGTAGTTGATACTCTTGTCGGGTCCACAACCTTATCGCTATCGGCGATTGCAAAGTCCACTTGACATATTGTAGCGCCTGCTTCCAAAGTGCTGATGCGATGTGCTGGACCTGATAGGATCCCAAATCTCCCGTGCATATATTTTCAAGTTTGCTTTTCGCCTCCAATAGTCTTAAACGCATATATGTAAGGTTTTGGCCACCGATGCATGTTTATGCTGTGGATAGTGTTAAAGTATATATATATGGTTTTCTCCTTCGATAATGTACTATGCGCATACATATATAAGATCTGCCTTTTCCATTGATCGTTGTACCCCGACGTAATATTTCCTTGTCACATCCGATGAAGCTGCATGGTTTAAGCCCTACCGTCCGATCATCCACCAAGCGATCCAATGGCATTCACACCTCCTAAGCCCACAAGCTGCGCATGCATTATCGTGCGATCAAAGCGGTTTTTTCCCTGTCCCATCTACCACACGTCGCCCAGTGATTGTGATCGCTCGCTCGCATACAATTACCTCACACCCTCCAAAGGCGGTGCGATCAATACCTTTTATCGTCGTCCCCACTCGCTATCTCCCGTGCATCTTTATCGCCCGGTAGCCGTCAGATCTGTTCACTGGAAATCTGATGGCTCATGTTTTTTTTGATGTTAAACGCATCCATTGCTCCTCCGATAGCTCCTGATAACTCTGTCTGCTTCCTCTATGGCTCTGTGTGCTCCTCTTCTTTGGATCTGTTTTCTCCTCTCATCTCCATCTGCTCCTCTGGTGGCTTTGTCTACTCTTGGAATATTGCCATATTGACATCAATGACAATTTGTGTCCAACAATCTCCCCCTTTTTTATTGATGGCAATATTCTTCTGCTGTCTCCCCCTTTGACATCAATGGCAAAGGAATGCATACGGACTCCCCCTGTCACACTGCTCCCCCTGTCCTGTTGCATCTTTATGAATGAACTTGAGTGATGATAAAGAAATAACCATCTTTTGATGCAGATGTTCGAATGCTTCTCGAGGAACAGGTTTTGTGAAAATATCAGCTATATGCTCCTTTGTACTGATATATTCCAGGATGATGTTTTGTTCAGCTACTTGCTCACGAAGGAAATGATACTTGATTGGTATGTGTTTGGTTCTTGAGTGCATCATTGGATTTTTGCTGAGACTGATAACACTTGTGTTGTCACAATAAACGGTAATTGGTTGATCTGTACATATGTCGACATCTTTTAGAGCTTCCTTCAACCATAGTATCTAAGTACAACAGTCTGCTGCAGCAATATACTTGGCTTCGACTATGGATAAGGATATGGATGATTGTTTTTTGCTGAGCCAAGATACCAAACAGTATCCTAGGAAGAATGCATTTCCACTAGTACTTTTCCGATCATCTATACTTCCAGCCCAATCAGTGTCGATGAATGCAGTTACATTCAGTGTTGAGTTCTTTGGGTACCAAAGACCGAAATCAGAAGTTCCCTTCAGATATCTGAGAATTATTTTTACAACTAATAAATGGGATTGTTTGGGAGCAGATTGAAATCTTCCCACCATTCCTACTGCTTGCATTATGTCTAGTCGTGTAGCTATTAAGTATAGAAGGGCTCCAATAATTGACCTATAATGAGTTGCATCTACTAGAGGGGAGTCATCATCTTTGCTCAATTTGCAGTTTGTGGTCATAGGTGTGCTCATGGGTGCACAATCCTCCATTCCATATTTTTTGAGCATGTCTTTTAGATATTTGGTTTGAGATATACACAATCCTACTCTGGTTTGAGATATTTGAAGTCCAAGGAAGTGGGACAGCTCTCCTATCATTGACATCTTAAACTCTTTTGACATGTTTTGAGAAAATTCATGGCTTGTTTCATCATTATTACTAGCAAAGATCAGATCATCGACATAAACAAGAGCAGCTAGTAACTTACCTTGATCTGTCCTTATGTATAGATTACTTCCAGCCACTCCCTTTTTGAAGCCTTATTGTTGTATGTAGTGATCCAATCTTGCATACCAAGCTCTAGGAGCTTGTTTCAATCCATATAAAGCCTTTTTCAACTTATAGACTAGGTCCTTTCCTGTTGTTAGATCAAAGCCTTTTGGCTGCTCCATGTAGACTTCCTCTTTGAGTTCCCCATTTAGAAATGCTGATTTCACATCCATTTGATAGATTTTGAATCCTTTTGATCAAGCAAATGCTAAGAACATCTCGGTAGCTTCCATACGGGCCATTGGTGCAAATGTCTCTTCAAAGTCAATTCCTTCAATTTGTGAATAGCCTTTGTAGACAAGTCTTGCCTTGTTTCTGATAACCTATCCTTCCTCATTCATTTCATTTTTGAACACCCATTTGGTTCCTATTATGTTTTTGTCCTTTGGATGAGATACCTGCTCCCATGTCTTGTTCTTCTCAATTTGGGACATTTCTTCTTCCATGGATTTTACCCAATGACGATCCTTCCTTTCTTCTGCAAATGTTTCTGGTTCTATCATAGATAGGAGATCAATGACTTTTCTCTTGGGTGAGGTTGTTATCCTTTTTCGGGTCTGCACACCTTCATCTCTATTGCCAATGATCTGTTCTTCTGGATAATATCTTTCGACATACTTCATCTTTGAAGGGGTATGAGGTGGTTCTCTTTTCTCTTCTTCTTCTTCATCATCTATCTCTTCTTTAGGTTCTTCTTCTTCAATGAGAAAGTCATCTTCACGTTCTTCAATTTCCTTTACTGGAAGTTCTTCATCAACCTTTACATCAATGCTTTCCACTATTTTCTTCAGTCGATAATTGTAGCACTTGTAAGCCTTACTCCATGTAGAGTATCCAAGAAATATCCCTTCATCAACCAGAGAATCAAACTTTCCTGGTGAAACATCATTTATTTTTATGAAGCACTTGCTTCCAAAGATCTTGAAATACTTCACCAAAGCAGGTCTTCTGTTCCATAGCTCATAAGGAGTTTTTTCACAATTTGGTCTTAATTGAGTTCGATTCAGTGTATAGATAGTTGTCCCTACTGCTTCTCTCCAGAATCTAGGCTGTAAGTTTGCTGCTAATAGCATAACTCTTGCCATTTCTTGGACTGTTCGGTTTCTTCTTTCAACTACCCCATTTTGCTGAGGTGTTTTGGCAGCCGAGAATTCTCTTTTAATTCCATGAATGTTACAGAACTCACTAAACTAATTTGATGTGAATTCTCCTCCTCTGTCTATTCTGAGGCACTTAATTTTTGAATCTTTTTCATTTTCTACAAGGGCTTTTAGATTCTTAAAACACTCAAAAGTTTCAGATTTATACTTTATGAAATATATCCACATCATTCTAGT
>Ga0181469_100901_pt2 | contig 10412 bp, 13 predicted proteins | sample InSIn2SAF170_2_FD_119081 | JGI IMG/M metagenome (GOLD analysis project Ga0181469, IMG submission 119081) | Clean room microbial communities from NASA Spacecraft Assembly Facility at Jet Propulsion Laboratory, Pasadena, California, USA -... ... | reverse complement strand
TGGGGATGGTAATATCGAGGTCGAGGCCAATTAAGAGGTGTTCCCACAATTCCATTAAGAGCTGAGACAAGCTGAGACTCGTGTCAAGGGGATATGCAGCCATGTTTGCACCTCCATTTGTATGCTTCAGAAGATGTGAAGATGTTGGAGGTATTATTCCCTTGTCAGCGACTTCAGCAGCTTGCCATTGGCTAGACTTAGGCTGGCTTGAGATCCCGTAAAACTCCGCCATAACCTTGATTGATGAGCGTCAGTCGTCATTGTTGCCCGGCAGCTACATGCCTGTCAAAGGTAAGTAGTCAATGTGCACGTTCACGTTCGAGCGAGGCAGAAGGCATCACTCAAGGTCGTATCTGAGAAGCGGTAGAAATTGACAGTGGAAAGCAGATGGAGTAGTAAGGATTCGATTGTCGTAGAGCGAGCGACTGGGTAAACAGCCACGGGCATATCTAACGAGAGTAGAGGTAAAGTAGAAAACAAAGTGCAAGTCCCACTATATCGCAGTTACATTGCACCCGACCCAGAAGAAGCAAGATTTCCGCATCTTGTGTTTCCCGTGAATGTTCGCCGTCAAAAATCCCGGATATATGAACGGTGGAAGTAAAGAGGTCTCGCCTGTAACCAAGGCTGAGAAAGAAGAAAGTGGTATCGACCATGTCATCCGCCCATCCCGCACTCCCAAATAAACACCACTGCTTGACTTCCAGCCCGTGCTGGAAGTCAGAAGCAGATTTTGTAAAAGACAAGATCAAACATGTACGCTCATCCAGCCAAAAGGGGATAACACCTTTCGCTGTATCGAAAATAGCCCAGTAGTTCAAACAAACACCAAGACCGTAACGCTTTCTCCAGATTCGTGTCGCGCTTCGTGAGGTAGATAGTAAGTGCAAAAAGAGATAAACCTTTTTTGTAGTTTGCCGTAAGATTTCTTCCATCCCGTCGCATGCGCCGCCGTTGAGTTTTGACTCAAATGAAAGATCCAGATATGCTGATCGCAAGTCGTGTATGCCTTCGCCAATGTTGCCGTGAAAAATGCTCGCTCGCAAAGAAAGCAGAAGTCGTGATGATGCGTGCTGTCTGCTGCTGCTGATAATGCTGACGCCGTTGTCCAAAGAGGTACTGTGAAGCCGAAGTTTCCGGGTATCAAGAAGTGTAAGAGTCGTTTTTCGTGATGAATTTGTACAATGCAAAACAGTCTCTCACCCGTAGTAATGGCTCAAAAAGTTGCCGATACTACCACGCGGTCAGCAGTTCAGCACAGGCAGCAGCACGCGCACCGGATTTACCAGCGACGCTGCTGCTGCATGTGGTGGTGCTGCATCTGGCGGCCGGGCGAGACGCTAAGAGGCGGGCTCGCAACGGAGCGCGTCGACGGGTCGACGATAGGAATGGCGTTACGGGTACGCTGCGCCATCGGCTGGTGCAGCTTCATGCTGTGCTGGTAGCCAGCGGGCGCAGGGTTGAACGTATTCGGTGCGGTGGACAAGAGGAATGAAGGAGTAGGCTGGACCTGCTGCTGCAGCGGAGAGCTCTCCGGAGAACCGGACGAGAGCGAGCCGCGGTCGGAAGCGGAAGAGGAGTGAATAGATTGGAGCTACAGGTAGCTGTCAGTGCATGCGCAGAGCGATATTGGACGAAAGAGCGAACATACGTCGTCCTCAGTCAAGAGGTTGAAGGGGCAAAAGAGCTCGTCGTCGTCGAACTCGAAGCTCTTCGCAGCCTCCATGCGCTGCAGGTACTCGGAATACGCAGGGGGCTCGGGTGCGATCTCCTTGACATTGCGCTGCGCCTTGAACTGCCTATGCGCATTCTGCGAGGTGATTCTCGGGCCCCTCCGGCTGCGACCGTGGTGGCCGTGAGAGTTGTGCGGCGCATGCGACGGGATGGAAGGGTAGTGAGGGACCCCGTAGTGGTATTGGTTAGACATTGTTGCGGTGATGGTTTCTTTGTGTTTGTGATGGAGGAGCTGCGATTGTGCGATGTGTGTGCGCTGTGTGGGAGGAGCTGAAGACGGCCGGAAATTAGCCAACAACAAAGCGCTAACTAGCGGCTGGTTCCGAAGATGGTGGCGAAAGAGGTGACGCGGTTGGTGGAGCGCAAGGTGTTATGAGTCTCGCAAGACGTTTAGTTGTATTTATCGAGTGCGGATGCTGGGTGGAAGGAGAATAATGCTGGAGCTGCGGTGTTGTGCGAGACGGAAGGGTGTCGAGGGAGAGGTGGGAGGGAAGAAGGGCGGCAGTGGGCGATGGGGACGGCTGTGCGCTCTGATTTGCTCGGCTGCCCGCGTGCATTAGCCTACCAAAAGAGGACTACCTTGACGTAGCGAGCTAGACAGAAAGCAGCGGAATGCGTGGTGATCGCTGCAGCGCTGCGGTTCGAGTGTTCGAGATCTCTCTCAAGATAGCCCACGGCGGCAGTCGACGGGGACGACTACCTGAGACTCGATCCTCTTGTCTGGGAGACGATGCGAACACTGCCTCGAACCGTTGCTCAGCGCACTGCGACTTGATCCGTGGTCCATCAGATGCCTTGATGGTACACCGTAACTACGCGCTGATGGGTGGCGAGGCTCTCTCTCTGCAACCAGACAGACGCCGTCTTGCATTCCGTCGACTTGGCTGCAGAAAGACCCGCCTTCGCACGCTTCCCTGCGAGCCTGCCTGCTTCGCCTGCCCTGCCGCCGCCCGTTCTCCCACCTCTCCCTCAGCCTCGCTGGCTCCCGGTGCCGCCGTCTTTGCCTTTGTGCGCGAGCCCGGGCGCTTGCGACCTGCCCTGGTGCTTCGCTTGCTGCCGCTCGGGCTCTGCGCTGCGCCTTGCCCACGTGCTTTTTGGGTACACACCGCTCCTGGCGGCTGAAGCTCAAACAACACAACAACAAATCCGCCACCGTCCCCCCCGCCCCGCCTCCACACTGCTCGCCGCTCTTTGTGCATTCGTCAGGAGTCAGGTCGGTATATTCGAGCTGCCATCGGCGTGGCCAGCGCGTGTGCGGCGGCAAGCCTCCTTCAAACTTTGCTCGTGGCGTTACGAGGCGCCTAACAGCTCACGGCTTGTGTTTTGGGGAGGTATCTCCGGCGTGTCCTCGAGTGCGTTGTACGGGGGTTCGAGGGCACGTGAGGTAGGAGGTATATTCAGGGTCGCGGTGTGGGGATCGCTGCCGTCGAGCTCGTCTCATCTCCAGCCCAGCGGCTTCATATCGCTCAAGCCGAACCTCTTCGTAACTGATCAAATCATGCTGGGGCATACCCCCTTTATAACGGATATCCGTCCATCAATGTGGCCGTAATATTGATGATGGCTTAACGCTGTTGGGTGCATGTGCATGGTGTTGTTGGTCCGACTGTTCTCCAGATGTTAATGGCGTAGGGAAGCCCGTACTTCGCTCGGCGATGGGTATTGTGCTACATGCGTTGCTTTTTATTGTAATGTGGTTGCTTGGTACGAATCACGATATGTCAGTATCAGAAAAGTCTCACTCTCGCCGACAAGGGGGTGAGGTTAGATGGAAGTAGGGATGTTGATAACAAGGAAGGCGCGCCAGCGAGACGCTCCTTCCCTTCCAGGGCGGTAACACTATCCCGATGCTGCTCCATGTTTAAGGTACTTACCGGTGACTCCATTACAACTGTTCCTGCACGTTGCAATGGGCCAAAATTGAGCTTATGATGTCTGCAAGAGAGCGCGATGCAGCATCTCTGTCTCATGGCTGCATTTTGATCCCTTGAAGTCTGTTCCAGACCATATCCATTGCTGCTACGTGTACTGCTGCCGCCGCTCCTGTATAAATCGTAGACTGGCCCACAGTAGTAGCACTATGTCAATACAAATACTGTTTCGCATGCCGAAAGCAAGGTGTCGCTGACCTGTAAGCGCTTTCGATCTCACCAGCGATGCTGCGCTGTGTAGCGCACACCACAACCCTAACCCTTATTACGATGTCTCCCTTCATCAATTCGCGCTTCGACCTCAAATCATTGGCAACGAGCTCCTGTTCTAGAGAGACCTTGATACACGATGCGTCACCCTTCGCCTTTGGCTCGAGATGCTTGAGTGTATGGCCAAATCAGTCGTATAATTTACCCACCAAACGGCAAGCAAGATGGAGTGAATGGTAGCTCATTCCCGAATGAGGTTTACCTTGTGCCTTATTGGATCAACTGCCGGCACTTCTCTTTTGAGCGCAACTCTGGATACATGTGTGCTTTGGATTATCACTACCTCCACTCGATAGTCTGCCAAAATCGCCATCGACTGTCCGTAATACTACAGCATCGCCAACTTTTGCACTCCTGATCGACCAGAAACCCTGCCTCTGACCATGGCGGCCAATTACTGGGACTCGACGCAGGCCAAATACTGGACATTCACACGATCCGAGCTCGCTACTCTGCGCTCTGATCTTGCCAAAGCCCACGCCCCTTTACACACGAAATACCCTCTCCCGGATCCACGCCACCTGTCTATCTACTTCCAGACCCAATTCGCCAAGCTCGGCAAGCGCATGACCTTCCGCCAGCAAGCCGCAGCCACAGCGCAAATATACATCAAGCGCTTCTACTTGCACGTCGAGGCGCGCAAAACAAATCCCTACCTCATCCTCGCCACCGCAGCCTACCTGGCGTGCAAGATGGAGGAGAGTCCACAGCACATCCGCTTGCTGATGCAAGAAGCTGTGCGCACGTGGCCAGAGATTGGTGTCCAAGACACGAGCAAGATAGGAGAATGCGAGTTTGCGCTTATCAGCACGCTGTCTAGCAGACTCATCTTGCACCACCCGTATCGCGCGCTGTCGGAGCTGCAAGGAACGCTGGGCTTGACGAGCGAGGAGAGCGGGCTGGCGCACTCGATCATCAACGATTCGTACAATACAGATCTGGCGCTGCTATACCCGCCTCACATCGTGGCAATTGCAGCTATTTTCCTTGCAGTCGTTCTGAGGCCAGCGCATCCCGCAGGCCTACAGGCACACAGCTCCAACGCTACGCCTGCTATGGGAACCCCAGCTGTGAGCGGCGGCGCGGCGCAGAATGCCATGTCGCAAAGCGCACTTGCTGGGTTCGGCTTCAGGCAAAGCCCGCAGAAGATGGGCAAGATGGTGGACTGGCTGGCGGAGAGCAAGGTGGATGTAGATGCCATTGTGGATGCCACGCAGGAGCTGGTCAGCTTATACGAGTGCTGGGAAAGCTACAGCGAAAGGGCGTGCAAAGAGGCAATTACGAGGATTGTGAGGGACGTGGCGAAGTAGTATTGGCGTCTCCAACATCCTTGATGTTACTATGAGATGATTCCAGCCCATGCTCTAAGTGCCTTATTGGTAGGAAGCTCTAATTCTAAACCGTGCTCTCCCAGATCTTTTTTGCTGCTCTAAGATATTCTCATATCAGCAGTAGTGCACAATTTTTTGGTGGGACCCACTGTGTGGGCGCAACTGCTCCCTTCGTGCTGATATCCGCTGCTCCCGTCCCATCTTTCGCGTGCATTGTGCATTGCCGGAGAGACGCAAGATCTGGATTTCTCCATTCTCCGCTGCGGTTGATGCGCGTGCCAGATCATCCCCTCCTATCGACCATCATTGATGTCCCTGGCCTATGAGATACTCATATTTAATACCATCGACTCTCCGCGACAAATGGTGCTATCATCAAATGCTTCCGTCCACGGCTCGTCTCTCGCTGGAAGGTGTAGTCAGCTCATCTCGCCAGTACAGCTGATAAAAACACGTGAAATTTCTCGAAAATATGCTTCGCTTCTCTCAATGCACAGGCGTGATGAGACGAGAGTGTCTGGTAGCACCATGGGAACACGGGTATGCGCAACAGTTTCGCCAATAGTCTGATGTTGCGCCCCTGTCTTACATCTCAATAACGATGCGCATAAATAATGAGGCGGTAATTAATGATATTCTCCAGTATACTGTGAATTCGTCCTGTGAGATGTTGTTGTTCGAGCCAATCATCCGCCTGTGCTGACCCGTCCAGACTTGAGGGCTCCGCGGCAGATTGCCGGCGCCGAAGGATGCAAGCTCAAATGCTGCTATAGGCCAACGTCAGAGGCACGACGCTCTGATAGAAGAGAGCTCGCATATTCACGGCAATACCGCATATCCACCCACCACCTAGGTCTCAAAAATTCACCACCCAGACGCTGCCCAGCGACGCGACTACACCTCAGCGAACCCCTGGAGACCCTGCTCAGAGGTCCCTGATTTACTGCGACCGCCGAGGGCTAGCCATGAAACCAAGATAGCACAGCAACATACGGCTATGGATGGCGAGTCCCGAGAGGAGCGGGATGCCAGGATTAAGGCGCTGTGGGAGCAGTTGGATACCAAGAAGAAGGGCAATGTCGACTTGCCTGCGCTCAAGCATGGCTTGAGCAAGATGAACCACCGTGAGTTGGGCCACTGCTTTGCAGGGAGGGCCATGCTAAACGGATTGCAGCGCTCAAAAACGCGGATAATTTGGTCAAAGACATTCTTTACGCGGCCGACATAAACCAGGACGGCAAGATCTCCTACGATGGTCGGTTGACACACCACGCTGCCCAAAAGCTGCGTTGCGAGCTGACTTTATCTTGCAGAGTTTTGCAAGTTCTGTCACGAGACTGAGAAAGAGCTCTGGACGCTGTTCACATCGATCGACAAAGACAACAATGGCCGGCTGGACAAGAGTGAGCTCGCTACGGCATTCGAGCGCTCCGGCGTTGCAGTCTCCAATGCCAGACTCGATCGCTTCTTCTCGTACATTGACAAAGACCGTGATGGCTTGATAGACTACAATGAGTGGAGAGGTCGGTCTACATGTTACCTGGCCCTTGCAGGGCGGAACGCGAATGGCGAACTAACTTGAGGCCTGCAGATTTCCTCTTGTTCATTCCCACTCAGGCGCCGAGCCTGCACGCTGTCCTGTCATATTACCAGTCCGCCGCGCAAATCACGCCCGAGGGAGACGTACACATAAGCGATGAAGCGCTACAGGGTCTTGGTACGACGCTTGATTTCCTTAAGACCTCAGCGTTCGGCGCGATAACCTCGCTCGTTCGGCCTCCAAAACCCTCTACTAAGCAGCTCCCACCGGCGTCGGCGGCCAGTCAAGCAGTCGCAGAGGCTTCGCAAGGAGCACAACTTGCATCGGCGGACTTCCACGACGTCGAGGACGAGGAAGTGCGCGTGGAGGAGGACCCATATATTCCGATCAAGCCCGCGCGACGGAAGCTCAAACTGACGGATCTTGTGCCCGATGTAGGCTACTTTATCGCGGGTGGAGTGAGTGGCATTACCTCACGCACAGTAACTGCGCCGCTGGATCGACTCAAAGTGTACCTGATTGCGCAAACGACCAACGCGAACGATGCCGTTCAGTCTGCCAAGAGCGGCGCACCCGTAAAAGCAGGCAGACAGGGTATGAAGACCTTGATGAACGCTTGCAAACATCTTTGGGCAGCTGGTGGTATCAGAAGTTTGTTCGCAGGTGAGTAATCGCCATAGGCACTACCCCTACGCTCGATAACTGACAACCTCAAAGGCAACGGTATCAACGTCATCAAAGTCATGCCAGAGTCAGCCGTCAAGTTTGGTTCATACGAGGTTTGTACCGTTCTTTCCGACTTGCAGAAGTTCACCTTTAACTTACCATCGACAGGCCTCGAAACGTGCGGTTGCCAGGTTCGAAGGACACAGTGACACGAGGAACATATCAGCGCCATCCCAATTCGTCGCAGGCGGCATGGCTGGAATGATCAGTCAAGCTGTGGTCTATCCTCTGGACACGCTCAAGTTCCGCATGCAGTGCGAAACCGTGGTCGGTGGCGAACGCGGCAACAAGCTCATCTGGCATACTGCACAGAAGATGTGGGCGAAAAACGGCATTGTCTCATTCTACCGTGGACTGCCCATGGGCTTGATGGGCATGTTCCCTTACGCCGCGGTCGATCTGTTCATGTTCGAGACACTCAAGAAAAAGATGATCGCTCGAAACGCCAAGCGGAAAGGCGTCAAGCACGATGAAGATGCGCTGCCTGGTAATTTCACGCTTGCGCTCATGGGTGGCTTCAGTGGTGCGTTTGGCGCTAGTATCGTCTATCCTCTGAACCTGCTGCGCACCAGACTGCAAAGTCAGGGCACGGCGGGCCATCCGAGGACATACACTGGTATGATGGATGTTACCAGGCAGACGTTGAAGCATGAGGGAGTGCGTGGCCTCTTCAAGGGTTTGACACCGAACTTGCTAAAGGTCGTACCGGCTGTTTCTATCGTAAGTCTATCCAGCTTTGGCACTGTGGTCGTCTTTACTGACTTGTCTTTCAGACCTACGTTGTCTACGAGAACACCAAGAAGGCTCTACATCTGCACTAAAGAGGAGGGTGGCTGCTCAGTCTTTGATCGCGCGGAGTTTTGGGCGTTGCATGGCCATCGTGCCCACTGGGTTGCTTTCCAGATATCGGATACAGGGCGTCTTACAAGTACAGGATGTTGTATACAATTTAGCCCGCTTGCTCGCCAGACTGTTCACGTCGCCATGTATGCCTCTATGATGCTCTTTGTAAACCCTCGTCTCAACCAATCTGTAACCACATGTACATCATGACATTCCACCCAGCATGTTGCTCGCCCACTGATAACTGCCCAAGAACACAGCTCCACCAATGCTAATCCACATAGTCCTCGGCCCAAGTCCACTAAAGAACGCCTTCGGGCCCTCTTCCCTCCATATCCTGCTCGTAATACTAACAGCGCTCTCCCTCTTCTGCGCAAGCATAAGCCGTGTCTTCAACACATCCAAAGGCGTAGTCACCGCCGCCGCAAAACCTCCACTCAGACTGCCAAAGATCGCGCTCTCCGCAGCCGTGACATCGCTCGGCTTTCCAACGCCTTCCCCAAACCGCCTGTCGAGCGACCACGCTTTCATCTTCTCCCACAGCGGAAACTGAATGACTGTAAACGGTACCTCGCGCATCACCGTCACTCCCCACCCGCGATACAGCTCTGCCCACATCCTCGCAATCCCATGACTCTTCCGCTGCGCCAGAATTGACGCCAGCGCCGCCCGCGACGAAGGGTGCTGCTTCGCCTGTGCCCGCTGCTTGACCACCTCTGTCGGTACGCGCACCGCGCATGCCGCGATCTCTCCCAGCGTCGCGGCCAGCATGTGGGCGCTCGCCGACGAAGCGCCCTTAGTAGGATCGTCGAATTGTTTCTTGACGCTTTCGTAAGTGACGAAGAAGAGTGCCGCGCCGGGCGCGGAGCCCACTACTGCGCTGCCGATTCCATTGTAGATTCCGCGGAAGCCGCCGAGGCCCAGAAGCCGGTGGAGGATTGCAGACGGGTTTTGAGCGTGTCGAGGGGGAAGAGGGAGGTGTCGACTGTTGTGCCGGCTAGGGCGCCTGCCTGGGGCTGTTAGAGGTGGGGATCGTGGGAATTGCGTGTTGTTGAGGTTATCTAAGTGGGAGCTTTTTTGGGTGGAAAGCGTACGAGGAGGGAGCGCAGGTAGGGCGATTCAACTATGGATGAACGCGGGGTGGAGGCGTCCATTGTTTTTGGAGGGTGTTGCGAAGTAGGATGAGGTTTGTTACATGTGTAAGGTATGAATAGAATGAATGGTTCAATTAGAGAGTGATGTTGCGGCCATTGGAAGTTCAAGTCACAATCTCCATGCGCGAGCTTGGGCGGCGTCATGGGCCAAAAAGTCCGAGCCATAGACCGAGTGAGCGATATCGGATGGCTATCCGATTCCATGCGACTGAATAACTGATTCGTTAACATTACCCAGTATGCGGTGGTTCTCATGTAGCTGGGGTTTGAGGAATTCAACGTCTGTTCGCTACGACCACACTACTGGCATCGAGCCTGTCAGGATGTGAGCTTTGCAGTGGGTAGGGGCGTATTTCAAGTCTACTTGACATGATCGGTTCAATAGCGGCATGTGGAGACCTATTGGTAGTGCAGCACGTCTAGACAGCTGCGCTGTGCTGGCCGTAGACGAGCATTTCGAAGTTGACGTCCTCGATCAAGATTAGTCTTGCAATACTAGCTTGTGTGCTCGTCATTTGTTGAGGTCGCTAATTACTCAACCTCTGTTGATCGTATTACCACTGCCCTTCGGGTTTGCCTCCACGTACTCGTCCCACTCTCTCGCCTTCATTGTCTCCCGGTCTGCAAGCTCGTAGTCATCCTCGTCGACCTGCGGCTTGATCCCACTCTTCTCTCCGCCGCCCTCAATGATACCTCCGCGCTTCCTCTCTTCCTCCAGGTACTCATCGATAGACATGGTCGGGAGATTGTGGTCTGGTCTGAAAACACCGTCGCCGAATTCTTGCCTCTTGCTACCCAACAAAGTGAATGGCCGAAGTGGCTTACCCTTGCTGTCAAGCAGAGGACCCTTCATTCCGGCAGAGAGATGCTGAGAGTCAAGACG
>Ga0181469_101057_pt1 | contig 10423 bp, 3 predicted proteins | sample InSIn2SAF170_2_FD_119081 | JGI IMG/M metagenome (GOLD analysis project Ga0181469, IMG submission 119081) | Clean room microbial communities from NASA Spacecraft Assembly Facility at Jet Propulsion Laboratory, Pasadena, California, USA -... ... | reverse complement strand
TGTGTATGTGTGTGTGTGGATGCAGTAATAGCTCCGTGTAGCCTATGTAGTAAACCTTACGTAAAGCCTCCTTCACTTGTTGTATGGGAATATGGAATTGGGATCAAAACAATGGACAAGGTAAACGGGCGATATCGTAATTAATAGGTTGAGTGAGTGTTGTAGTAGGTCCACCTGCTATGGCGAGGTTAGGTTTCCCAGATAAGAGGTCTCTTCTCCTTATTTCAATGGAACCTTGGGGTATAAATAGTTTGGGTCTAAACCTTTGAAAGTTTTAAGCATTCGATCTTAGTTTGGAGAGAGAGGGGGCCTTTAGGAGATCGCTCGACCGACTAACCAAATTAAGGGAGAGGCGCCGAACATGGTTGGAGTAGTGCAGGTCCGCGTAACCTCAGGAAGTGCAAACCCAGCCCCAGCGCTTGTTCTGAACCGCTTTAGTAGTAGTTGCTCTTCTATTCATTCCTAATGAGTTCTCGCTCCGTAACGGAACACTCCTCCTCCTAAAAGAATGACCAACGGGATTTGAATGACGCTCATTATATATGTCATTACGGTTTAGCAGACAATGCATATATGGGCATATGTCATTACGCTTTCTTATCAATGCATATATGGGCATATGTCATAATGACATATATAAAGAATGACCAACGGGAAAGGACATTCTTGCTCGATGACCGGGGAGAGTGAGAGGATGCGCAAGCAGGCTCGACCATAAGGGAGAGGAAAAAGGATCCGTAACGGTAACGAGTAAGAAGAGAGAAGGAACAAAGAGATCCGTAAGGTGACGAGAGGGCTATAAGAGAAACAAGGATCTGTACTGTTCATTGACTAGATCTAAGGCTATAAGAGGAACCAAGGATGCGTAAGCAGGCTCGACTAATAAGGACCCTTTAGGGGGCTCGACTGATAAGGATGCGTAAGCAGGCTCGACTGATAAGGACCTTTAGGTGCTCGACCAAAAGGGAGAGGCCGCCATCACCCTTTAGGGGGCTCGACCATAAGGACCTTTAGGTGCTCGACTGATAAGGACCTTTAGGTGCTCGACCAAAAGGGCCGCCATCAGAGGATGCGCAAGCAGGCTCGACCATAAGCCCCCCACCCAATAAGTAAACCCTAACCTTTAGGTGCTCGACCATAAGGACCTTTAGGTGCTCGACTGATAAGGACCTTTAGGTGCTCGACCATAAGGGATTTATCGCTCGACCATAAGGGCCGCCATCGCCGCCATCAGAGGATGCGTTAGCATGCTCGACTGTTAAGGCCGCCATCACCTTTAGGTGCTCGACTGTTAAGGCCGCCATCGAGAGGATGCGTAAGCAGGCTCGACTGTTTTGGTTACTTATTTGAGAGGGGCAATAAGTAAACCCTAACCTTTAGGTGCTCGACTGTTAAGGCCGCCATCGAGACCCCCCCACCCAATAAGTAAACCCTAACCTTTAGGTGCTCGACTGATAAGGCCGCCATCGAGAGGAGAGGAGAGGAAACATCACTAAAAGTAGATTTTCTTCTTACTGAAGATTGGTACGAAGTCGCTTGTCCGCATCCCACACCAACCAAATAAGTAATATACGTAAGCACGCTCGACCAAAGCTACCTCTACCTCTAGGTAGGCAGGTAAGGTTGCTTGCTTGTAGGTTAGCTTCGGTACTGAAAGGGTAAGCTGCTCAGGCGAGCAAGGATGGTAAGGGAATGGTAAGATAAGGGCAAAGCCGCTTGTCCGCATCTTGAAAGGTTCTATCTTTCTAGGTAAGGCGCTACCTAACTCACCTACCTGGCTGGATCTTTTTCTCCTAGCCCAGCCAGAAGGGAAAGAGCATTAGATTCTGATTCTAAGGAATGAAAGTATGGTATCTAAACAAACAGACACCAGTGCAACTTAGATAATGTAAATGGAATTTCTAGCTAGTTTCCTAGCTAGAAAATTCACATTATATATGAGTCACTGGTTTCACTTTGTTGATCTCTTTTCCAGCCTGAGATTGTATCAGGTCTGGTTCCTTACTTATCTTCCTATTGGTTTACTTCTGGTTTTGCACTCTTACCAGAGGAACAAAATCTACCTACACGCACTCTTACCTGACATGGGAATAAGGTTATTGGGCCAGAACTCTACTCTCCCCCATTGTGTGAAACATAAAGCAGTAGAACCCGAACCATGCTGTTTGAACTGTACCTCGTCCCCCCCATGCATGCTGTGGGGGAACTGAACCTCATGCATGGTGTGGGAAACACCAATTAGTAGAACCCACTGGACAAGCGGTGTGGGACTGATTATATATAGATCTCTTATGGTAAGGTAAGCTAAGGCAAGCAGCTACCGTTTCACCAATGGATCTCAAAGTTTCAGTTCTCATTTGGGATAAAGAGCTAGCAGCTAGAGACCGAGTTGACCCAGTATAATAAACACCGTCTTTTCGACAGCCCCCGCCCTGACTTGCCATACGCCCACTTTCCGTACTGAATTTCCCATAATAGAACGCCGCGCCGTTCATTATTTCTATATGTAATTACGCCACTACTTTGGGGTTTTCAAAGCTTAGCGATCGAATGAAAGCGATCGGATATGGAATGACTCGTTATTACATATATAACGGCATCCCGCGTCGAAGGTTAGTAAGGCCGCTTTCTTCCTTGCCTTGCCGGTCGGATGTAAGTCACCTACTTGCCTAGTGCCTATAGATATAAGAGCCACACTAGGAGATGAGGGGTTACCAAGTTCTGCAACAGATGCCTCCCGCTGACTGAAGGCGATCTCATTGACCCAAAGGCAACTGATGAGGATTCTGGAAATAGGCCAAATGACCCATCTGCCAAGAGAGAGAGGCGTACCCAACAACTACTGACACATCTTACAGGAGAGGCATTGATTCGAGTTGACTTGATTCACTTTCTTCATGCTCCCGAGAGAGGCGTTACAACTGGCCCATCACACGTACCCATCATTCACAAACAGATACGTACCCATCTTTCAATATCTAACTCCCAATACGATTCATTCTCACGTACCCATCATTCCCCCAGCTTTAAGGAACCAATCCTCAATCCCCATTACGCCCGCATCCCCCATTCCTTCATTACCTCATTCCTTCATTACCTCATTCCCGCACGCTTTCAGTTCAATCCGCATCCAAGCATACCCCTCCGTTTCATCCGCATTCAATCCGCATTCAGCATTCAGGTCACCTTCTATTATGGTGAAAGGCTGCTTTCCTGGATGGATTAGGCTCAGAGTGTGTGGAAGTATGAATAGTGCTCCAGTGTTTTTCATGATGTGCCCCCTACTCTTCTTATTTGTAGTGCTATCCATCTAAGCCACCAGCCTTAGCCATTGATTCTACTAAAGTCGATTCTGTTGATCGAGACCGAGATGCTGTTCCAAGTCCATTACCTTATCCTCCAGCAGCACCAGCCTAGCTAGCAGCATAGGTAGAGATACCAACAGAGACAGGAGCAAGGGTGGACCAATTCATCCAATTCCAGTTGATACCTACTACGTACCGCTTAATATGGTGGCCATTTTATTATGGATGTATGTAATGTTTTCGATTGAGTTACTGTTTCAGAAGCAAAGGAAGTCTCTGAGCCAGTTCATGGACCAGCAATCCAGCACCAGAGCATAATACATATAAGCATAGGCGGCAGAACCAAAGGTACCAGGAGTAGATACAAGGGCGCCTAAGGCACTAGTAGCAGGAGAAAAGTAGCAGGAAAACTGGGTAATAATGAATAGCGATCGTATCATAGATAATGGAATCTGCTGCATCCGCAGATAGTAGTACCTATCCAACTGGTGAAGATGCTTGCTTTTCTTTTATGCTGCGGGCTTTGACTCTGTAACTCAATCTGCTCAATCAACTAATCTATTGGATCTTATACCAAAGAAGCCTCTGCTCGGTCAAATGCTAGCTATGCTCGGTTCACTGGCGCTGGAACATATGCTCTAGTTAGCTCTGCTACAGCTACTGCCTCCATCTCTGCTACCTTTGCAGTTCTAGGTAAACCGAGTAAGCTGCTACTTATGGGGAAACTGCTGGGATTGGATATGCTACTATTGGCACTCGAACTGGCTTATCTGCTTAGGTTCAGCTAAAGAAAATCTATAAAATGGCTCTGCCTTCGCGAGTGAAACTACTAGGTTGACTGGGTTTGACTTTAGATCGGGTTATAATAGTCGTCAACCACTTATGGCTTTCGAACAACTACATCTGGATCCGGGACTGTAACTGGGATTTGGCCTCGATCTCTCGCCCCTGCGACTAGTGGATCCGGTTCCAGGTCAACTTCACTTGGTCCTGCTCCTACCTTTGCCTTTAGCCGCCTTCCCCTACTAATAACATATTTCGACTACTTCATAATCGTTCAAGACTGCCTCTTTCCCTCGCCCATTTCATTTGTGGCTGGGTGGCGGTGGATATTCAATAGGGATGTCCGGCAACAAGCAATTTAGTTAGTTCCGAGCTGAGGCGAAAAAGCGATAGATTGGTGGGCAGGCGGCCCTATTGATCCAACCCGTGGGATGGATATAGAAGGCCTTTCTGGCCTCAACATCTTCCTCTTCAATTTACTTATTTGCCCCTCAAATAAGTCAAAAAATGGTCGAGCACCTCTTGGGTTTACTTATTGGGTGGGGGGGCTTTTGGTCGAGCCCCCTAAAGGGTCCTTACTAGTCGAGCGTGCTTACGCATCCTAAAGGTCCTCTTCAATTTACTTATTTGCCCCTCAAATAAGTCAAAAAATGGTCGAGCACCTAAAGGTGATGGCGGCCTTATCAGTCGAGCCTGCTTGCGCATCCTTATCAGTCGAGCCCCCTAAAGGGTGATGGCGGCCAGTCGAGCCTGCTTGCGCATTCAATTTACTTATTTGCCCCTCAAATAAGTCAAAAAATGGTCGAGCACCTAAAGGTGATGGCGGCCTTATCAGTCGAGCCTGCTTACGCATTCAATTTACTTATTTGCCCCTCAAATAAGTCAAAAAATGGTCGAGCACCTAAAGGTGATGGCGGCCTTATCAGTCGAGCCTGCTTGCGCATCCTTATCAGTCGAGCCCCCTAAAGGGTCCTTATCAGTCGAGCCCCCTGTCGGGTCCTTGCACTAGGAAGCGCAAGCCCCTCCGGGACCTTCACTTCATTCATTTCCTTTCCACCCGTGGTGGGTACCACTATCATGCATGCGTGAAACCGGGGGATTGGACAAGGTTTGATTGGTCCGTTCCGTGGACTGACTATACCCCCACGGGGACGTCGGAACACCCGCATCGGCACCCGTAGTTACTCATAGTGATATAACTAGTTAGTTTCATCGTATTATAATCAAAAACAGAATTCTGTTGAAAAGGGTTTATAGTGACCGCCCACCCCACTTATCCTTCGCACTAGGAAGGCCCCACTAGAACTAGTTCTTTTATGAGGGAGGTGGGAAGAGTTTCTTTAGCATCTATCTATAGCTACAACTCCTCCTCCAAACTATAGTGGACATTGCTCTTCATTCCCCTACTCCCCGAATCATTCAATAGTGAAAGTCTGAATTAATCAATTCCCAGTGATCAATTTGAAGTTTATGGACACCGCTCTGCCTGCGTGGAATGACGAGGGAATGCTTCCTGCTTCCGGCCGCACCTTAATCACAGCAAGAGGAATGCTCGCTCAGTGCACGGAGCGAAAAATGCTTCCTGTTCTGCCCAACCCGGCCCCGGATGGGGAGGAAGAATGAGTCACACGCCCGATCGGAAGGAATAGCGCCGGGATAAGGAATAACGTTAGCCGGAGACAAATAAGGTTAGGCGGGAACTGGGGGATGAATCGATCAAGCTTATGCCTTCCGGTTAAGAAATCAGCAGTCTTGAACGATTATGAATTATTTGAGGGTGAGAACGCCTATCAGAAAAGCGCTTGCTTATCTGGATATGGGCTCCAAAAGGGGAAATTGGACGAACGGTCGGTCCGTCGCCTCGCCATAGTATCAAGCATGCTTTCGGCTGGCAGGCCGGCCGGCTAGGCAGTTGTATTGTTGCTAGGCGGAGTAGCGCCCTCAGGCTCGGTATAAGTAGCTCTACCACCAATAATGCATGCGCGTTATTGTCACAGGCAATGTTTTGGGTTTCTTTCTTGTTCCTGCCCGCCTTCCTACCTCCCTAAAAACCAGTTGTTCATCTGTGAACACGTTGAGTAGTAGTTGTGGCTTGCCGTAGGTAGCCTGCTGTTAGGTGTCGTACTGATTGCTAGCAGGTGGGCTAAGGCACTAATAGTGTAGTGGTTAGAATTCAGGAGCTCAAACAACAAAACCAAAGTAGGCTAGCTGCATCTAGCGGCGGCGGATCTGGAGCTGATACTTCGAAGAGGAACTCAACTCGCTCTCAGACAGCTGCCTGTCTGGACACGAAAATGCGTGCGTGTCAGTCACTATGAAATGGATAGCACTGAAATATCGGCTAACAGGATGCCCTGACCTGAACTTTGAATAGTAAGCATGCATCCCGGCTGTCAGTATGTAAAGCAGGAAAGACAGACGTGGGAGTGCATCCTGCCTGCTTGCTGGAAAAGGGTTGGATGGACCTTACCTGAGCTATGCTCTTTGAGGTTAAGAAATCTAGTTCACTTACCGTTAGTAAGGCGTAACGTATTGGAAAGGCGGACCTATTACGCCTTACCTTACTTACTTACAGAGATAGCGTAAAGCCAGAGAGATAAGCACACAACTCCTTTCACGCAAACACAGGGCATTCCTGATGAGTTCATCATTCCCCTATCTTCCTTTCGAGGGCTTGCTTTCAGCATTCCTTCCTTTTCACCCTCTCAACCTCCATTTACCTGGGGTATGAACTCCTACCGACAGCGTGTTGTCGTAGAAGCTAAAGGGCCTTTCAAAGAAACATCCCAATTCTTTCGGTTATTAAGTAACGAGATGTGAAGATAGATTCATTCCGCCAATCTCAACATCCGTGGTACATACATACATGAGGGCTTGTGCTTGGCTCGGTTAGGACTCGGGATAAGATGCGCTAGGATGAAGTAAGTGATGATCGTAAATCTAAGAATCACTTGTGGGGGGAGGAATGAAACCGTCGAGGGTCCTTTCTAGACCTCAAGGAAGGGTAAGATAGGGAGATAGAATCTGATAGAGAGCCTCGTCTCGAATTCTTAGTGATCCGCAAGCCACATTTCTCGTTTTGCTTTGCTGCCGGCGGGATAAGGGCGAAGGACCGGGTTGGTGGGGTGGTTGGTCGGTCACTGCTCTCGGAGTGCCGTTCGAAGGAACGAAGATCGGGGACACTTTCTCTATATCTCTCTCTTTCTTATGAGTGAATTTAAGGAGCGAACTGATCGTAGGAATAGCTGGAACATCGTCGTAGCTAGAGGAATAGAGGTGGGGGGACCTCTCTTTCTCTCTTTCTTTCTGGGCTGGGCCGGCACAGACAGCCATGTATACCTATGGGGAAAGAGCTGCCTATCCCGGGTAAGTCTAGTCCTCTTGCCTTAAGAAAGGGGAAGGATGGGAACTCCAATAAGCCGATAGGGGCAAGGGGAGTATCTATCCTTCCAACCTTAAGAGAAGGAAATTGATACTTATTGATACCAGTTTTTAAGGTGCGAAGCCGCTTGTCCCTCCGGGGGCAAGGCCCGGTAGGGGCTCGACTGATAAGGACCCTTTAGGGGGCTCGACTGATAAGGACCCTTTAGGGGGCTCGACCATAAGCCCCCCCACCCAATAAGTAAATTGAAGAGGAGAGGAATTCTCGTAAGTCATTATATAGGTGAATCAATCTATTGCCAGCTCCCCACGCAATCTCCTCTCGTTGTTGTTTGCGCTAGCTGCGTTGTAACCTTTACCTTTTGATGCCGGAACGAAGGCTGCGCCTAGGCTTTTTTACCTTCGTTAGGCAGCTAAGGTAGGGTTATGCCTGGAACTTATCGCGCATTCTTAATACCTTTCAGATAACCCTTTACTCTCGGTTCTGTGGCAGAAGGACACACACTGTTGCAAGCTGACTAAGGGCCTCCTTGCAGTTTGGGGAGGAAAGGGGCACCCAACCCAAGCTTTAGAAGGATTGACGGACCTTGCCTAGCGGGTTTTCCCTGACCTTGACTCTCCTTGCCTAGCAGGTTGTCCCTCACCTTTCAAACTGGGTCTAACACTGTTGTCCAATCCAACTGGGGGTTAGCCTAACACCGGTAGCTCATCAAACTGGGACTGCTACCTGAACCAATAGCTCACGAACCCAAGCCAGTTGTTCTCATCATGGATGGAGATCGAGCGCATAACTAACTAGTTCATGGAAGGATGAAGCAGGCCGGAGATCATTCGTTCATTAAGGGTTCGGTCGGAAGGGGATCTATTGGTTCGAGGACAACTTTTCACCTAGAGCTATGGATCAGCCAACTACTCTGAACTTTCTTGCCGCATGTCAATAGGCTACTGGAAAACTAACCAACTGACTAACTGGAGCTGCTGGTAACTAAATGCATGTCAATAGGGGAGAACTAACCAAAGCTTAAAAAAAGCCCTACCCTATATGAACCGTGTGCTTATGAATGAATTGAGCAATGACTTGTGGTTGGTATGACCCCTAAATAAGAATAGAAATCGAAATGGCATCCTTCAAGCAGGTCGAGCCCATAACGCATTCCCTAAGTCGAACCGCAGGAATTTCTAAATGGGTGAGCCAACAAGCATCGTTATTACATCTGTCATATTCATCAATGCTCCGTATAAATATATAGATTCTTGGAGGAAGAAGAACAAACTACCTTCCCCCGCGGATTAGATCGAAACCAAACCAGCCTATTACTACCGAATGCCAGATCTAGAGAGCAGGAACCCCCAAATATCCCCTATTCTTATTTAAGGCAGAATGGCAGGCGGCCCCTATTTCTTATTATTAGGGTAGCCCTACTATTAATGAAAGCTCCCCCCAGCACCTTCCTTCCTTGAGAACCTAAACCATTAGTGTGCCTCCACCCACCGGCAACAGGCACATTGGAACGCAGACTATAGCACTGCCTGCTCCAGTCCAGACAAGATTTCACGTCTTGGATCAACTGGGGTTGTTGGTATAGGGCCAGAAGGGAGGAGTGGAAAAAAGGTTTCTAAAATGTCTGCTCAACAAAGTTATCTCCCCTCGATACCTTTATGAAGGTTCACATACCCCCTTAGACGCACGCTTGAGCACGCTCAACTGAAATCTATTTCAAACTGGACGGACATAGCCGATCGATCTTGGTTGGCCTTTCACCCCTAGCAGCCAATCAAACGGGCTCCTCCCCGTATTTGACTTGCGGGTTCGGTAAGGCCTTAAGGAGCTCTGCTCCCGGCTAGATCAATCAAACTCAAAAGAGGACCGGCAGGGTGAGGACCGACAGGGGCTCGACTGCTAAGGCCGCCATCGTGAGCCTGTCGAACTCTCGACCTATGCCATCGCTCGACTGTTAAGGAGAGCCCCCCCACCCAATAAGTAAATTGAAACTATTATCTACGTCATTTCATTCATGTCATTTCATTCATTATATATGTCATTATGCATGAATTATATATGTCATTCCGTGATGATGCGCAAGCAGGCTCGACCATAAGCCCCCCCACCCAATAAGTCAAATGAATTATATATGTCATTACGCTTTAAGGCTCAACCATCCGTACGGGGAGAAGAAAGACTAGTTTGTGTCTCCTTGACTATAAGGTAAGACCCAATGACCTCAAACAGATATTGCTGCTCGGCGAAGGCAGAATGACATATCTCGAATGACGTAATTACGTATATAATGAATGACTGGAATCACTGGTCGAAATGAACCAATTAGTTTGAGATATGTCATTTAGTTCGAGATCTCGATTGCATAATGACATATGCCCATAGATGCATGATCTGCTAAAGCGTAATTACGTATATAACGAATGAATGCATCGATATGTGTCATACCAGATTCGATGTGAGATATTGAATGACGCTTTCTCATATACGTCATTACGGGTCATTCCTGATAGATTGAATGACGATTTCGATGGCGGCCTTAAAGGATAGCACACTCGACTGCCTTTAGTTACTTATTTGAGAGGGGGGCCGCCATCGATTTATCGCTCGACCATAAGGTCCGGAGGCGCTCGACCATAGCCCCCCCACCCAATAAGTAAATTGAATGCGTAAGCAGGCTCGACTGTTAAGGACCTTTAGGTGCTCGACCATAAGGACCTTTAGGTGCTCGACTGTTAAGGACCTTTAGGTGCTCGACCAAAAGGGCCGCCATCAGAGGATGCGCAAGCAGGCTCGACCATAAGCCCCCCACCCAATAAGTAAACCCTAACCTTTAGGTGCTCGACTGTTAAGGACCTTTAGGTGCTCGACCATAAGGACCGGTAGGGGCTCGACTGGCCGCCATCGATTTATCGCTCGACCATAAGGGCCCTATATTCTTTAGGGGCGGAGCCAC
>Ga0181469_101055_pt1 | contig 10434 bp, 10 predicted proteins | sample InSIn2SAF170_2_FD_119081 | JGI IMG/M metagenome (GOLD analysis project Ga0181469, IMG submission 119081) | Clean room microbial communities from NASA Spacecraft Assembly Facility at Jet Propulsion Laboratory, Pasadena, California, USA -... ... | reverse complement strand
AAATGACAAGACCTCCTTTCTATATATAGGAGTCTAAGGGGCAACAATATAATCAGAGCTAACATAACAACAACAACAGTGGGCTTCTGTGGGGCACAATAATAACAATAAGGGGACTACATGGGCCCAGTAATACAATAATGGGTGACACTAGTAGTATATGGACCTAAAAAACACTGAGAGAGGAGTCTCGGTTGAGGACCTAGTGATACAGGTTTGGATTGTGGTAAAGCCTAAGAGACAAGGAGATGGAAAATTCCTCAAGGATAGTGATGGATTCCAGATGACATTCCAAGTTACGTTTGGTTGTGGTCGGAGTACCAGTTTTGGTGTCATCATGGTTTGTTGAGGTTGGAGATGGTTTAACCTCTAGATTCCCTTGGTTATTCTTCGATTTGTTGTTATATGAGATCCCACATTCATGCCTGGAATATAGAATAGAGGTGACTGGCTAAAAGAGAGATTTGGTTTAGCCATGTCTATGGTCAGTGGTACGTGGATGTCCCAAACCTAGTCGTATTTCCTATGATTAATAAATGATAATTTATCTTACTTTTGCATTGATTTATATGTGGATTTAATGGTTGTCATATCTCTTATATTTATATGGCTTTGTGCTAGTTATAAGCATGGTTGAATGATTGTTTCATGTCATGGTTATTTCATGTATTTACTTGTAACTGTTAAATGGATGGATGCAAGACCTAATTTATGATGTAGTAGCTCAATGGAGAAGGAGGTGATCCTTTGGGTTATGTTTGATAAGTTGTTTCAATCGTTTATGCTTTGGCTTGTATCCTATAATTGTAGGCTGCATTGATGCTAAGTGTTTGACAAAATGTCAATCCCGGTTGGGGATGCTCGGGCCAAGTCCTGAGGGTGATTTTTTATTGGTAAGCATTGTTATTATGTTTTTAATAAATTATGGATGTTAGAACAAGTTCTAGGTAGAGGCAAGGATTTTGTGCTAGAAAAGCGGCTTAAATCTTGGGGTTTCTAGCACAAAACTAACCATTTTGGTCCACAGTCGCTAGTAGGCAGGCCTGTGAGAGCAAATTTGGGTTTTTGGTCACTCCCTTGCCCATAGCATGAGAGTGACTATGGCCTAAGAGTTATATAATAGCAGTGGGACCTAGGGACAGGCTTTCTAAGTGGCTGACTTGTCTCCTCAGGGTTTTGTTGATGATGTTGGATGATTGTATGTGACGTTCCATCGATTCCAATTCCTTAAGGTGACATAGGAGGTTGAATCTGATTGTAGTATCATTTCACCTCATGTTTACCTAGGTTGGCATGGTTACTTTGGGTAGACCTAGGAGGGGGTGTTACAGATTAGTATCATAGCATGGTTGTGCTCTCTTTGGGTCATATCTAGTACTACAAATATTGGTGAATGTGTTGGTCATGCATGCATGTCAGTTGCATCTATGGTTCTTACACTTTCATTCCACATACTTGTTGCACTCCATCATATGGATCATGGTAGTAGTAAGGTTATCATCAAGAATTTAACGTCAATTTTATGGAATTCATCGTCATGAGTATATGACTGGTTATACAATTATATGTAGTGTGATTACATCCTTGTACGTTGGGTTGCATTCTTGGTTATTTGATTACATGCATCAGTCATGTATGTTGATTACAAGAATTCATCACTTATGCTCGGATACATGTGGTTATGCGTATGTGTAGTTGATTAGATTTTGCTTATGCAGGTGGATAGTTGCATCAGGAAATGTGTATACTGGAGTAATGGTTGTTGTCATGCATGACGTCATAGCATGCATTTTTTATATGGCCTTGCATTGATGACTTAACCATATTTAGTATGATAGTTATGCACTTATGCACTTATTGATATATGTCTACATGTTATTATGGCTATGTTGTACATGCATCACGCTGATTTGATGATCTTGCAGACAAGGTATCCTCATCGCGTTATGTGAAGGTATGTTGATTTATGGTGATTTGGTTTAGCTGACATAGTATGCCTTGTAGGAAAGAGATCATATGGCTAGCAAGGTGGTAGACTACATAGAATCTCCCTATGCATCAGATGGGCAACATGGTGTGGGGAACTCTTCTGAATTGGCATACACATTGAGAAGCCTGAAGGAAGAAATAAGAATTTGCAAAGAAGACAATGAAAAAATCATGCAGGCACAAGAGAAACAAGTAGAGGTGAATGTGGTATTACTTCAAAGTTTGCCAGATTTTCACTGAGAGGGACCTCTTCGGATCAACCATGGAAATTATGACATAACTAATAGGGCATATGCCAACAGGTCTCATAGTAGATGTAGGTTAGATAGATCTAACACTATTAGAGATGGAAGGTTGTTGGAAACTCTGGATAGGAGGGGTTACAGACACAGGTATTACTCTAGTCTATTTCTAGTAGACATGATGATCATCCTCATTATCATCCGCACAGGAGGAATGATAGGTAATACTCAATGATTTTAAGAAGGAAAAGCCGCCTACCTTTGATGCAGAGATGAAGAAATCACAAGATGTGTAGGCTTTGTTTCTTGGCATGAGGAAATTCTTTAGATTGCATTATTACTCAGAAAATATGAAAGAAAGGATATCCCTTTTTAGTCTCAAAGGTAAAGTGGATATTTGGTGGGAAGACGTGAAGAATGTAATGGAAATACATGAGGATGATTTGACTTGGCTTGCGTTTGAAAGGCTCTTCAAGAATAAGTACTTATATGAGAGGTATTATGATGATAGAGCTAAGGAATTTTATGAGTTGCAAATGGGTTCTATGACAGATGAGGAGTATACTAGCATATTTTTGGAGTTGTTGAGATATGTAACTTACCTCGGAGAGTATAAGACAAAGGTTCAGAGATTCATTAGTGGATTACTAGTTGCATACAAAAACTAGATTGAGTTCGATGTACCTATATCATTACAGGAGGCCTTCTGAAAGTTGAAGCATTGTTATGAGTGCGCCAAGCACAAAGTTGAGCCGAAACATGACTTGAAGAGAAACGACAAAGCTAAAGGAAAATGACCATCAAAGTAAGAATAACTCAAGATGGAAGTGAGAAAGATAATGTAGTTCTTTATAGGAAATTCAATATGGTTGAGAAGGAACATGGAGAGTAGTAGGCTAAAGGTGGTGGTAGGAAACAATTGCAGTGTTGGATATGTGGTAAGGATCATGGTAAGAGAGATTGTCTATATTATAATAGTGGTGGTAGACCCTAGATCTACAGTGCTCAGGAGGTGCATATAGTTGGTGATGTTTTTCATAGCATTCCTTGGACTTATGCATCTATGGACAACAAGAATGTGTATCATCATGCATCGATCATTGAGATGGATGGTAACCTTTGTGTTCAAGTTGTTTCTATTTTGATTGATCCTAAATCTAATTATAGTTATATTAATCCTGGCCTGGTGGATAAGTTTGGTTTGAGAAAAGAAGTGCATGCATAATTTTGGTTGGTATAGTTGGCTACAGGTACAAAGAAGCGAGTTCACTATTGGGTAAGAGCTTGTGCATTTGAGTTAAATGATATGCCTACAACAGTGTATTTTAATTTACTTCCATTAGGTTTGTGTAGTATGATTTTCGGTATGGATTGGCTATACCTTCAGAGAACCAAAGTGGATTGCTTCGACAAGGCCATTAAGTGTGTGGATGATAGTGGCGAAAAGAGGACCTTCCAAAGAAAGAAGAAACCTACATCAGTGAGGATGGTTACTCAACAATTGCATAAATAATCAATATTCCTACACATACAACAATTTAATATTATATAGATGGTATTAATATTCTCATCCAAAAAATAATTGTATTATATGTGGAACTAACATAAACAAAACAAATCATGATTTTTTTTTTTCATTTTTACTAATATGCTTTCACTTTCATTGAACCTGAACCCACACCACATCCATATGAACCCCACCCTAAATAAGAAAAAAACTATTTATATATCATTATTTTTATTTTCCTAAATCTTAACCACATTTTTGTCAATTTACTAACATCATGGAAGACCTCTAAAGATTAGTTTCCTAAATTTGAAACACATTCTTATGAGTTCACTAACATCATGGAAGGCATGGTTTTATTTCTGTACATGCAATAATATCACTTATGCAAGTGCTTCGTGTTTATTTCTATTTCTATTTTTATTTTGTGCCTCAAAATGCACAAACACCATTAAAAGTGTTGGTAGAAAATATATCCTTTGTACAACATTGGGACATTCCCAACTCTCTCCTCAGCCTTGGTATTTTTATCATTGTGAGGGTCCCTCTACTCATGGAGTCATGGCTCACTATATAATTCTAGCAGGTGTTTATTCACAAGCTAAGATGACTTATGTTTGCATGTGGCATGCCCTTGCACAATTGTGATGGTATTAAGGGTTCCCACATAGCTTTCTTATGTTTAAGTGATAATTTGAGATGGAGACATTAATTACGAGTAGTGTAATTACTTTCAATAAGTGTCACAATTATTATGAGAAATATGCATGAGATAATAAAACAAATATAACCACCATTTGCTACTCATATTGGTAAAGTTCTTCTTAGACTAGAGTTGCATAATTACCTAGGATATTGCTTACAACTATACTTAAAAACCTCTTAAAGTCATCTTGAAAATCTCCTTTTGAACAACAATTGTGAAATCCATTAGGATGAACACTAGCAAGATAACACATGAATAATAATGTTTTATTTCAGAATGTATATACTCAAAATACAAGTAGAATTTCACTATGTGATCTCTACCAACAATCTATCCCAACCAAGTTTTAAGAAACAAAATATATTTTCAGACATCAAATCTTTGTGGGCTAGTTTTAGTCTTTTTCATGTATTCCACATGTTGATGGTGATATCATAACATTAATTCCCTCATAAAGGATCAGTATAGCAATATAATTTAGTGATCTAACATATCCAATGAAGTAGTCTAGTTATTCATAACAGAAATTCAATAATTATAATTTATGCTCATACTCTTTCACTGCAAAAGAAAGTGTTCCACATCAATGCAATTCCTCAGAACATAAATTCTTATATGTAAGATCAATAGCCACATGTGACCAAGTGTTATGAATCAGTACATCATAGTAACCTTACCCTCTGCCTATTAGTTATATAGGGGTTTCCAACATAAAAACATAAAAGTAAAATAGTATTTTCCAATAACCAAATGTCTTTGTTAAAAGGAAATTTGTTTTTTTATAACAACCAAACCATTATCTCATTGCTACATACATTATCATTAAATTCTATAGGAGTTGCATGTAGCGATATTATTCAATATAAAATTATTTATTTTCAATAGTTTCACAATGGTCAATGAAGGCATAAGTCACTAGAATGAATTAAGGAACACCATTCTAATTAATACATATCAATAGATATTAAGAAAGGGATATGTTGGAACACAGTCATAGTGAACCTAAACCTATATGGTAGTTTCCTACCTTAATTATGATATATGCTATAGTACCAATATTTTATAGTGATATCCCCCTATTCCTTGTGACATTAAGAAAAACAAATGTTTTAAGGATAAAGAGACTCATTTTAATAACAAAGAATTACTCTATCTACAAGTGCAATTCATAATTCTTGGTCAATCCTTGTGTAAAAAGATTGATAGTTTTTGCACGAATTTAAGAAAATAGAAACTCCATATTAATAATTAGAACTTAAACATAAACACAACAAGTTATAGAAATAACCACAAATACAAATATGCAGTAGAAATAACACATCATTTCCTTAATGTAAAATACTGAAACATGCTTACCAATAGAAAGGAAATAAAAGTAGCTCAGGTGATGGTAGCTTGTCTTAGAGGAGAGATGTGGCAGATACATGCCTCTGAACTGTGTTACCATGAGGCTTGAAGGCCTATTTAATAACAATGGAGAACCCTAAACATCCAAAAACCTAACCCTAGGAGATGAAGTGCCAAAATTATGGGCCCCATTTGGGTAAACTAGGACATCAACTTCCTGAGGTCATGACTTTGGAATACGATCTCCGTTTGACATGCACAATACCTCGTTAGAAAGATATATCCACGGAATACAATTTTCGGGTGGCATACGATAGTAAAAGTTCTTATTTTTCCTTGTTTTCCCCAAAAAAAACGCCATTTAGGGCCTCAAAATGGCTTTGGAAGTTGAGAACAACTGCCAGAAAAAGTAAATTGTGCTACAACTAAGGAAACTGAAAAACGGAAAGAGATAGTGGTGGGGATCTAGGTAGAATAGGCAGGTGGCCACCAAAATCCACCTGGATCGGTCCTCCCCCCTTACGAAGTAATGGTCCCCATTGCATTGAGTGCCTCCATGATATGGGGAAATTTTTGCTGAACTTAGTCCCTAGTGAGCCACTTTCCATGGTACAGAAGTTGACTAGCTTTGACAACTCGATATAGTTGGATCTTTTTCTAGCGAGTCTTATTGATTTGTGTGTCCATGATTCAGTCAATTTTGGCTTGTTCCATGTAGTCTGGTTTTATCTTTGTTGGTGTGAGTTCTTCTGCAATGTTGGATGTGTTCAACAATCGTGGAAAGTATCGCTAAAGATGGTCTACATTGAAAATTTGGAGTACACCAATGAATGATGGAATGGTGAGATTGAAGGCATTGTCCCCTACAACCTTGGTGATGGCATATGGCCCTTATTAGAGTGAGCGAAGAATGTAGTGGGGTCCAGTGAGGCACTCCTTCTCCAAATATAGCCAAACTTTGTCACCCACCTAGAAATTGTGTGGCACTTGATGCATGGCATTGTTTGTACTCATCATTGGCTTTGTCCAATATATCATGGACCTACTGGAGAATGTGTTGAATGCACCCAATGAATTTGTTAACCCTATCGGCTTCAAACTGGACGTGAGACGAATCTGCTGAGTCCATGCAAATGGTATGGCCACATTAATGGGACACAATGGTTGAAATCGCAGCCCTAACTGAAAGGCTTTGTAGCATGTTGAGATATGGAGAGATTTTTTTTAAATGTGTTGGACATAGGGGAGGCTTTCATCCCATCTGCATGGATGTTTCGAGTTATACATGTGCATAATGTGTACAATCATCCTGTTGACGAACTATGTTTGGCCATCAGTTTAGGGGTGTAGATTCATGGACTTAGTAAGTTTGGCATCCAGCATCGACCAGAGACTTGACCAAAATACACTTAGGAATATTTTGTCCTAATCTGAGACAATGGATGGTGGGATCCAAAAGAGTACCCACATTTGCTCAAAGAATATTTTAACAATGACCTCTTTTGTGATAATTTTCTTGTAGGATGTCATAATGGCAATCTTAGAGAATCTGTTGATGACCATGAAAACACATTCATTTATGTGCTTAGTAGAAGGAAGGCCCAACATGTAATCCATGGAGATGGATTCCCAAGGTTGACTAGGAGTATGCAAAGGAGTATATAGGCCTTGCTTCTTAATGGTTGGTTTGGAAATGGCGTAGGCAATGCAGGATCAAATGTACTTCCCAACATCCTGGTGAAGGTTTGACAAAAAGAAAAATACTTTTGTAGTACTGCCATTGTTTTCTCTACTTCGAAATTTCCAACTACTCGACTGTCGTGTGCCTCCAAAATCATCTTGGCACACTTGCTTGAAGGAACATAGATGTGTCCCACATGGCATACCAGTGCATCTCAGAGGTGAAAATTTGGGACTTGCTTACATTCTAGGAGTGTCTGGTTTGTACTGCCAAATTCTGGATCACTCTTGCAAAGATGTGGCCACCCCAAAGTCTCGCTCTGATATCAGTCGAGCACAATGATAAATGCCATGACTGGTGGTCAACTAATATAGTTTGCAACATTATTTTTGATGCCCTTCTCATACTTAATGTTCAAATGGAACTGTTGCCCATATGTGGACCATTTCTGATGGTGATCATTTTGTAACTTCCCTTATGTATATATGAACTACAGGGGTTGTTGGTCTATGTGGATGATCATTTCCATCCCCACAATGTAATTCTTCCATTGACAGCACAATTGCACAAAGGAATACATTTCTTTGTCATAGGTGGGATACTTTTGGACTGTGTCTGAAAGTGTCTCACTATGGTAAGCCACTAGATGCCATTGTTGAGTAAGAACTAAACCAACAGTATAGTTAGAGGCATCTATCCCAATCTCAAATGGTTTTTGTATTTCTGGAAATGTGAGCATTGGTTCATAGTAAAGGTGATGCTTCAACTCAGTAACCACCTTCTGTAGGGTTTCAGACCAAAATAACTTTGCTTTCACTCCACCCTTGATGATTTGACCTAAAGGCTAAGTGATATCAGAGAACCCCAACATGAATCTGCATAGAAATTGGCAAGACCCAGAAAGTTCTGGAACTATGTTAGAGTCGTTGGGTATGGCCAACCCCGAATGACTTGTACCTTGGTTGGGTCGACATGCACACTCTACTCATCAATTATGTACCCCAGATATTGAACCTGGGTCATGTGAAAAGTGCATTTCTTCAAATTGACACATAACTTGTGTTGTCATAGGGTTTGGAGGACCTATCGAATATGGTGGAGGTGCTCTTCCCAACTCTGACAGAAGATCAAGATGTCATCTAGGTACACCACCAATAATGCATTTGTGAAGGGTTTCAAGATGTCTTCCATCAATCTCATGAAGGTTGCGGGGGAATTCTTCAACCCGAAAGGCATGAGCAACCTTTCGAGAAGGCCCTCCTTTGATATGAAGGTAGTCCTCCACACACTAGAGGCTTCTATAGGCACCTGGTGATAACCGAACTTCAAATAGATCTTGCTAAAATATTTGGCCCCTTTAAGTTGGTCCAGAAGGTCATCAATCCATGGGATTGGATACCTATTCCATACAGTGATCTTGTTCAGCACCCTATAGTCAATACAAAGTGTCCAGATCCCATCCTTCTTTTGTACTAATAAATTAAGGCTCCCACGTGGTAATGAGTTTGGCTTGATGTGCATTTTCTGCAAAAACTTGTGAATATACCTCTTGATATCAATGCTCTCAAGAACATAACATCAATATATCTGTCCATTGGCTAGTGGCATGCCCAAGGTCAGATCGATTAAGTGCTTGACCTAACAATGCTGATAAGCCCCAAGTTTTGGTAACAATTTGGGCTCATTTGGCCTACTTACCTTGCTTAACCCTTCTTTTATCACTTATGCATCATTTCTTAGTATATTCGTGTTATTTGTAGGAAGAAGGGCAGGCATTATTCCTATGTGACTAATACATGATGATTTCAGGTTTTTTGACATTAAATGGAGCAAAGACCACGCAGATGGAGACAAGGAGACAACCAAGGTGGCATTGCAGGTTTATAGGGAGGTTGTCCACAGTCTTGAATGACCTTCCTCGTGATCTCCACCCCAACTCCGAGCTCCAACAGCTATCCCCACCGAGCTAGAAGGCAGCCAACGAATTCTACAGGAACAGCAGTTTACTTTTAGTTGGACAGCCAAGCTCCACTAATTGAGGAAGCCAGCTTGGTCCTCATCATGTATAAATATTGAGGCCGTAGCCTTTGATAGGAGGTTGTTGAACTTTTGAACTATTGTTGCAATTTCTGAGTACGAGCTACAGCTCAGTGTTTTTGCCCTTTGTAAGCCAGTTTTGGCATGTTGTTAGACTCACGATTATGATCTGTTAATAAAAGGCAGGCAACTTTGGATTCAAGTCTGAGTTCTTAGAGGAGCTATAGATCTCAGGTTAGGGCCCAACCTGAGAGCAATAGACCTCCTTTTCCTTGTATTGTTACTTGTCTTTCCTTTCAGCACTTCATTTCTTTGTCTTGACATGCATTTGGAAAACACAGTCTGTTGATTCAATTTCTTTGATGTGATTGAGTAGGATCAGTTTATGGTTAAAGTACTTTCGGTAGCTTAGATTAGAGTAGGAGGATTATAATTCATCAGAGCTCCAAGAAAAGGTTGATAGTGCACTCACTGCCATCTCTGTTTAGAGATTGGGGGTGTAGACCGTACCAACCACCAAAAACGCAGTCTTATACGTTCATGCAAGCTGCAACACAATCATTTCAGTCGTAGAACTGTCCATGCATTCTGATCTTAAGCAATACTTCTTCGTTCCAACACCATGCACGATTTCTCTCTACATTTTACATTGTTGTTCGTTGGGTTAATAACACAGTTAGAATAGGTTGAGGAATTCTCGGTTCTGTGCAAGACATAGGTGATTTGTTTCATTTACACTGCGCAGCATCATTCTATTATCTTCTTCTTCTTCTCAATCGTGCCCAAGTCGCCTACTCGTCCTCTGTTCAGCTCGTTTGCCTTCCAACCCTTGTACTTTTCACGTAGCTCCATCTTTTTGATTCTTTATTGCTTCCACCCTTCTATCCACCAACCAACTTTACGCACTCTCTCTCCATCTCATCTC
>Ga0181469_101054_pt1 | contig 10435 bp, 10 predicted proteins | sample InSIn2SAF170_2_FD_119081 | JGI IMG/M metagenome (GOLD analysis project Ga0181469, IMG submission 119081) | Clean room microbial communities from NASA Spacecraft Assembly Facility at Jet Propulsion Laboratory, Pasadena, California, USA -... ... | reverse complement strand
AGCTGACGAGGATAATAGGAAGCCCTTGGCAGAAGTGAAGAACCTCAGAAATCCACTATCGACGGATGTTAGTGATTTATTAACTTGTTTGTTGATGTGAGTCTACAATCCTTCTCTTCACGTTGCGGTCGACACCAGCTGACAGACAGCGTTTCAGTGTCTTCTCTAAGGGTACATTCCCAGAGGTATGCTCCTTATCTGAGCTTGCACAACAGACCAGCGATATCTAGCATAGCCACCTGCCGATTTTTTAAGGCGATAAGCGATACGAGAAATTCAATACTCAGTCTGACACTATATTCTTAGGTCTACGTACCGACAGTCTTCGAGAACTACGTCGCCGATGTCGAGGTTGATGGAAAACATGTCGAACTAGCTTTATGGGATACGGCTGGCCAGGAAGATTACGATCGTCTGAGGCCCTTGTCCTACCCCGACTCGCATGTCATTCTCATCTGCTTCGCCGTCGACTCTCCCGACTCGCTCGACAACGTTCAAGAGAAGGTATGGATATATATCCATCATCAAATGAAGTTAATAAATCACTAACATCCGTCGATAGTGGATTTCTGAGGTTCTTCACTTCTGCCAAGGGCTTCCTATTATCCTCGTCTGCTGCAAAAGCGATCTGCGACACGATCCTAAGACGATTGAAGAGCTTGCAAAGACATCGCAGAAACCAGTTACTCCGGAACAGGTGCGGAAAGAACCATCATATTTATATACTATTTAATACTAATGGAGAGACAGGGCGAGGAAGTCCGAAAGAAGATTGGTGCCTACAAGTACCTCGAGTGCTCAGCCAAGACCAACAATGGTGTTCGCGAAGTCTTTGAATCTGCCACTCGTGCTGCGCTCCTCACTAGAGGAGGAAAGAAGAGCAAGAAATGCAGGATTTTGTAAACGTGCCTACCAGGCGAAATCCGCGGCCACCACTTTTTCGGAGCAGATTGAGTCAGTACACAGCTAGAAAGAGGTCAGCCAGTCACACTCAATTTGACCATATATTTCCATGTGGATCTCTCAACTACAGGACGGTGGTCTGGCTTGCTTATGTTTAAGAACGGGTCTGAGCACATGTTTTGGGGTCGTTCCGTGGCCGACAGGATCGATGGTCTTGTAAGGTCCTTACCGGGAGGAGCTTGACGTTGGCTTGGTGTATGGGAAGCATGATGGCGTTCTACTTTGACCGAGATGATCCTGCGACATTCTCGAGAAACAGATTATGCAAGGCGTTCATATTGTCCAAACGAGTTGACAGAGATTAATACACGGGTTGACACGAATCTTGATGATCAAAGTGCAAGCTGCGCCCGTACCATAAATCGGCCACAGATCGTGATGGATCTTTTGTAGGTTCAGCCGAACCAGGATTTCTGCGCATCTCGCTAGCCGACTTTATAAACTCACCAGATGTGCATGAGAGTGAACGCTTTGATAGGCCAGCGTACTTTACAGAAGACCGTTACAAAGCCTGTTTTACTTCTGCCCGAGGAAGCGTTTCATAGCATGCAATTCTGTCAGCAGATAGGAGTGCCATCTCGAGTATACTTGCTTCGTGACAAAAGTACTTGTATTCATCTGTTGCATCATCGGTAGATCTTATGATCGACTCCACGATTCCACTCTTACAATACTCGAGTGTCGCGTCGCAATCCTCGAGGAACGAGTGTTCCGGTCGGTCTCGATCTACAAAGGCTCAAGTAATCTTGTCCTCCAGGCTGTACCCCTGAGTGGTTCGATGTCGCAAGCTGGTGAACAACCGCGAGTAATACCAGCGCAGCTTGACTTCCTCACTATATACAACCCCACTCTCAGCGATTCAGACGATAGTCTCAAAGATCAGATCCTTTTCTACTACTCGCGACGTGGCCGTCGACGTTATGATAGAGCTACAAAGAAGAAGGACGGTGGGCCAAGCGCAGAAGATGAAGAAAACGAAAGGTTGAGACAGATAGGGCTTGCTCAGGGCATGGTCAGCTTCGCCAAGTAGGTATGAACACAATATTTAGAAATACGAGATCCTGGAGCTGATGACAGTTCAAGAAACTTCTCCACAAGGTCTAACGTCGACACGATTGAGACCGAGAAATCACGTATAGTTCTGCACGAGCTCGAAAAGGACTGGTGGATATTGGCCTCGATCGACCTAACACGCCTACCGACGGCGAAGTCGTCTCAAGATGGCACTGTGAAGGCCGGCCAGGAGTACTCTGCCCGAGAGGTGTCTCCGGCTCAGCTTCTGCGGATACAGCTTATGCGCGCCAATTCGTTGTTCCTAATGCACCACGATCCGACTTTAGCTGAGCTGCTCGAAAGAGTTGGGAAGGAGGTATGCTCTGGGCTTCTTGAACGCTTCTGGGATAAGTTCGCAAGAAATTGGGAGGTGCTACTCCATGGAAATCCTGCTGCAGCTATCTACAATTCTACGAAGCTTAGCGGTGGTGGTGAGCTAGGCATAGGAGTGGGTGAAGAGGAGTGGGGTAGTGGTGAACGAGAGGTCCTAGAGGGGTTTATCGAGAGAACTGAGGGATTGAAAGATCTCATCGTTGGTCGATATGGTATACCTCCCGAAACTGAGCAGAAGTCCACAGGCCAGAATGCAACCCCCTACCTGGCAGCGTGGTTAGGAACAGGCAACGAGCCAGTCGCATCTGACGGAGTGGTTTTCTCAGGCCGAGGACTCATTTCTAGACGATCACTGTGTACTGTCTCACATTGGATGGAGGAGATCTTCAAGTACGGTGAGGACGCTTACGGAGTTGGAGAGAATCCCAAGTCAAGGCCACGAAAGAGACCGAAGCGTCAAAGGATATCTCGAGCATCTTCCAACGAATCCTCCAATCCTCCTCATGATCAAGACACGCACCCGAGACTTAAATCTCCGAAGGCACGAGCTCCGAATTTGCGCAAGCAGGCCATGGAAAACAATGCAGCGCCGCCAGGTATACCCGCGCCTCTGGTCGCTCAAGTTGAAAGATCCCTAGACGATGCTCTTGCGAAGGCTGTCGCGAGATCGCCTGGTCACAGTCCGCAGCAAGAAAAGTCGGAGAGTCAAGCCATGTCCAACAAGCCATCAGACGAGTCATCAGCATTTGGGACTGAAAACATGATGAAGTACCTTACATTGGGATATGGTACAGCTTGGACGTTGAACCCCAAAGGCTTCAAGTCTGGTAGATCAAAATCACAACCGAAAACTCCTCAGGCCAGTGATGGCAACACAAGCCATCCCCACCACAACGAGAACTCAATCACAAACGAAGGCTTGCAAGAAGTCGATCCAACGCCTGAAGTCAGCGAGGACGAGCAGCCAGCCTTCAAGCAAAAACTTGAGCAATCCGTCGGCGAATTTCTGATAGGACTGTCTGGTGACCTTGAACGAACAGAACTGGACACGGACAACGAAGAGTTGAATACTCATGGTTCTCGTGTGCATCGTCTATTTCTTCGAACTTTGAATATCGAAATCGCTAGGCCAAGAAACCTACAGCGCCACACTAAAGCTCCTTCGGCTTCCATCCGTTCTCGACAAAGCAACAAGAACGACGACGGTCCAAAAAGAGTAGATCCCAAAACCAGTGCAGCAGCTTCGGTCGATGGTTCGACACCAATTATCAGGCACGAGAAGGTGCAGGTAGCCGTATACGTCCATCAGCCATTCATCTTCGTATTCATGTTCGAATTACACACACCAAGCCTGACAATGCCTGCGTTCTACCGCAGCATCCACAATCAGCTTGGACCATTACAGAAACCACTTCTCCGAAGCACAGACGTTAGTCACGTAGCAGCACGAATTGCAGAAGCAATAGGAGAACGAAGCAGCACTTCCAACTCCTCAACCTTATCACAAACAACAAATCCAATCTACGACCTGACATACGACCCAGTAAAAATGACCGTCCGCACCTCAATACCCAACATCCCCGTCCCCGGCTCCCTCGCCGCCGAAGGCCTAACATCCAACCCATCCTCATCATTATCAGTATCGGGATCCTGGTACACCCTCGGTATCCCCATCGGCAACACCTCGTCAACCGCTGGTACTACTCCCAACAACAACACCCACAACACCCTCATAAAATCATCCTGGTCCCGCATAGAAGCACTGAACGCACACACCCAAGTCCTGCACACCCACGCCGCAACCCGCAGTTCCGGCGAAATCGAACACACTCTAAAAACCGCCCGCGGCTGGTGGGTCCTCTGGATGAAAGTCCCCGACACCATGAAATCGTCACCCTCAAACAAAGGAAACGATAATGATAGCAGCAGTATCGATAAGCAAGACCACCATGAAAGGGAAGATAAACTCGATTTGACGGCCGGTGCAGTGCATAAAGAAGCCTTTTTGGTGCGTAAAGCGGCGGATTATAAACCGGGTTTTGTGGGTGTGGGGTCTAGAGCGTTGAGTTCGGGGCCGGGGAGGTGGTTGCTTAGAGAGCAGAGGCGGGAGGGGAGTGGTAGTGGTGCAGGGGCGGGTGCGGGTGCGGTGAGTGGTGGTGCTGAAGGTGCGAAGGGGGTTGTTGAGGGTGTTGGGGTGGATGCGAAGAGGTGGGTTGAGGGGCTGTTGGCTTTGACTCGTTGATGGTATTGAATTTTACTTTTTGGTGTCTGTTCCAATTTTCGACGTCGATATGCCGTGAGTCGAATGCTTCGTGTACAAAAAAACATCTGGACGGGTGGGTATATATGACCCTCGTTTGAGTGTCGCACGTTGGTACTTACTTTAGCATGTGAAATGAGCCCGTGCTCTACTTTATTACGCTGCTCCCATCAACCATGCAAGCAAGCATACATTAGGTAAGGTCAAGTACACACTTCCCCAACGCCTACTACCTACCCATTCACGATGCATACATCCTTCTCGATCCGTGCACAGAATGTCAACACATAAATTTCCATTTCCTTCACCCAGCGTAAAAACACACCACGGTCTCCATTCGAACCACAACGCATTAACATTTAATCCCGATCCCTAGTAACCAAAGTCGCAATGCCATTCTTTCATCTTTTCCTTCTGGTCGTTCGACGTTATCCTCCCTTGTCCCTCCTCCTCATACATAAGTACCAAGTACCAAGTACTTACATAACCTCACGAAACCATATCCCTTGCATCATCCCTCAAGAACCTCAAAAAATCAGAAACAAGATACAAACTCCCCGCCACCACGACCAGCGGTCTCTCCCCATCCCTTCCAACCGCACGCTCATTCTCCCACTCTTCCAACAGCCCCTCCGCCACCCCCAGCGCAGCCCCAATACCCCCCACCCTCCCCACAACATTACCCCCCAACTCCAACTCCTCCGCCGCACTCAGCAGAGTATCTAGTGGTGTCGGTCTTACCCACGGCATACCGGCTACGGGAGTGCTAAATGTCGTGAATACTATGCTGTCTGTTGCCGGATTGATTAGCGTTGATAGGATTTCGGAGGGTGGTTTGGTGGAGGAGAGGGAGATAACCCATATCGTCCTTGGGCGGAGTGAATTCGGCTCTGATGATGGTGCTGGTGATGGTGATCGTGATGAGAGTGCCCTGTCAACGCACGATCGTAGAACAGCAGCGGACTGGGCGTTATGCGCGCCGTCGAGGAGGATAGGTGAGGCGTTTAGTCTGGGAAATTGGGATGCTGGGGGACCGTGGAGCCAGCCTGGTTGGAACCATTGGAGACGTCCTGGGTAGGATTTTGATGAGTCGTTTAGGACGGCTTCGAGGAGGGATGGGGATGGTGAGGAATGGGGTTCGAAGTGTAGGTTTGATGGGAGTGGTCGGGTTTGGAGGATTTGGTAGGCTTTTAGGGCGATTGCTAGGTTTGATTGTTGGTGGGACATGAGGTTTAGGAGTTGTGGTGTTGGATTGTTAGTTGAGTTGTGTGGTGAGGCCGATTCGGGTTGAGAATTTGCCATTTCGATGAGTTCTTGCACGTCGTGACTCCTTGCCTCATGTGTCATTTCTTTTACCCATCGTTCGCCGAATTTGTTGGTGATTTCAGCATGGATCATGTCCAGTACATTCTGATCGTTGTCTGCATCAATGACAACAGGTACTTCCCTCCTCAGTATACCGCACTTCTCGCGCACGATGCCTTGTAGATTTCCTCCAAGCATGTTCAGGTGATCTAGGCCGATTCTGGTGATGATGCTGACTAGGATGGTGGTGGTCGGAAGAACGTTTGTGGCATCGAGACGGCCGCCTAGGCCACATTCTATGACGGCAATGTCGCATGGACCAGCGTCTGGATTGGAGAAGATATCGAAGGCTGTGGCTGTTAGTAACTCGAATTCGGTTAGGCGAGCGTCGTTGAGGATTTGCTCTTTTGAAGGGCGATTTCCTGCCGTTGAGCTGGGTACGTCTTGTTGTATACTATCGTGTGAGTCATGTTGGTCATGAGTATCATCGATACTCGACTCATCGATTAATTGCTGTTCGACTTGTTGAGCGAGTTGACTAATCTTTGTGTTCGTCCGTTCGAAAGCGTGTCTTGAAACGGCTTGGTCATTAATAGTAATGCAATCCCAGCTGTCGATGAAATGCGGTGAAGTGAATCGACCGACCTTGATACCGCCCTTGCCGTCTTTCGAAGCCGCGTAGCTTGCAGTAACATCGGAATCATCACGAACAACAGGCTCGACATGAGCTATGTCTTCGTCGGTTCTTACTTGTCCGGTCCTCTTCAGGAGTGCAGCGAGATACGCCGCAACACTGCCTTTACCATTCGTACCTGCGACATGAATGGCACCCCATGGCGGTTGGTATTGTAATTGGCGGTCTCGTTGTGCAAGAAGATTGAGGAGCCGTGAGATTCTGTTGAGACCGAGATTGATCATAGCCTTGTGGATGAAAGAAGAGATAGCGCTCCTGAGATCGTAAATACCTGAATTCAACCACAACAGCGAATGTTCCAGGTGTGCATCATATCAGGTCTACAACAGTTTCGAGATTGTAGTGTCGATGGTTGTTACAAGTTCTGTATTGCATCTCATCAATGTTCAAATGGTGTGTACTCTCAAGAACTTGAATAAAAATATGGCGGATTGACAAGGTTTCACGGGCATGGAACAATATGTGGAACTCGTTTCAAGATCAACAAATGTACTAAATATTCTTGTCAATATGACACAAAAACATACAACAAGCTACGGTAAGTTGCGACTTAACAGCCTCACCGATCAATCACTGTGTATCCACGCCCACGTATATGTCCAAAGAGTACAGGAGGCCGCCAAAGCATGTCAATAAAACACCAATGCCAGGTGAAAATAATCACATACCATGGCTCGCAGTTCAGCCGCGTCAGATCGATTACACAGTAATACAAGAAAAGAATACATCAACTGTCTTGGGTAGAAGAGAAGAATATTATTAAGCGGCGTATATGTAGCCAACAAATGTCCAAAAATGAAACTCCAAGCTGTATAGATATGACAATACACGTCTCGAAGCATGAAATCTCTGAACGTCAACAAAAAACAGACACTGGGGTATTGTGTATCCTGACACGACGCACCGAATATGCCCGCAAGTCGAATCTCAAAGCAAGCTGTATATGCTTTCCAGAAGGATGAACCTTTCCTATGCAAAGTTGTGCAAAACGCCTTCCGCTGGGATATCAAATTGTAATGAACAAACCAACAATAAACAACCCAGCCCCAGACCGAAATCCTGTCATGCAAAATCCTTCAGATGCAACGTGATGCAAGAAATTGTATGCCTGACCGAAGAAAGACGTAATGCGGTGCGATGCAAAACCCGAAACCCATGTTCTCGTAGGGAAAAGAATCCTCGTGGAACAGCTTGTCAGTGCTCAACAAGACCGACAGCTCTCACAACATCCATTCTATACTCATGCTCCTCCTCTTTCTCCTCCCTGCGTCAAAATTCATCACCCTGCCAAATGTCATCACAATAGTCATTACAATAGACTCTTTCCTGGTGCTACTGGAAGTTCTGCCACGACTGTGCCCCAGCCCAATTTTGCTGTCCTTGAGGCTGTCCTCCTTGCGGTTGTTGCATATAATGCTGTGCTTGTCCTCCCAAATGCTGATACATGCTTGCTTGTGGGATGCCCATACCGGGATAGCCGGCCGCATTCATAGCTCTTAGCCCCGCACCAGGACCGTATAGTGGTGCTCCACCAGATCCTCCTTGCTGAAACATCTGTGGGGGCTGCATCGATTGCTGCTGTTGATGAGGATGCGGTGACTGACTGTGAGCACTAGGCATGGGTGATGGTATTTGTCCTTGTTGAATATGAGGCGAAGTGTGGGTGGGAGTGAACATTCGATTGCTCATGCCCGGTGATTGTGATGGTTGGGGTGGTGGTTGACCCCAAGACTGCTGCGCCTGCATGTTCATGGCGTAGTTTGGTATTTGTGATGCTGAGTGTGATATTGAAAGATTCGAACTCGTTCGTGGATAATTAGGGATATTAGGTGTGAATTGCTCACGCGAATAGTTGGAACTCATTGAGCTTTGCCGTGATGGGGAATGCATCGGATTTTGAGGATGTGGGAATGAGGGCGGATTCATTGTTGATTGAGTTGGTTGCTGTGGTACCGATATTGGCCAGAGACAGTAGTGAGGTTTCCCCTCCAGGTGAATGATCCTTGTATCTGCTTGATCCCAGTAGGACGTACCCGCCCGAACAGACCACATGATCACATTGGGACTGTCTCGACGGTCAAGATCCAGCTGGCACTTACAGTACAGTAGCATCCTACTGCACTTTTCTGTCGCCTCAACGAGTGGAGGGGCACAGATGGCTCTACTACAGTTCCCTCTCCCATCACTGAAACACACCAGTGTCGGAGATTTCGTGATCAAAATCAAGGTCAATGCGGGCTAGGCAACGCTCTGATCAGCGCACTTGGCGGAATCGCAGGAAGCTCGCTGGGATGTTCGAGTCATCAAGCCGGTTTGACGAGTCGAAATTAAGGCAGCCCGTTCGAGTCCTTACCCAAGCAGGTTAGCGGAGAACAGTAAGGGAGGAGTTTCGCGCAGGAAATGCCTGCTGATCAGTAGGTCAGTGCTCCAGCCATTTTCGATTTTCGTCCAACCTGAATGACCGCTGCCATTGGTCGGACGTCTGGACTGTATTGACTCATCGCTTGGACTGCTCGGTGATGTCGTGGGCACATCGTTCTACACATAATTGGTTGGAGTATACCGGATGAGACGCAGTAGAGGACGATTGTGATAGTGACCACCACTTGAAGGACGAACTGGAGCATATGAATGGCACTTGGCCGATGACAGTGATGGCCAGGCAGGAGGAGCAAAAGGCAATCAGGCTGCTATTGGGTGACTCGATCTGAGTGGACGAACTGCAGCAGCAGGGGAATAAAGAGTGGCGAAAGACCAATTGTAATCATTACGAGTACATGATTTAGATCCCATGTCGGCTGTTACTCACCAGAGACTCGATCAACCCAGCTTTTTAGCCCGCATTTGATTGTTCTCGTGAAGGCGTCAGACGGTAGAGAATGCCCTGATACAGCTTACGTCCACGCTGTTGGTTCTGCCTACCTTAGGGACTGCAGAGGAGGGGAGCGTCGCGTCTCGGTGTTCCAGGTCAACATGTCGAGGCATGTGCTTCAAGCCCCTCCTCTTAGACATGTTCCACCCCTCCATCATAGCCAGGTATTACTGGCAGCAGGACTGGCCCTTTGGGGAGGCTGGTCCACGTATCCGTGTATTTGCATGCAGCTCACTGCTCAGACCAATTGCTACACGTTTCGGGCGTCTACACCGTATGCACCAAAGCCAAAGAACATTAGCCTTCCCTAAGCAGCTGCTCATGTGCCACAAAGCGTATCTGACACTAGCGTAGTGCGAAGTATTCCAGTGCATTGCATCTGACCAGCGTCAAGCCCACTTTGAGCACCGAAGACTCGCTCGGTGTTTGTCTTCAAGTTGCTTCGCCCACTTGTCCCCATCAGCAGCTTATCGGACGACGCTTTTTGACCGACTAGGTATCGGTCTGTCTCTCAAACTGGATTGACCAGGGATTTGTTGATTCTGGAGTCTCCGCAAGCCGCACCTTTCGACACTCGCTTCTAGCCGGCACCATTCCAAGGCTCTACCGTAATCTACAGATCATCCCGGAGCCTCTTTCGTCCTCGCCTGCGTCGCATTTCCCTCTAACTTGTCCCTCCATCAATCATCATTTGCGATACATTGTTTCGTCCACTCGTTTTGTGCATATCTTAGCACCGTCTGCCAGCTGCGAGGCTCGACACGGATATCGAGTCGCGTCAACCAGCTCCAAGCTACTGCTCTGCTCGACTCGACTCGACTCGTTTCTGCCCCCGAAACGATTACCTGCAGCTTTCGACCGCCAATCTAGCATTGTTGCCATCGCGTCAATTCCATCACCATTCGCCAACACAACCTTTGTCGCGCTCCAACTTTACCTGCAGCATTCTCAGCTC